>Ga0207665_10000196_pt1 | contig 40613 bp, 29 predicted proteins | sample LARL112metaG_FD_184351 | JGI IMG/M metagenome (GOLD analysis project Ga0207665, IMG submission 184351) | Corn, switchgrass and miscanthus rhizosphere microbial communities from Kellogg Biological Station, Michigan, USA - LAR L11-2 metaG... | ecosystem: Host-associated > Plants > Roots >... | reverse complement strand
GCCGACACCCCCGGGCACATCCAGTACACGCGGAACATGGTTACCGGCGCGTCGACCGCCAATCTCGCGGTCGTGCTGGTCGACGCGCGGAACGGGCTGACTGAACAGAGCAGGCGCCACGCCTTCCTCACCACCTTGCTGCGGGTTCCGCACCTGGTGCTGGCGGTGAACAAGATGGACCTGGTCGGCTACGACCAGGCGGTGTTCGAGGCGATATGCGCCGAGTTCAGCGCGTTCGGCGCCAAGCTCGACATCGGCGATCTGACCTTCGTGCCCGTCTCCGCGCTGCACGGCGACAACGTGGTCCAGCGCAGCGAGAACATGGCCTGGCATGACGGGCCGCCGCTGCTGAGCCACCTGGAGCACGTGCACATCGCCTCCGACCGCAACCTGATCGATATGCGGTTCCCGGTGCAGTACGTGATCCGCCCGCACCAGGCCACCGACCCCGAGCTGCACGACTACCGCGGCTACGCTGGCCAGGTGGCCGGTGGCGTGCTCAAGCCCGGCGACCCGGTGATGCACCTGCCGTCGGGGATGACCACCAGGATCGCCCGCATCGACACCGCCCAGGGCCCGGTGGACGAAGCCTACCCGCCCATGTCGGTCACCCTGGTGCTGGACGACGATCTGGACATCTCCCGCGGTGATCTCCTCTGCCGGCCGCACAACCAGCCGGTGATCACCCAGGATGTCGAGGCGATGGTCTGCTGGATGTCCGAGTCCGCCGCGCTGACGCCGCGCAGCCGCCTGGTCGTCAAGCACACCTCCCGCACGGTGAAGGCTCTCGTCCGCGAGCTGCACTACCGGCTGGACGTGAACACCCTGCACCGGGTGGAGGACATCGACCAGCTGGTCCTGAACGAGATCGGCCGCGTCACCCTCCGGCTGACGCAGCCGCTGTTCTGCGACCCCTACAGCCGGAACCGGCAGACCGGCGGGCTGATCCTCATCGACGAGGCCACCGGCGCCACCGTCGGCGCTGCCATGATCACTGAGAAGTACTGACCCCGGCCCGGCATTCACCAGGCGGGACCGGTCAGGTGACCCCGTTCGAGAACCTTCACGACTACATCGCGATCCCACGGGTGACCGGGCTGCGGCTCTCGCCCGACGGGACCTGGCTGGCCGCCACGGTGCAGCAGCCGGACCCAGACGGCAGGAAGTTCAGCACCAGCATCTGGCGGATCCCGGCCATCGGCCCCAACGGGCGGCTGCCCCCCGGCCTGCCTGCCGAGCCCACCAGGCTGACCCAGTCGGCGCAGGGCGAGGACGGCCCGGCGTTCCTCCTCGATGGGTCGCTACTGTTCGCCTCCAAGCGGCCCGACCCAGCCGCTGGGTCCGCGAGTAAGAAGGACGGGCAGGAGGACGGTGCCCGGCCCGCGCTGTGGCTGCTTCCTGCGGCCGGAGGCGACGCCCTCCGGATCGCCGCCCCGCCGGGTGGTGTCAGCGGAATCGTTACCGCCCGGCGCGCTCCTGCCCTGATGTTCATTTCCCCCATGCTGCCGGGAGCAGCTGGGGAAGACGAGGATGCGCAGCGCCGCCAACAGCGCAAGGACCTCGGCGTCAACGCAATCCTGTACGAGGCCGCGCCGGTCCGATACTGGGATCACGACCTGGGCCCCGATCAGCTGCGGCTATTGGTGGCCGCCGCCGCCGGCGGCGGCCTGGCCGGGCCGCCCCGCGACCTGACCCCACGGCCGGGCCGGTCGCTGGATGAGCAGCATGCCGAGCTGGCCCCCGACGGCTCCCTGGCCATCACCAGCTGGGCGGTCCCGTACGGCGCGGGTGACATCCGGACAGAGATAGCTGTGATCGAGACGGCCACCGGCGAGCGCCGCACGCTGCTGGCCGCCCCCGATCACGACTTCAGCGACCCCCACATCTCCCCGGATGGTGCTCTGGTCGTCTGCAAGGCAACGACCCACGACCGCTACGGAGCACCAGGCGACGCGACCCTGATGCTCGTGCCCGTGACCGGCGGTGAGGGCGCCGACCTGGTCCCTGGCCTGGACCGCCGGCCGGCCGAGGCCGCCTGGGCCCCCGATTCGCAAGCGGTCTATTTCACTGCAGACGATCACGGCCGGTGCCCGGTGTTCCGGGTCGGCCTGACCGAATCCCAGGTGACACGGATCACCACTGACGACGGCGCCTACACCCACCTGTGCCCGTCACCGGACGGGCGGTTCCTGTACGCGCTGCGGGCCGCGATAGACACCCCGCCAAGGCCGGTCCGGATCGACCTCACCCTCCCCGGCAGCTCGCCGCACTTCCTGCCCAGCCCCACCGGAGAGGTCGAGCTGCCGGGCCGGCTCACCGAAGTAGAGGCGACCGCCGACGATGGGGCGGTCATCCGCGGCTGGCTGGCGCTGCCCGCGTCGGCCTCGGAGCGGCACCCAGCGCCACTGCTGCTGTGGGTCCACGGCGGGCCGCGGATGAGCTGGAACTCTTGGTCGTGGCGATGGAACCCGTGGCTCATGGCCGCCCGCGGGTATGCTGTGCTCCTGCCTGATCCCGGCCTGTCCACCGGCTACGGTCATGACTTCGTCGGCCGCGGTTACGGCGACTGGGGGCCGCGGCCCTACGCCGACCTAATGGTGATCACCGACGCCGCCGTCACCCGCCCCGACATCGACCAGACTCGGACGGCGGCGATGGGCGGCTCCTACGGCGGGTACATGGCGAATTGGATCGCCGGCCACACCGGCCGGTTCAAGGCAATCGTCAGTCATGCTGGCCTGTGGGCGCTGGACCAGATGTTCGGCACGACCGACATGCCCGCGTACTGGCGGCGTCACTTCGGTGACCCGTTCACCCACCCGGAGCGCTATCTGACGAACTCGCCCCATCATTACGTGGCCGGGATCCGTACTCCAATGCTCGTAATCCATGGAGACAAGGACTACCGGGTCCCGATCGGCGAGGCGCTGCGCCTGTGGGCTGATTTGGCCAGCCGGCCGGGCGGCGCCCCAGATATGAAGTTCCTGTATTTCCCCGACGAGAACCACTGGATCCTGAGCCCCGGTCACGCGGTGATCTGGTACCAGACGGTACTCGCCTTCCTCGCCACTCACCTGCTCGGTGAGCCGTGGCAGCCCCCAGACTTGCTATAACCATGACCTTGATCATGCTCCTGGCTGGCCGTTCCTGGGCTAGGCTGAGGACCTGCGTCGTCCCCGCGCCTGGCCCGGTTGCGCCTCCGCCTGGACGGCAGCCAGTGGGGGTGTCAGGCCCTGGGCGCCGCGCTCGTGGGGCCGCCAGTATGACCGCTTTGGTCACGTGTGCTGGCAGAACATGCAGAGAGGTGTCCGGCATGCGCGTAGGCCGCCTGTTGGCTGCTGGCCTGGCGGTGGCCTTTATCACGGCCGGCGCCGGCGCCCACGCCGCCGGTGCCGACGCTCACGCAGCGGGGCTGGGCGGCCAGGCCGCCGCCTCGATTAATGTGTCCACGTGGGCCCCGGCCAGGGCGGGGGTATATTTCTTTGACCGTTCCGCTCTGGGGAGCGGTCAGCGCGCCGATTTCTCCAGACGTGAATCCCAGTTCGGCAGGAAGTTTGATGGCCACCTCTACTATGTTCCTGCCGACGTGACCCCGAGTGATCTCGCTGACGCTCACTGGTCACTGGTATCCGATCACGTTCCTTTCGTCACCCTGTCGTGGTCGACCGGTAATAATCCGAATACCATTATCCCTGACATCGTTGCCGGAAAGTATGACCAGGAAATTTCCGACTTTGCCAGTTCGGTCAAGACGGAACTCTCTCCCTATGGGCGGATCTTGATCCGGCCTTTCTGGGAGTTTAATTTCACCGGCAGCGAATGGAATGACGTCCACTACGGTGGCAACTCCCAAGAATTCATCGCCGCCTGGCGGCACTTCGTTAATATTTTTCGGAGCAATAACGTTGGCAACGTCAAGTGGCTCTGGAACCCCATCCGCGTTGGCGGCAGCCAGGCACAGAATCCCGTGCCCTACTACCCTGGATCCAGCTACGTCGACTGGATAGGCATCGACGCTTATCCCAAGAACATGTGGCTGACACTGCAGCAACTGGCCACCACCAGCGGTGGCAGCAGCGGTTTCGACTGGTACGACACCTTCAAGAGTTACGGCAAGCCGCTGATGTTTGGTGAGGTAGGCATCATGCCGGCCAATTCCTACGGAAGCGGGGCGCCCACCCGGGCGACCTGGTGGCAGGATGGCCTGAGCGAGCTGAAGAATCAGCTACCCGCAGTGAGGGCTATCGAATATTTCGATTCCAGCACGGCCCACGACTGGAGGTATGACGCCCCAGGGACATTCCCTGGGGACAGCGGGGCGGAAGCGCTGGCCGCAGCGAAGAACTCTGCCTCGCAATGCTATATGGACGTACTTTCCGCCGATTGCGGCCGCCCCTCTCCCAGGCCATCGCACTCGCACTCGCGGTCGCCATCAGCATCGCCAAGTCCCTCGGCCTCGCCATCAGCATCGCGGAGTTCCCCGCCTTTGTCGTCACCGGCCTCCAACCGGTCAGCACTGGGTGTTGTGCTGATCATCGTAGGCGTCGTCTTGGCGATCGCGGGCGCAGTGTCCATGCTTCTGTACAGGCGATTCAGGACCAGGTGAGCCGTCCGGAGACGGCGCCAAAGGGCCCTTCGCGGCTACCGGCCATGGCCATCCTGCCTATCACCTGAGTTGGCTCAATGAGTGCGCAGCGGGGATCGCGTCGGGGTAGCGGTGGCACGAGTGCGGGTTCCGCCCACACGACCGGGACGGAGACGCCCGGCGGCTAGTAGGGCAGCCGCATTTCGCGCTGTGAGCTGGGCGGAGGCGGCTGGTGCTGGCTGATGTGATCTTGTTTATGTGATGGGCGGGTGTGAGCGCAGCCGCCTCATGATCGTGCCTGTGTGACGGGAACAAGATCGGAGACGGCTGCTGCCCTCATGGTAGAGGCGGGCCGGGCCGGTGGCCTGCTGCGGGAGCTGATCGCCAGCATTGAGGGATGCTTCGCTCGCGTCGAGCCGTGGGTCCAGGCGGGCAAGTATGTCCGGGCGTGCATGTCGGACCTGGGCAAACGTAATGGCTGGAGCATCGCGGAGTGGGCCGGGGATGCCACCCCGGACAAGACCCAGCGGCTGCTGAATCATGCGTGCTGGGACGCCTTCGAGGTGATGAGCGTGATCCGGCGGTTTGTCGTGGCCGGCCTGGACACCATCGCCGGGCGATCCGGGCTGCGGATCGGGGCGATCGATGAGACCGGGCAGCAGAAACACGGCCAGGCCACCGCTGGCGTCAAACGCCAGTACATGGGATGTGCTGGCCGGGTCGCCAACGGGATCAACACCGTGCACCTGTCTTATATCCGCCAGCACGTAGGGCATGGGCTGATCGGGTTCCGGCAGTGGATCCCGCGTGAGCACCTCGAAGATGCCAGCACGCGCCAGCGGATGGGGCTGCCCGCCGGCCTGGCGTTCGCGACCAAAGGTGAGCTGGCGGTCCAGATCCTGCGCGACGCTTACGCCGACGGCATGGACATCGACTTCGCCTGCGGCGATGAGGTCTATGGCAGCTGCCCGGCACTGCGCAGCTACCTGGAGAACACAGCCAGGGGTATGTGCTGCGGATCCCGAAGACATTCCCGCTCACCCTCAGCGCCGGCATCACGCTCACCTGCGCGAAAGTGGTCACCACCCATCTGAGGGCCCGCAGGCACTGGCAGGCCGTCTCCGCCGGGACCGGTTCCAAGGGCGAGCGGGCTTACGCGTGGGCGTGGATCGCCACCGCCAGCCCGCGGCACTGGCTGCTGATCCGCCGTCACCTGGCCACCGGCGAGTGCGCCCATCACTACTGCCACGTTCCCGCCCGCCAGCCCGTCTCCCTCAAACGCCTGATCACCGCGGCCGGGCTCAGATGGCCAGTCGAAGAGGGCTTCGAGTTCGGCAAGGACTACTCCGGGCTCGATCAATCCCAGGTCCGGCTCTGCACCGCGATCGCCCGGCACACCGTGCTCGTCACCGCGTCGCTCGCCGTCTGCGCCATCGCCGCAGCCCGGGCACGCCGGCGAACCGACACCCAGGCCCCGCCCCCGGCCAGCCCCGACAGCCTCGCACCAGATGATCCCGGCCAGATCCCGCTGACCGTCGCCGAGATCAAACGCCTGCTCAATGCCGCCACCGCCCGGCCCAGGCCCATCTGGCACGCCGCGCGATGGTCCCGCTGGCGGCGCCGCCACCAAGCCCGCGCCCGCTGGTACCACAAACGCGCCAGACTCGCCCGCCAACCCCAATTCGCCCAGGTCAAACCGTGAAATGCGGCTGCCCTACTAGACACCTGGCGGGGCCTGACGGTCCGCCCGAGCGACGATGCCGGCGATGTGGGCATCGGTCCAGGGCCGATACGCGGCTGGGCGGCGGAAGGTGTTCCCGAACTGGCTCAATTAGTACCAATTCTCCAACCTGTGGAGGAGGCCTCTGTCGTCACAATTCCACCTGCACCTCCACCTGCACGCCGATGCCTGCTGCCGCCGGGATTCCTAGCGTGACAAGCGTTTGACCGAGCCGGTGCCCGCCCGGCGGGGTTCGGATACGGGGATCGCCTGCTCGCGGGAGCGGCTTCCCAGCCAACGGGGGAGGTGGCGCTTCCATGCGGTGGGTGCTTGGTTCAAGCCTGAGGTTCTGGCGCCTGGTGGTGGCGCTGGCGATCGGCCTGATGGTGTTCGGGCTGGCGCAACTGCGGTCTGCGCCCGTTGACGTCTATCCCGAATTCACGCCCCCGTCGGTGGAGGTCCAGACCGAGGCGCTTGGCCTGTCCGCGGTGGAGGTCGAGCAGCTGATCACTGTCCCGCTGGAACAGGATCTGCTCAACGGCGTTCCGTGGCTGGACCGCATCCATTCTGCGTCCATGCCCGGCCTGTCGGTCATCGACATGACGTTCCAGCAGGGCACCAACCTGTATGCCGCCCGGCAGATGGTCCAGGAGCGGATGACCCAGGCGCACGCCCTGCCCAACGTGGGCAGCCCGCCGATCATGATCCAGCCGCTAGCGTCGGCCAGCCGTGTTGAAATGATCGGGTTGTCATCCCGTGACGTGTCCTACCTGGACATGTCGGTTCTGGCCCGGTGGAAGATCCGCCCCCGGCTCATGGGCGTGCCCGGGGTGGCGAATGTGTCCGTCTACGGCCAGCGTGACCGGCAGCTCCAGGTCCGGGTGGACCCGCAGCAGCTCAGGGCCAAAGGTGTGTCGCTCACCCAGGTGATCGAGACCGCGGGCAATGCGCTGTGGGTGTCGCCGCTGACGTTCGTTGAGGCGTCGACACCAGGTACCGGCGGGTTCGTCGAGTCCCCCAACCAGCGCCTGCCGATCCAGCACATTTCGCCTATCTCTACTCCGCACCAGCTCGCGCAGGTGCCGGTCGAAGGCGCCCGCTCCCTGCGGCTGGGCAATGTCACCACGGTCATCGAGGACCATCAGCCCCTGATCGGCGATGCGGTCGCGACCGGCCCCCCCCGGGGCAGCCACACCCTCTTCCTTGTCATCGACAAGTTCCCCGGCGCGAACACCCTGCAGGTCACCAAGGGCATCGAGGACGCGCTGGCCGAGATGGCGCCAGGGCTGCACAGCATCACGATCGACCCCGGCGTGTACCGGCCGGCCACCTACCTTGAGAACGCCCTGCGGAACGTGGGAGTCGTGGCTGTCATCGCCCTGGCGCTGCTGCTCGCCGGGCTCCTGTTCGTGCTCGCGTCATGGCGCGCTGCGCTCGTGGCCCTGATCGTGGTCCCGGTGTCGCTGGCAGCGGCGGCCTTTGTGCTGTACCTGAGCGGAGCTACCTTCACCACCATCACCCTGCTGGGTCTGGCCGCAGCCGTGGGCCTGGTGATCGATGATGTCATCGCTGACCTCGACGCCGTGCACCGTCGGCTGGCCAGCGTGCGCCGTCGGCTGGCCAGCCAGGACGGCAAGCCGGAACCTGCCCGCGACACCATACTGGCGGCGTTCATGGCGGCGCGCGGGCCGCTGATGTTCGCCACACTGGCGATCCTGCTGGCGACGCTGCCGTTCCTGTTCCTGGGGACGCTCGCGAGCGCGTTCAGCCGCCCGCTCGTGCTCACCTTCGCGCTGGCGGTGCTCAGTTCCGTCCTGGTGGCGTTCACCCTCACGCCCGCGCTGGCGTTCCTGCTGCTCCGCGGCCGACCTGCCCGCCGCGGAGGGCCGTTCGTCGCCGTGGTGCACCGGTTCTTCGACCGCAGGCTGGCGGCCTGGCTCGGGCGCCCGCGTCGGGCCCTGGCGGTGGCCGGCGTTCTCACGGTGGCCGCGCTGGCGGTGCTGCCCCAGCTCGGTGGCCGCTCCCTGCTCCCGGGCCCGCAGGACCGCAACCTGCTGCTGCAGGTGCAGGCCGTGCCGGGGATCGCGTTGCCGGAGATGGACCGGATCACCGCTGCGGTGAGCGGGGAGCTGCGCAGGCTCCGAGGCGTCACGAGAGTAGGCGCACATGTCGGGCGGGCGATCTCGTCGGACCAGCTCGTCGGCGTCAATTCCGCCGAGGTGTGGATCACGCTGGCCGGCTCGGCCGACTACGCCCGCAGCAGGGCGGCGATCGAGACCGTAGTGCACAGCTACCCCGGGCTGAAGGCGAACCTGGTGACCTATCCCACTGAACGGGTCGCCCAGATGACCTCCGGCTCGACCGACGACCTTGTCGTGCGCGTCTACGGGGCCGACCTGACCACGCTCCAGCGCAAGGCACAGGACGTGCGGGCCATGCTGGCCCATGTCCCCGGCGTGGCGAACCCGGTGGCCCGCCCGGTCCCAGTGCTGCCGACCGTGAATGTCCGGGTCAAGCTCCCGGCCGCGCTGAAGTATGGGCTGCGGCCGGGTGACGTGCGCCGGGACGCGACCACGCTGACCTCGGGCCTGATCGTGGGTAACCTCTACGAGCAGTCGAAGGTCTTCGACGTGGTGGTCTGGGGTGCCGTACGCGACCGCGCTGACCTGACCGAGCTGGGAAACCAGCTCATCGGCACGCCGTCCGGCCAGTTCGTGCCGCTGAAGAATGTCGCCACGCTCACGGTCCGTCCGGAGCCCGCCGCGGTCATCCACGACGACGTCCTGCGTGACGTCGAGGTGGCCGCGAAGGTCACCGGGGATCCCGGCTCGGTGGTGGCAGCGGTGAGGTCACGCCTGGCGGCGATGCCGATGCCCTACGAATACCACGCCGAAGTGTTCGGGAACGCCACCGTCAGGCGCGCCGACCTGACCCGGGTGCTGGCCTACGGCGCCGTCGCGCTCATCGGGATCTTCCTGCTGCTGCAGGCCGCGGCGGCGGGCTGGCGGCGGGCAGGCCTGCTGCTGTTGTCCCTGCCGCTGTCCGTGGTCGGCGGGGTGCTCCTGGCTCCGCTGGCCGGCGGGATGTGGAGCGTCCCGGCGCTGGCCGGCCTGTTCGCCGTCTTCGCACTGGCGGTCCGGGCCGCGGTGCAGCTCGGCCACCGGGTCCATGCCATGGAGCAGGCCGGTGTGGCCACCGGACGTGCGGCGGTACTGGCAGCTGCCCGCGAGCGCGTGGCGCCCCTCTCACAGTCGGTGCTGCTGACGGCCGCCGTCGTGGCGCCGGCCGTGGTCGGGGGCAGCCGGGCGGGCCTGGAGTTCCTCCACCCGCTGGCGGTCACCATGCTTGGTGGCCTGGTGAGCCTGCTCCTCGCGCAGGCGTTTGTGCTGCCCGCGTTCCTCATGGTCACGGCCGGCCAGACATCGCCACCGGACACCCGGCACGACGTGGCTCCGGCACCCAAACCACAGCACATCGCATGATCTGAAGGGAGGCCATCGATGTCCACGAGGAAGTCCGGCATCATCGGTCTCGCGGCCGCGGCCGCACTGGTTCTGACCGGCTGCGGAGTGACCCAGGCGACGGCGGACCAGCCTCCGGCGGTGGTGCAGGCCGTCCAGGGGTCTCAGATCCCGCAGGTCCGGCTGACGGACCAGGCCATGCACCGGATCGGCATCGCGACCCAGCCGGTGCGGGTGGCGAAGGTCACGGTCGCTGGCCGGCGCGGCCCGTACAAGGTGATCCCCTACTCGGCGGTCATCTACGACAACGACGGCTCGACCTGGACCTACGTGGAAACCGCCGCACGGACGTTCATGCGTGAGCGCATCACCGTTCGCGTCATCCAGGGCGCGACCGCGGTCATGTCCCAGGGCCCAGCGGCCGGGACCGTGGTCGTGACGGTGGGGGCGCCCGAGCTGCTTGGCACCGAGTACAACATCAGCGGTGAGGAATGAGCACGGAGCCGCGAACCCTGATGGGCTGGATCATCGGTTCCAGCCTCAGGTTCCGCCACCTGGTGGCGGCGGCCGCGGCAGTGATGATGGCACTGGGCATCACGGTGCTGCCGCGCATGCACGTCGACGTCTTCCCGGAGTTCGCGCCGCCGCGGGTCCTGATCCAGACCGCCTGCGTCGGGCTTTCCACTTCTGATGTCGAGCAGCTGGTCACGGTGCCCATCGAGGCCGCGTTGAACGGCATCCAGGGCCTGGACGACCTGCGGTCCAAGTCCGTGCCCCAGCTGTCCTCGATCGAGGTGCTCTTCAAGGAGGGCACTGACCTGCTCCAGGACCGCCAGCTGGTCCAGGAACGGCTGGCGATCGTCGCGCCCACCCTGCCGACCTGGGCCGCGCCACCGGTGATCCTCGCTCCCGTGTCGGCGACCGGGCGGGCCATGCAGATAGGCATGACATCGAAGAGCCACTCGCTCATCGAGATGTCGATGACGGCCTACTGGATCATCAGGGCCCGGCTGCTGCGGGTTCCCGGGGTGGCCAACGTGGCCATCTGGAATGAGCGGCTGCATCTGATGGCGGTGATGGCAAAACCGTCGAGGCTGCGGGCGGACAACGTCCGCCTCACTCAGGTGATGCAGGCAACCGCCGACACGGTGGATTCCGGGCTGCTGAAGTTTTCCACCGGAGCGGTGATCGGCACCGGCGGTAACATCGAGACCCCGAACCAGCGGATCAGCGTCCGCAACGTCCTGCCGGTGGTGACCCCCGCCGACCTCGCGGAGGCACCGGTGCCGACGAGGTCCGGCCGGACTGTGCCGCTCGGGGACGTCGCCACCGTGGGCGTGCGGCACCAGCCGCTCATCGGCGATGCGATCATCGACGGCAATCCCGGCCTGCTGCTGGTGGTCGAAAAGCTCCCCTGGGCGAACAGCCTGCAGATGACCGCCGGGGTCGAACAGGCGCTCAAGGACCTCCAGCCAGGGCTGCCCGGGATCAAGTTCGACACCAAGGTGTTCCAGCAGGCCGACTTCGTCAAGCTGGCGATCGCCAACCTCACCGAGGCGCTGGTGCTCGGGTTCATCCTCGTGGTGGTCATCATCACGCTGTTCCTCTTCGAATGGCGGATGGCGCTGATCAGCCTGCTGACGATCCCGCTCTCGCTGGTGGCCACCATGCTGGTGCTCTACTGGCGCGGGGCGACGATCAACACCATGACGCTGGCTGGGCTGGTCATCGCGCTCGGGGTGGTGGTGGACGACGCGATCATCGGTGTCGAGAACATCACCCGGCGCCTGCGGGCCGAACGGCAGAGCGGAGGCACCCGTTCGACCGCGTCGGTGATCCTGCAGGCATGCCTGGAGGTCCGCAGCCCGATCGTCTACGCCACGTTCATCATCGTGGCAGCGCTGATCCCGGTGTTCATGCTGACCGGCCTGATCGGCGCGTTCTTCCGGCCGCTGGCCCTGTCGTACACGCTCGCGATCGCCGCCTCGATGGGCGTCGCGCTCACCGTGAGCCCCGCGCTGGCGCTGACGGTGCTGCGCGGCGTCCCGATCGAACGGCGCTTCTCTCCGCTGGTCCGCTGGCTGCAGAAGGGTTACAGCGCCGGGCTGGCCCGGGTCATCCGCCGGCCGGTCGCGGCGTACCTGACGTTCGCCCTGGTGACACTGGCCGGTGTGGCGGTGTACCCGCAGCTGGGGCAGTCGCTGTTCCCCGGCTTCAAGGAACGGGATTTTCTCATCCACTGGGTCGCCCCGCCGGGCACCTCGACCGCGGAGATGGAGCGCACGACCGCGAAAATCAGCCGGGAGCTGCTCGCCATCCCCGGTGTGCAGAGCGCGGGCGCCCACATCGGCCAGGCGCTGCTGGGCGAGGAGGTGGCCGGCGTCAATCTCGGGGAGATCTGGGTCAGCCTCTCGCCGAAGGCCGACTATGCCCTCACCCTGGACCGGATCCATGCGGTCACCGACGGGTACCCGGGCCTTTACCGCGAGGTCCAGACCTACCTCGACGAGCGGATCGAGGAGGTTCTCACCGGCGGCAAGGAACCCATCATCATCCGCACCTACGGCGAGGACCTGGCGACCTTGCGGGCCAAATCCGACCAGATCCTGGCTCTGGTGAAGTCCGTGCCCGGCGTCGTGAATGCGCACCGCGACATCTCCAGCGATGTCCCGCAGGTGAACGTGACCGTCAACCTGGCCAGGGCCGAGCGGTACGGCCTCAAGCCGGGCGACGTGCGCCGGGACGCGGCCACGCTGGTCGCGGGCGAGGAGGTCGGTGACATCTTCCGGGCCGGCAAGGCATACGACGTCGTCGTCTGGAGCCCCGCATCGGTCCGGCACAGTTTCTCCGATGTGGAGAACCTGCCGATCGACCTCCCGTCCGGTGGACGGGTGCGGCTCGGCGCCGTCGCCAGCGTCTCGCTGCAGCCCAACCCGAACGCGATCGACCGCCAGGGTGACTCGCGGTACCTGGACGTGGGCGCGGCCGTGTCCGGGCGGGACCTGGGGGCGGTGGTCAGCGACATCGAGAACAAGCTGGCCGCGGTGCACCTCGACCGCGGGTACCACGTCGAACTGCTGGGGGAATACCGTGAGCGGCAGGCGGCGCAAAGCCGGCTGCTCCAGTCGTCGCTCATCGCCGGGGTGGCGATCCTGCTCCTGCTGCAGGCGGCATTCCGCCGGTGGCGGCTGGCGGCCCTGGTCTTCCTGACCCTGCCGATGGCGCTGGTCGGAGGGGTGCTCGCGGCCTGGGTGGGCGGAGGGATCATTTCCCTGGGCTCGCTGGTCGGCTTCTTCACGGTGTTCGGCATCGCCGCCCGCAACGGCATCCTGCTGATCAACCACTGGCAGCACCTCGAGGAGCAGGAGGGGATGGAGTTCGGGCCAGCCCTGGTGATCCGCGGGGCCCGCGAGCGGCTGTCGCCGATCCTGATGACCTCGCTCGCCACCGGCCTGGCCCTGGTCCCGCTCGTCATCCTGGGCGACCGGCCAGGCCACGAGATCGAGCTCCCCCTGGCCGTGGTCGTGCTCGGCGGCCTGGTGACGTCCACACTGCTCAACCTTGTTGTCGTCCCGTCGCTGTACCTGCGATGGGGCAAGAGCCGGCGAGTTCTTAGGGAGGGGGCTGGCGATGTTCGCTAAGCGCCGTATCGGGTCACTGGTGGCGATGGCCGCCGTCGGGGTGCTGTCACTGCAGGCGTGCGGGCAGGCCAGCGCCCAGCAGCCACGGGCAAGCGGGACGGCAGCCAGCGGCCGCTTCCCGCGGCCGACCGTGGTGGACAACCGGATGTTTCCGCTGGTCCCGGGAACCCGGTTCGGCTACCGCGGGACCATCGTGGAAGGCGGGTCCACCACCCCGCACTCCGTGGTGTTCACGGTCACCGATCTCACCAAGGTGGTCGCGGGAGTGCGCACCGTGGTCGCCCTGGACCAGGATTTCCTCCAGGGCGAACTGCAGGAGCAGGAACTCGCCTTCTTTGCCCAGGACGCGGTCGGCGCCGTGTGGAACTTCGGTGAATACCCGGAGGAGTACGAGAACGGCCGGCTGACCGGCGCGCCCGACACCTGGATCACCGGCACGGGCGGCGCCCATGGCGGCCGTCACATGCTCGCCCACCCGGCGGTCGGCGCGCAGTACGCGGAAGGGCGGGTGCCGGCCATCGAGTTCTACGACCTCTCCCGGATCGTCAGCACCAGCCAGGTGACGTGCCTGCCCTCGGGGTGCCTGCGGCACGTACTCAAGGTCGACGAGTGGAGCCCGAACGACCCGGCCAGCGGCCACCAGATCAAGTACTACGCCCCGGGTGTCGGCCTGGTGCGGGTGGGCGCGCGAGGCGGTGACTCCCGTGAATACCTCCGCCTGGCCGCGGTCAGCCATCTGGGGAAGACGGCGATGGCCCAGGTGCGGGCGGCGGCCCTGAGAATGGACCGGCGCGCATACCACATCAGCAAGGTCTACCGGGTGACCCCGCCCGCTACCTCATCATCCTGATGGTCATCGTGGCCCGGGCGGTGGCTGGTCGCAGGCCACCAGGGGATCATGTGGCCAGGCCGAACCGGAACGCATAGGCCACCAGCTGGGCCCGGCCGCGCGACCCGGTCTTGGCCATCAGGTGGTTGATGTGGGTCTTCACCGTCGTTTCGGAGACGAACAGCTTGGTGGCGATCTCAGCGTTGGACAGTCCCGCCGCTATCTCGGTGAGCACGTCGGCCTCGCGCGGGGTAAGCCCGTCGTGGATCCGGCGAGCTTCCGCACCTGCCGGGATCCCGCAAGGGTGGTGGCCGGTGCCGGCGGTGCCCGGCATGCCAAGGCGGTCGCCCTGGACGAGGGCCTCCACCAGCCGCCGCTGGATCGACGGATCGAGCTGGGCCTCGCCCGCGCGCACAACGGACAGCGCCTGGGAGATCTCCTCGGCCCCGGCGTCCTTGGTGAGGAAACCCCGTGCGCCCGCCTGCAGCGCGGCGAGGACCGTTTCGTCGTCGGAGTAGCTCGTCAGCACCACCACCGGTATGCCCTGCTGCGCCGACACTAGACGGCGTGTCGCCTCGACCCCGTCGCAGTTGGGCATGTGGAGGTCTATGAGCACTACATCGGGCGCCAGAGACAGCGCCTGGCGGACGGCATCCTCACCGTCGATCGCCGTGCCCACCACCTGCACGCCGGGCAGCAGCGAAAGCAGCAGCGAAAGGCCGTCGCGTACCACCCGCTGGTCATCCGCGACCAGCACCCGGACGGGAAGCTTTCCCGGGACGGCCATGATGATCAATTCTCCTTCGCCGCGGGAGCGGCCAGTTCATCCGCGGACAGCGGAAGCCGCAGATGGACCGTGTAGCCGTCATCCGAGGGGCCGGCCTCAAGCTGCCCCCCGTGCAGCGACGCCCGCTCCGCCATGCTGGTGAGGCCGAAGCCGCCAGGCGGCAGCCCGGCGCCCACGCCGTCGCCGCCGTGGTCGGCGACCGTGACGTCAAGGGTGTCCGGAGCCCAGCTCAGCCGCACCTCCACGCGTGCCCCATGACCCGCGTGCTTGGCCACGTTTGTGAGCGCTTCCTGCACCACGCGGTACACGGTGAGACTGGCCCCGGACGACAGCGAACACGGCGTGCCCTCCACGTTGAAAGCGACCGGGATGCCTAGCGTGGATGCCGTCTCCGAGACCAGATAGGGCAGCCGTGCCGGGCCGGGTATCTCGTCCTGCCGGAGGGTCTGGAGGGCGCGGCGGGCGTCCAGCAAGCCGCTCTGGGCCAGTCTCCGGGCCGAGCTGATCTGCCCGACGAGCCTGGCGTCGGCCGTGGATGCTATGGCGAGCAGCCTGGCGCCCTCCAGTTGCAGCGCCAGTCCCGACAAGCAGTGAGCCAGGACGTCGTGCAATTCCCGGGCCAGCCGTGAACGCTCGGCCATGGCCGCCATCTGCTCGTGGGCCTCACGCAGTGCAGCCTCCTGGGCAAGCATGGCTTCCGCGCGAGCATGGGCGTCCCGGCTGAACGCGATGAGGGCCGAGGTCCCGAAAAGGAAGCCGGCGCCGAGCGCCACGGCTAGCACGGCAGTCGCCGGGTTGGCGGAGTCATGCCCGTCGGCAATGGCGATCGCCATCACCACCGGCGTCCCGGCCAGCAGAGCAATCCACTTAGGAGCCCGGATCGCCAGGCCGGCCAGCGCCATATAGCCGACCACGAAACCCGGGCCGTCCGACTGCAGCCAATCCAGCGCCGCGCCGCACACCCCCAGGCCGACCAGCGTCGGTACCACCACCCGCCGGTCGCGAACCCGCTCGGACAGCGCCACCCCCCAGCATGCGCTTGCCGCGATCAGCAGCGTTACCGTGACCGCCCCGGCCCGTCCAGCGGGCAGTCCTTCCGCTGCCACCCCGATGCCGACCCCGACCATGGTGAACACGCCGACCTGGGCCAGCCACGACCGGACGTCCCGCCGCCCCCCGCTACCGGAGCGGCCCCTGCGCCTGCGGTAAGCGATCGCACCAGCCAACTCGGTCCCCTGCTATAGCGCTCCCCCAGGCTGACCGGCGGCAACCCCGCACCCTTGCTTCCCCGCTGGGATGCCTGGAGTTGCGGCCGGAGCCTTCATGGCAGAGATATGTTTCCTGGCTGGCCCGGAGCAGGGCAGGGTGCCGGGATTGCCAGGTCTTGGTCCTAACCCGGGGCTCACGCCCGGGTGGCCAAGAAAGGTTGAGGCACAGGGTGGATTCCGGACCGTGATCCGGCTGTTCCTCCGGGGATGCGCCGCAATGGCCCCCGTGCCGGTCACTTTCGGCATCCCCCATCCAGGTCAGGCAGCCCCCCATGCAATGGAATTTACCATGAATTTACCCAGACTTGGCAGCAGGCAGGGTCCATGGACGCGGAGCCGCACGAGATTCTCCCCGGTAAGGACGGGCACGCGTCGAGACATTGACGCTTCTGGAGGCCACTGAACCAAAGTGGTTCCCGGGCTGGGTGTCCCATGCGCCAGCCGGCGCGTCCCAACCACTCCCAAGGGCGAGGACCACGCCACATCTCGTTCTATCTCAACCCCAGATCCCTGCCCGCGCCGGGCGAGATCATCGTGACGATGGCGGCCGGAGCCGCACGTCGGTGTGGTAAGGCAACTGTTGCGGCTCAAATTTGTCAACCGGCTGTGCCGCAGGCAGGCCCACGTCCAGCCTAGATGACCATGACTACCACCATGATCGACTCTATTCACGCCACCTGCCACAACATCCCGGCCGGCACCCGCAAAGTCGCCGGCTACGTCACCGGGTCAGCAGACATCAGGTGGACACGGGCGGACTGGGACCGTTTTGACCCGCGCCATACGGGCCTGGTCCGCATAGACCAGTCCTTTGGCGGCCGAGACCCTCTCGGCTCTGACGTGCTGGATGTCGAGACCGGCGCGGCCACCCCCGGCCAGGTAGCTCATTGGGCGAGGATCCGTCACGCCGCAGGCAAGCGCTTCTCAGACGTCTACGCCAACCGCTCCACGTTCCCGGCCATCGCCGCTGCCCTGAACGCGGCGGGCCCGCAGGGCATGTTTCACCGCCACGTCCGCCTCTGGCTGGCCGACTGGTCGCTGTCCCGAGCGCAGGCAGCCGGACTGCTGGGCACATTCCTGGACGGGCACAAGATCGTCGCTGTCCAGTGGGCGTCACCGTCGTCCAACCCGGAGACGCCGCTGCCGCGCTCCAGCCTCACGCTCCAAGAGGCGAACTGTGACCTATCCGTCACCCTGGACTACTGGCACCGCCACCGTCAATGAGCGGAGCGCGGGGAAGGACCAGCCTGGCCGCGCGGCAGGAGAAGCCTCGCTGACCTGCGATGTAGCGGCGAGCCGCCGGGGCGGCCCTGCGACGGCACGAGAACCCATGGGGGTGGTGGCCGCTGCGCCACATCGCTACCCGCCCCGGCCGCAACGAGTCAGCCACCACAGGATGATCCCCCCGGCGGCCGTCAGCCACCCGATGGAGGACGGCTGGCCAGTTGCGCTCCAAGCCTGCTTGTACGCCAGTAGTCCCTCATAGGTCCCCGGTACGCGCTGCCGTTCACTGGTTGAGCGCAGGTAGATCATGGCTGCGCGGGCGCTGTGGCCATCAGTTCCATGAGTTCCGGAGGCCGGCATCAGCCTCAGCGGAAAGCGTGCTGCGCGATCGGTGGGTGGCTTCACACGTGCCGGCAGTGGCGGCCCGTGCGCTCGCGGGCGCGTCCGTAAACACGCTTACGTTAGCGTCGGAGTTGGCGCCGGGCTGGTTGGCGGCGCGGAGGTCGGCGGCGGGCTGGTTGGCGGTGGGGAAGTTGGCGGCGGGGAAGTTGCGGGGGCCGGCGAGGGTGAAACTGAAGGAGGGCTGGAGCCAGGCTGGCTTGATGCCGGTGAGGGCGTGAACGCTGCCAGTCCTGGCTGCGGCAGGAAGATCGAACGCCCTGGCTCGGCGGCTGGCCGCTTGCGCGGAGCTGACGGCCTGTGCGGAGTTATCGGGTAAGGCACGAGACCGTACCGGCTCTGCTGGTGCCCGATTCGTGCTGCGCTGGTGCTCTTTGCTGGCGTAGATATAGCCCGGGCCACAATCAGGCTTACCGCCGCGACCACGGCCAGATAGATGGACGCCATTATGAATATTCGCGTATAGGGACGTGCCATCGCGAGCAGCTGGGTCCATTTGCTCATCGGGGCCGGTGGGCGTTCCCAGTGCATCTCACCTGGCGCGCGGACCGGCCTCCAGAGCTGCTCCTTGACGACCGGAATTCCGTTCGGCACTGTATCGCTAACCTGATCGAGAGCCGCTTTGGTCCGCCAGTCACTCGTGGAAGTGTTCCCCGAGTTATCCTCCATTTCCGTTCATCTCCATGCCCATTATGCGCGCATATTAACGGATCGGACCTCCCGCTATGATGCCATCGCTCCCTGGTCATCAAACGGGAGCCTGGGTGGCCTTGTCAAGGCGCCAAGCCGAGGCGATAACTCATAGTAAGCATACCAGCACAGATCGTTCTTCAAGCTGAAGGCGGTCACTCTGTTACCATCTGCAGTACCCATCCCTCTGAGCTGATTCAGCCCGACGCGTCTCGGTGAGTATCGCGGGCAAGCGGTCGGTGATGATCTTGCAGAGGACTACACTACGATCGCCCGCCACACTGTACTGGTCATGACCGCGCTGGCCAGCTGTGCCGCAGCGGGCCGCTAGCAGGCGTACAGTGCCGAAGCCTGTGGATTAAGCAAGGGGGGTTCCATGCGCAACGCATGGATAGTGGGGAGGGGCCGAGTCCGCGCGGTGGTCGCCGGGTTTATGGTGCTCGCGGGGCTTGGCATGCTTGCTGGCGGGTTGCCGCCTGCCACCTCGGCCAGCGCGGCCACGGCCGGCTCGCAGGCGGTAGCGTCGGCCGACCCCGTTATCGCGGCCGCCGGTGACATCGCCTGTGATCCGGCGAATGCCAGCTTCAAGGCCGGGAACGGGACGGCGAATGCCTGCCGGGAGAAGTACACCTCCAACCTGCTGGTCAACGCGACCTTGGCGGCTGTCCTCGATCTGGGGGACACCCAGTATTACTGTGGCGGCTACCAGGCGTTCCTGCAGTCCTACGACCCGACCTGGGGCCGCGTGCTGTCGATGACCCATCCGGTGCCAGGCAACCATGAGTACCTGACCTCGGGCGGGACGGGCTGCAACGCGGCCAACAAGGGCGCCTCCGGCTACTTCAGTTATTTCGGGAGCGCTGCTGGGAAGCCTGGGCAGGGCTACTACAGCTTCGACATCGGCGCCTGGCATATCGTCGCGCTCAATTCCGCCTGCGGCAGCGTGGGCGGCTGCGGCCTGACCTCACCGCAGGGAACCTGGCTGGCGAACGACCTCAAGACTCACACTAAGTTCTGCACGCTCGCGTTCTGGCATGTCCCGCTGTTCAGCTCGGGTGGGCGGGCGAGCAGCAGCACTAAACCGTTCTGGCAGTTGCTGTACGACAATAATGCCGATGTGGTGCTGAGCGCCCATGACCACATCTACGAACGGTTTGCCCCGCAGACACCGTCGGGCACACTGGACACGGCGCGGGGAATCCGGGAATTCATTGTCGGCACAGGTGGGGCGGTCCACACCGGCCTGGTCACCATTGCCGCCAACAGCGAGGTCAGGAATGCCAGCACGTATGGCGTGCTTGAACTCACCCTCCACCCGACCGGTTACACCTGGCAGTTCGTGCCCGAGGCGGGCAAGGCTTTCACCGATTCGGGGAGCGGCGCCTGCCACTGACCCGTCCAGGAGGACTGGACGAGTCAGCCCTCCTCATACACGCATGGTCGGTCGGCGGACGAAGACAATCTGCGTACCTGATGGGGACCACGACGGCATCGAGTCGTCCTGGGCGGTAGCGGTGAGACGGCGGAGGCCGGACCCGTCGGCCTTGATCACATACAGCGACCGGAACCCGGTCTGGCGCCCCAGATCGCTCGCGAACACGATGTATCCGCCATTGGGTGACCAGGCCGGATCGTATTCGTTGCCCGGGCTGGTGGTGAGCATCCGGCCGGCCCTTGTCCTGACGTCGAAGATGAACAAGTCCCAGGTAAATAGCGGCGGCATCGCCTGCATGACCACGATCCGACGGCCGTTTGGCGACCAGCGCGGGTGGATCTGCTCGTCTGGCTGCGGCCGGGTGAGCCGCCGGGGCGGGCCGCCTGCGGCCAGTGTCTCCCACAGGCCTACTTGTTCATGGTGGACCTCCCGGGCGAAGGCGATCCAGCGTCCGCCGGGCGACCAGGCAGGCGTGCTGTCGCTGTTGTCCGCGCTCGGCGGCTCACTGTTCACCAACCGGATCCGGTCTGTGCGGATGTCCACCGAATAGAGGAACTGATCGTCCCCCTGCTGGCGCGCGAACACGATGGAGTGACCGTCCGGTGACCAGCCAGGCGATGAGACCTCGCCCTGCCCGGTCGGTATTTTCCGCAGGTCATTGCCGTTGCGGGACACCACGTAGAGCTTGGTAGGGCAGCTGGCACAGCCAGCCGCAAAGGCGATCTGCTGCCCATCGGGTGACCATGCGGGATCGGACTCACTGCCCAGCCTGGCGGCCTCCGCCGGGCTCAGCAGCGGCCGGGCCGGCCCTCCCGTCGGCGACGCCACGTACAGCGCCGAGCGCGGGCTCGTGACCATGGTCCCGCGAATGCCCGCGGCCGAATACGGTGCGCCGGAACCGCTCCGGTGTGCGCTGCAGGCGGGAACCGCCAGCAGCAGCGCGGCGAGCACCAGCACGCTCCGAGCTGCCCACCGCGGCCGAATGGATGCGTGCATGCGCTTTTGCCTCCCCTCGCCGGTGCCTGGCAGCTGCGACGACATGATCGCATACGCGGAAGGCCCCGTCGGCAACAACTTGGACCGCCCCAGTGATCTTGGCCTGTGTTTCAGGAGGCGGGCACGAGCATGATGTACTCTGTTCATCCCGCTCATGCTCGTCCTACCCAGGCGTGGACGAACGCTGCGGCAGGTTGCTGGAGATTGCCGGACTGCAATCATCGCTAGCGGCTGCCAAGGACGACGGCAGTTGCTTGGTTAGGTGCACTGGTCAGAGAAGTGGGGAAAAGAATGAGCCGTGAGTTCCTGCAACCCTGTGAGCCCGCGGGGGAGCCGGCGGCGGGTACGTGCCGCATCTTTCTCGTCCGTCACGGCACGACCACACTCAACGTGGAGAATCGCTACCGGGGGCGTCGCGACATTCCGCTCGATGCGCAGGGTTATCAGGATGCGGTCGATGCGGCGCGCCACCTGTCTGGTGTCGGCCTGACCGCGGTGTACACGGGCCCGCTGCGCCGCACCATAGCCACCGCTCAGATCATCGCCGACGAGGCCCGGGTGCCAGATCTGCGGATCCTGCATGGGCTGAACAACGTCGACTATGGCGCTTGGGAGGGAATGACCGCAGAGGAAGCCGCGATGTTCGATCCGCAGGCATTCGAGTTGTACCGGACATCTCCGAGTCGCGCGGCGTGCCCCCTCGGCGAGCGGCTGAGCGACGCCCAGCACCGGATGAGCGCCGCACTGCGGTTGATAGCGTCCCGGCACGCGGGCGAGGCGGTGGCCGCGATCACCCATGCGGTGATGATCCGCCTGGCGTTCGTGCACCTGACCGGCGTCGAGGATGAGACGTGGCGCCGTCCCGTGGGCCGCGGGTCGGTGACCGCATTCCATGCCAAGGACGGCACATTCTGGCAAGCGGAACTGCCCGCGGCCGGCGGCCTAGCCGGGTCGCCTGACTCTGAGCCGGACGGACCGCCAGGCTGGGGGAAGGTACTGGCATGACCGGAACCATGCCGCCCGCGCAGGCAACCTCGGCCGTCACACCATACCGGCGGGCCAGGCACCGGCTGCGGACCTATGTCTCAGAGCATCCCCGCGGGTATCTGGCCTTCGTCCGCCGTAAATGGCAGAGCCACAACGTCGAGGTGATCGGGCCGGGCACGGAACTGGTGATTGACGGATACACAAGGTCGGCCACGACGTTCGCCGTCTATGCATTCCAGCTTTCGCAGGAAAAGCCGGTGCGGCTCGCTCACCACCTGCACGCTCCTGCCCAGCTCATCGAGGGCGCGCGGCAGGGCCTTCCGGTTCTGGCGCTCATCCGCGAGCCACGGGGGGCCATTCTTTCCCAGCTCATCCGCTATCCAGACATCGCGCTGCGGGATGCCCTCGTCGCGTATTCCCGCTTCTACGAACACCTGCGCCCGCACCGGCAAAGCTTCGCAATTGGCGAATTCAAGCAGGTCACGCAGGACTTCGGGGCTGTTGTCCGCCAGCTCAACGCACGTTTCGGCACGAATTTCGCAGAGTTTGTGCACAGCGATGCGAGCGTACGCGAGTGCTTCAACCTCTGCAGGCTCCGCGAAAGCATGCCCAGTGACCTGCTGCGCTTCGAGTCTGGGCTGATCACCCGGGATCAGCTGCGCTCGGAGCTTCAGGCCATGGGGGGTGATGGTCCGGCACAGGATCGCGAGGCGTGGGTCCCATCCGGGGACCGCCAGCGGGCCAAGGACGCGCTGCGTGAGCTTTGGCTGCAGCCGTCCCTTGCCAAGCTCCGGGACAGAGCGGACCTGGCGTACCGGGAATTCCTGGCCGGGTAGACGGCACGGGCCGTTCAGCCCATGCCGGCCCGTGCTCGCGCCCGGATGCCCGGCCTGATCGACGGCTCCGCCGCCCAGAAGGGGAGATTCGCACGGTGACCATCTCCGCCCCGCCACACGGGGGGCGTCTCGTGGATCTGCTTACCCCACCCGCCCGCGCCGCCGAACTGAGACAGCGCGCCAGCCGCTGGCCGAGTTGGCAGCTCACCCAGCGCCAGCTCTGCGACCTGGAGCTGCTGGCGTGCGGTGCCTTCTCGCCGCTGGAGAGTTTCCTGGGTAGGCACGACTACCTGTCGGTGTGCGAATCTATGCGCCTCGCCGACGGGACCCTGTGGCCGGTCCCGGTGACACTCGACGTGCCCGATGAAGTGGCCGCGGCGGCCGGGTCAGCGGGAATGCTGGCCTTGCGCGGCCGTGGCCGGACGATCCTGGCGGTCCTGCGGCTTACCGAGTCGTGGGTGCCCGATCTGCATGCCGAGGCGGTGGCTGTCTTCGGCAGCGCTGACCCTAGCCATCCTGGTGTGGCGTACCTGCTGCGGCACACTCACCAGCGCTATATCACCGGCGTGCTCGAGGCCCTGCAGCTGCCTGAGCACCGGGACTTCCGCCCGCTGCGGCATACGCCAGCCCAGCTGCGCGCGGAGTTCACGCGGCGCGGCTGGAGCCGGGTAGTAGCGTTCCAGACACGCAACCCAATGCACCGGGCCCATCAGGAACTGACGCTCCGCGCCGCGGCGGAGCACGATGCGAACCTGCTGATCCATCCGGTCGTCGGCATGACCAAACCAGGCGACATCGAGCCCGGGACACGGGTGCGCTGTTACCAGGCGATCATGCCGACTTACCCTGACGGTCTGGTGATGCTGTCGCTGCTCCCGCTTGCGATGCGGATGGCAGGGCCGCGGGAGGCGCTTTGGCACGCCATCATCCGCGGGAACTACGGCGCGACTCACTTCATCGTGGGGAGGGACCATGCCGGGCCCGGCACCGCCGCCGATGGCAGGCACTTCTATAGCCCCTACGACGCCCAGGAGTTGCTCCGCCGCCATGCCCTGGAGCTGGGAGTGCGGCCGGTGCAATTCAGGCAGCTGGTCTACGTGGAAGAAGCCAATGCGTATATGCCCGAGGATGAGGTCCCCCGGGGAGCTCAGGTGAGGTCGATTTCGGGCACCCAGCTTAGACGCTGGCTCGCGGAGGGACGCGAGCTGCCGGGCTGGTTCTCCGCTCCGGAAGTCGCCGCGGAGCTGCGCCGCGCATACCGTGGCTGGCCAGCGCCCGCGGGTGAGCGAGGCAGCAGGACCTTGGGCCCGGCAGATAACCAGTTATGCCGCGGCCTGGACCACACCGGCTGACGGCCAGGCAGCTCGCGTTGTACGGCCAGGTGGCTGCAACCGTGCCCCACATCGTTCGCCTGTATACGTGTCAACCAGGGCCGCGTACAGAGCGTCTAGTGATGGGCACACTTTGCCGATTCTTTGCTACGCCCGTGGGCTTGGATGATTGGGCGGATGCAGCGGGATGGCAGTGGCCGGCCACGTGTCAGCGGAGCAGGCAGTCAGAGGGGTGATTAGGTGTCCAAATTGGTGCGCGGTGCGTTGGCGGCACCCATTGTGGCGGCGACCGTACTCGGCACGGTGGTGGCTCAGGCGGACGTTGCGGCGGCAAGCACCGTCGTCGCGCTGTGGCACATGAACGAAACATCCGGGACGACCATGGTGGATTCGTCGGGCCACCACAACAACGGCGCACTGCACAACGTGACCCTGGGGGGCGGTGGCTTTTCCGGCAAGGCGTACAGCTTCAACGGGACCTCTTCGTATGTCTCGGTGCCTAGCTCCGCGTCGCTCAACCCCGGCTCGGCCAATATCACCATCTCCTTCTACCTGAGCACCACGTCCCTGCCGAAGTCAGGCGATTACGACCTGGTGCGCAAGGGGGCATACCCGGCGCAGAACTACAAGGTCGAGCTGCTGCCGAGTGGGCAGATCATGTGCACCTTCCAGGGCTCGTCCAGCAGGCACAACGCCACCGGGGGATCGGGCCTGAACAACGGGGCCTGGCATCACATCCAGTGCATCAAGACCGCCTCCCAGATCAAGACGGTGATCGACGGCACGGTGAGAGCGACCACCAACGCGACGGTGGGATCTATCTCCAACACTTCCGCCGCGTATCTCGGGGCTCACCCGGGAAGCGACTGGTACAAGGGCAAGCTCGACGAGGTCTCGATCACCATCGGCTGACAGCCTGCTCACGCTGCCGCACCCGGGTGAGCTGCGGCTTCAACCGAACCCGGGGCGATTCATAGGCAATATTTTGCCGATGGGAGGAGTGCAAGCTCCTAGCGTGTCCCCATGGCTTTCAACCAGCGTGCTCGTCGCCGTTTTGTGCCGTCGCCTGGAACGTGCATGGCAGCGATCGTTGTCACTGCCTTGTCGCTGACTGGCTGCCAGGGAGGCAAAGCGCCGGCCAGGCCAGCGGGTGGGCCCTCGGTTCTTTCCGGGCCGGCCCCGCCAGCGCCTGCGATCAACCCAGACATTCACAAGATCAGGCATGTCGTGGTGATCATGCAGGAGAACAGGTCCTTCGACAGCTACTTCGGGACCTACCCGGGAGCCGACGGGATCCCAATGCGGGACGGCGTACCCACCGTCTGCCTGCCCGATCCCCATACCGGCCGGTGCGTGCGGCCGTTCCACGACCGTTCCGACCTGAACCAGGGATCCGCGCACGACGGGGCCGCGGCGCGGTACGACATCGCTGGCGGGAAGATGAACGGTTTCGTCGCCGAAGCGAGGCGCGCGCCGAAGCACTGCGGCGGGCAGGCGGTCGACCCGTTCTGCGCGGCTGGCACCAGGCCACTGGATGTCATGGGGTACCACACCGGCGCAGACCTGCCGAACTACTGGGCCTACGCCCGTCACTTCGTGCTGCAGGACCACATGTTCGAGCCGAACACGTCGTGGAGCCTGCCCGCCCATCTGTTCATGGTGTCGGAATGGTCGGCCCGGTGCAGTACACACAGTCCGATGAGCTGCCGCAACGCGCTGAACGATCCCGTCAACCCTGACTCCATCGCGAGTGGCGGGGCCCCTCCGATCTATGCCTGGACCGATCTGACCTACTTGCTGCATGCGCATCACGTGTCGTGGCGTTACTACGTGATGAGAGGGTCACAGCCTGACTGCGCGGATTCGGGCGTCATCACCTGCAGCCCGGTACTGCAGAACGCCAGGACGCCAGGGATCTGGAACCCGCTCCCCTACTTCGACACGGTCAAGAGCGACCACCAGGAAGGCAACATCCAAGGCCTGAGCAGCTTCTACCAGGCCGCCCGGGCGGGCACGCTGCCCGCGGTGTCATGGATAACCCCGGCCCAGATCGTCAGCGACCACCCGCCCGCGCTAGTCAGCCACGGCCAGACCTACGTGACCCGCCTGATCAACGCGATCATGACGAGCCGCGACTGGTCGTCCACAGCGATCTTCCTGACCTGGGATGACTGGGGCGGCTTCTACGACCACGTAAACCCGCCGGTGGTCGATGGGAATGGTTACGGGCTCCGGGTACCTGGCCTGGTGATCAGCCCGTATGCCCGACGAGGTTTCATCGATCACCAGGTGCTGTCCTTCGATGCCTACGACAGGTTCATCGAGGACGACTTCCTGGGCGGGCAGCGGATCGATCCGCGCACCGACGGTCGGCCCGACCCGCGGCCAGACGTGCGGGAGGACGTGAAGATCCTTGGGAACCTGGTAGCTGATTTCAACTTCCATCAGCGGCCACGCGCGCCAATGATCCTGCCGGTGCACCCGCACACGGACCTTATCCCAGCCCACCATGGTTGAGCCGGTGACTCGTTCCCTCCTGGCGTGAACGGACAGCAAACTTTCCGCTACCCCGATAGCATGCGCCGGGGGGCTGGCGTAGGGGCAGCCCCGCCTGGTTGCCGGGCCGGGCCTGCGGTGAGGTCGGGGATCTGGAGCTGCTGGGCGAGGCCCAAGCGGTAAACCGGGCAGCCCGGATGAGCGTCATAGCTTAACAACTGATTAAGCGCGGGTGAGTGATGCCACAACCCGCGCCGGGGATGAGGGGACAAGCGTGGGCGATACCGCTGTCGAGATGCGCCAAGGCAACTGGACGGCCAGTCTGCTTGAAGAGCGTGGCTCCTCGGCGTGGATCACCTCCTACCTGCGGATCACCGTCGCGGCCGATGGCATCTGCGCTCTCGCGGCGGGCGTCATGGCGCTAGTGGGCCGGTTCAGCCACTGGGTCAGCCTGCCGCAGGGGTACTTGATCTTCACGGCGCTGCTGCCGCTGCTCTGGTGCGCATCCGTGGCGCTGATGCGCGGTTACGATGCACGGTTCATCGGCACCGGTCCCGACGAGTTCCGTAAGATCGTCAACGCCGGGGTGAGCCTCATCGCCGCCGTGGCTATCGTCTCCTTTGCCACAAAGAGCGATGTCGCCCGCGGCTATGTCGTGATCGCGCTCCCCTGCGCGACCCTGTTCGACCTGTTCGCAAGGTACGGGTTGCGCAAGAACTTGCACCGGCGCAGGCGCAGGGGGGCATGCACACAGCGGGTAGTCGCGGTCGGCGATGCGGCCGGTGTCGCCCATCTGATCGGCGAGTTGGGCCGCGAGAAATATCACGGCCTGTCTGTGGTGGGTGCCTGCCTGACCGGCGGGACCATGCTCGCCGAGATAGCGGGAGTCCCGGTGCGCCGCGGTGTTGGGCACGTTCCCGCCGCCATCGCCGAATTCCAGGCCGATACCGTGGCCGTGGTCGCCAGCCGCGAGCTAACCGGACTGCGGCTTCGCGAGCTCGCGTGGGAGCTTGAGGCGACAGACACTGACCTGTGCGTCGCCCCAGCCTTGCTGGACGTCGCGGGACCTCGTACAACTATCCGCCCGGTGGCGGGCCTGCCCTTGCTCCATGTGGAGCATCCTGACTTCTCCGGAGTTCGCTGGGTCATCAAAGGGCTGTTCGACAAGCTGGCGGCCATCTCGGCGCTGCTCGTTCTCGCACCGCTCCTGGTGGGGATCGCGCTCGCTATCGCGGTCCGCGAGGGCAGGCCGGTGCTGTTCCGCCAGGCTCGCGTGGGCAAGGACGGCCAGTACTTCAACGTCTATAAGTTCCGGACCATGGTGGTGGACGCGGAGGAGAAGAAGGCTTCGCTTGCTTCCCAGAACCACGGGAACGGCCTGCTCTTCAAGGTCCGCAACGATCCCCGCGTCACCAGGACGGGTGCGTGGCTGCGCAGGTGGTCCCTGGATGAGCTGCCACAGCTCTTGAACGTGCTGAAGGGGGACATGTCCCTGGTCGGGCCGCGGCCACCCCTGCCGGATGAGGTCGCGCATTACACCGACTATGTGCGCCGCAGGCTGGTGGTCAAGCCAGGCATCACCGGTCTTTGGCAGGTCAGCGGACGGTCGGACCTTCCCTGGGATGAGGCGGTCCGGCTGGACCTGCGCTATGTCGAGAACTGGTCGCTGATCCTTGACTTGCAGATCTTGTGGAAGAGCTGGCCCGCTGTCTTCCACGGGTCTGGCGCTTACTAGGCGGCGGACGCTTCCTGAGGAGTTGACAGACGCTTGACGGGAAGTGGGCCCATAGCGACGACGGTGTTGTCATAGTGGTGCGGTGTCTTCAGATGGATGTGATGAGGTTCCTGATGCTTCGTGAACCGGAGTCGCCGGGTACCGTCGCGCCGACCCGGTGTTCCCGCGTCCCGCTGGCAGGCCTCCACTTCGACCGGCTCACCGAGGCGCAGGTTGTGGAGCACGTCATCAGGGCCAGCCGGTCTGGCCAGGGTGGCTGGGTGGCGACTCCGAACATCGACCACTGTCGGCTGGTCCGGCGAAATGAGGCGCTGCGCCGCCTGGTTGCCGGCGCGTCGCTGGTCGTGCCCGACGGCATGCCGCTGATATGGGCCTCAAGGCTCCGCGGCGACCCGATCCCCGAGCGGGTCACCGGCGCATCGCTCATCTTCTCACTCACCGAGGCTGCCGCCCGCCACGGGTGCCCGATCTACTTGCTGGGCGGTCGGCCTGGCATCCCCCAGCAAGCCGGAGAGGAGCTGCGCCGCCATTACCCGGATCTGAAGGTAGCTGGGGCGGACGCTCCACCGGTCGGATTCGATACGGATACGCAGGCGATCGCCGCGGTGCATGAACGGCTCGCGGCCGCGGCACCCAGCATCGTTTACGTGGGGCTCGGTTTCCCCAAGCAGGAACGCCTGATCACCAGCTTTGCCCCGTTTTTGCCTGGGACCTGGTTCATCGGTTGTGGCGCAGCTATCCCGTTCGCGGCAAAGGCGCTGCCCCGGGCGCCGCAGTGGATGCAGAATACCGGCCTGGAATGGACGTTCCGGCTCGCCAGCGAGCCGCGGCGGCTCCTCAGCAGGTATCTGGTCCACGACCTGCCGTTCGCCCTCACCCTGCTAGCCGCCTCCGCGGCTGACAGACTGCGGAAGCGCCGAGAGGATACCCCCACATGAATCAAGCCCGGCACCGGGACCGCAACCCGCCTCTGAGCAGAGTAAAGATTGAGCAAGGTTCATCACAGCACGGGGACAGCCCGCCTGCGGATGTTAGGCTGCTTCCCCACCAGGTCACGGGGAGCGGTACAACATGACCAACGCACAATCCACTACCGATCTGCGCCAATACTGGGAGATCATCCGATCGCGGAAGTTCGCGATCATCATTCCCACCCTCCTGGCCCTCGGGCTGGCAGCAGCATACCTATTCGTCCTGCAGAAGCCTCAATACACGGCCCAGGCCAGGGTGCTTGTCAACTCTATAGTGACCCCGTCCACGACCACCGCCACCGCCAAGGGCAACACGCCGAACATGAACACTGAACAGGCGGCGGCCAATTCTGGCCCCGTTGCGGTCTTGGCACGGAAATCGCTCGGGCCTTCCGGCAGCAATGGCGAGCGGCTGCTGAGCCATCTTACGGTCAGTGCCTCCGGCACCGCCAACGTCCTCCAATTCCAGTACACCTCCCCCGATCCGCAGCTGGCCGCGCGGGCTGCCAACGCGCTCGCCCAGGCGTACATCACCTACCGGAACAGCACAGCTTTGAAGCCTCTCACCAACGCCATCAGGGAGCGGCAGCACACGATCTCGGCTCTTATGGCACAGCTCCCACACGCTGGAAAGGTCCAGCGGGGGGTGCTGGTGCAGGAGTTGCGTACAGCTGTGAACCAGCTTGCGCAGTTCCAGGCCGACCAGCAGCTGGTCTCGGCGGGAACTGTGATCACGAACGCGGTGGCCCCTTCCTCCCCTTCCTCGCCCAAGGTCGCCAAGACTCTTCTCATCGCCGGAGTGATAGGGCTGGTTTTCGGCGTCTGCCTCGCGCTGATCAGGGAAGCGATGGACCCCCGGATCAAGAACCCCGATGCGCTGGAGAGCCGCCTGAGGGCGCCGGTGCTGGGCGTTATCCCCAAGTTCGATGCCCGATCGCCGGAGAGGTCCCTGGCGACGATCGCTGACCCTCGCGGTCCCGCCAGTGAGGCCTACCGGATGGCGGCCATCACCCTGGAACACCTGGCAGCGCGGGACGGCCAGCGCGTGATAATGGTCGTGTCGCCCCAGGATGGCGGGGGAGCGTCCACCACGGTAGCGAACCTCGGTGTCGTGCTGGCCCAGGCCGGGCATCGGGTCATCCTGGTCTCAGCGGACCTGCGGTACCCGACGCTGCACCTCATCTTCGGCCTGTCCAACGGGCATGGGTTCTGCAATGCCCTGCTCGAAGGAATGGACCCAGAAAGGCTTCTCAAAGAAGCCCACGTCCCCAACCTGTACGTCATGACCTCCGGCCCCGAGCCCAAGGATCCGGCAGCGCTCCTGGCCAGCCCGGTTACCGCGGAGGTCCTGACGACCCTGCGGGGCCTTGGCGCGGACTTCATCCTGCTTGAGACGCCGGCTGTTCTCTCGGCGTCCGACGCGGTCATTCTTGCCCACCAGGCCGAAGGCACGGTCATCACCTGGAATGCTGAGTTCGAGGCCCCGGCGCTGCAGAAGGCGCAAGAGCGGCTCGAAGTGGCGGGTGCGAACATCCTGGGCGGGATCTACACGTTCGACCGGAGCAGCCAGAAGGAGACCAAGAAGCGGCGTCCGGGGGCCGCACGGCCCCAGGCGCCCCCCGTTCCGCGCGAAGCCCAGAAGGCGGCGGCCAGCGGCCGGAGCGGCGATCGTCTCGATCGCGACCCCGACCTCACCGGCCGGCTGACGTCAGGTTCCTCCCGGTCTTCTAGGGCTGAGGCGCCGGGAAGGACACAGTTGTGATCCGTGGGGCCAGCTCCCCACTTGCCGCGAAGGCAAGTGGGGAGCATCCCGGGGCGGAGACATGAAGGCAGTTACGAGGGGGTGGGGACTGCCGCGGGACACTCAGTCAAAGCTGCCGGACGGCGCCGTCCGGGTCCTGTACATCGGCGGCTGGGGCCGCAGCGGGAGCACGCTGCTGGATCTCATCCTGGGCCAGGCGCCGGGCGTGTTCTCCGCGGGTGAGGTCCGGGAGATCTGGCAGAGCGGCCTGGTGGAAAACCGTCCATGCGGCTGTGAACGGCCGTTCCGCGACTGCTCCTTTTGGCAAGCGGTCGGGGAAGCCGGGTTCGGGGGATGGGACCGGGTTCCCCTGCAGGAGATCCTCCGGCTGCGCTATTCGCTGGATCGCCCCTGGTCACTCCCGGCGCTGCCGCTGGGCCACCTGGTGAACCCAATCGGGGCCCGGATCCAGGTCTATACCGGGACGCTTGAGCGTCTGTATGCGGCCATAGCGGAGGTCTCGGGGGCAAGCATCATCGTTGACTCATCGAACCTGCCCTCACACGCTTTCCTGCTGCGGGCCATGCCGAGTATCGATCTGCGGGTTATCCATCTCGTGCGGGACAGCCGCGCGGTGGCGTTCTCGTGGCGTAAGCAGGTGGAAAAGCGGAGGTCAGCCGGGCCTTCAGCCTCTCTGCCACGCTATGATCTGGGCGGTTCATCCCTGCGCTGGCTGCTGTACAACGGGCTCACCCAGACCCTTCAGCCACTGCATGTCCCGTATACCTTCGTGCGCTACGAGGACCTGGTCGACGCTCCGCGCGACCAGATCGGGCGCCTTCTGCGGCATGCCGGGCTCACCGGGAGCGACGCTGAACCTGACTATATCGAGGGTCAATGTGTGCGCCTTGAGCGCAATCACACCGCCGAGGGCAATCCGATGAGGTTCGTGAGCGGTGAGCTGGAACTGCGGGCCGACGAGGCGTGGCGCCACCAGATGCCATCACGGGATCGCCGGGTGGTGACGGCGCTCACGCTGCCCTTGCTCGCAGCGTATGGCTATCCAGTGAATAGGCCGCCCGCCTCATGACGCAGACCCAGCCCCCTACCATCCTGCTCATCGGCGGTACGGGAAGGAGCGGCAGCACGCTCCTCGACCGGCTGCTGGGGGAGCTGCCGGGTTTTGTGGCCGTGGGAGAACTCCGGTACACCTGGAGCGAAGCTCTGGCTGACAACCGGTACTGCGGATGCGGTACCCGTTTCCTCGACTGTCCCTTCTGGTCCGAAGTTGGAAGCCGGGCCTTCGGAAGCTGGGACCAGATCAACCCCAGCGAGGTTGTGGCGCTTGAGCGATCGATTGCACGGCACCGCCACATCCCGCTGCTGGCTGCGAGCCGTACTGCCCCCACCCGCTATTCCAGTCTGCTCGACCGCTACCTGGGCATACTGGGCCCCATGTACGCGGCGATCCGTGATGTGAGCGGTGCCAATGTGATCATCGATTCCACCAAGGATGCCGCCTATGCGCATGTGCTCCGGCGAATGCCTGATGTCGATTTCCGGCTGCTACACCTGGTACGCGACAGCCGCGGGGTGGCCTGGTCATGGGCCAAGGTCGTACGGTCGGACCCAGATCATTACATGCGGCGGTTCTCCCCTCCCGTGACTGCGCTGCGATGGATGACCTCAAACCTCATGGTTGAATCGCTCGGATGGTTTGGCGTCCCCCGGCTCCTGCTGCGCTATGAGACCCTCGTTGCCCAGCCGCGGGCAGCCCTCGCCACGATCGCGTCATTCGCCGGCCAGCCTTCCGATCCCGAAGCCTTGGCCTTTGTGCAAGGAGGGGGCGCCTGGCTTGGTGCCCATCACACCGTCGCCGGGAATCCCATGCGCATGGCAGCGGGCAACATCGACATCAGGCTGGACGACGCGTGGCGCACGTCCATGCCTTTCACGCAAAGGGCCCAGGTCACGGCGCTGACGTGGCCACTCCTGCGGCATTACTCGCATGCCGGTCCAGGCCCTTCGGCCAATGCCGGGGACGCCCCGGCGGCACTCGATGCAGCGGGCGGGGGCTGACGATGGCGAACTGGCCGTCGGTCAGCGCGGTGGTCCCGACCAGGGACCGGCCTGAACTGCTGGCCAGAACTGTCCGGAGCGTTCTCGGCCAGAGGTATCCCGGTCCGCTTGAGTGTATCGTCGTATTTGACCAGCAAGCTCCCCGGGTGCCCGATGTGGAAGTGCCGGAAGGCCGATCACTTAGAGTCATCGAGAATGGCAACACCCCTGGACTTGCGGGCGCTAGGAATGCCGGTGCCGCCGCCAGCCAGGGTGAGTTCCTAGCGTGGTGCGACGATGATGACGAATGGCTGCCGGACAAGCTGCGGCGTCAGGTCGAGGCGATGCGGGACATCCCGCAGGCGGCCGTGGCCACGTGCGGGATCTGCCTGTGCGTCGGGACCCGGCGTTACACGCAGTGCCCCACCCGGCAGGTGGTGCCACGCGAGGAATTGCTGCGTTCCCGCCAGCCGTGGATCCACTCCTCCACCCTGCTGATCAGGCGGGATCGGTTCTTCGGCGATATCGGCCCAGTCGATGAGGCGGTACCCGGCAGCTACGGCGAGGACTACGACTGGATCATCCGGGCCTCGAAGGCCTCGCCGATCGTCGCTGTCCCCGAGCCGCTGACCCGCGTCTACTGGCAGACCTCGTACTACGCCGACCGGTGGGATGTCATGATCGCCGCTATCCAGTACCACCTCGGCAAGCATCCTGAACTCGCCGCTGACGCGCGGAATGCCGCCCGCATGTACGGCCGTCTGGCGTTCGCTTACGGTGCGTCCGGCATGTCCCGGCAGGCCCGCCAGTGGGCCCGCCGGTCCATCCGCCTCAACTGGCGGCAGCCCCGCGGTTATCTGGCCATGCTCGTCTGCACTCACCTGCTGTCGCCACGCCGGGTGATTTCGCTAGCGCACGCCATGGGCAAGGGGGTTTGAGAATGGCCGTCCGCAGCACTCAGCGCGCCGCGGCACCCGGCGGCTCTGCCGCCCCTGCCAGGCGATTTCAGCTCCGTCCGGGATGGCCGGTTCTCGCCATCCTGGTGCTCTTTCCGCTGTGGTATGTCCTTGGGCTCGGAGGATTCATCTGGATCATTCTGGCGGTGCCCTTGCTCGTGCACTTGGTGCTGGCGAAGACCTGGCGGGTGCCACGCGGTTTCATCATCTGGATTTTTTACCTTGTCTGGATAGCACTGTCGGCCATCCAGATCTCTCACAGCAGCAACTGGCTTACCTATGCGTACCGCACTGCCGCATATGCGGCGGCGACCCTGGCTTTTATCTATCTGGTGAATACCGACGAGAAGGCCCTGCCGACGAGACGGATCGTCAACGCCTTCACAGTCTTTTGGATTTTCATCGTCATCGGCGGGTTCGCGGCCATGGCCGCTCCGGCCTTCTCGTTCTCCACACCTACCCAGAAACTCCTCGGCCATCTCGGGTCCAACAAGCTTCTCATCGCCCTGATCCACCCGACCCTCGCACAGGCCCAGGCTCTTGGCGGCGTGCAGGCGATCGGCCATGCCATCGCCCGCCCAGCCGCGCCATTCGCGTACACCAACTGGTGGGGAGCAAACTTCGCCTTCCTCGTGCCCTTCGTCATCCTCGCCATTCGCCAGGCCCCCACGCGCCTGGTGCGGGTGGGCCTCGCAGGTATGCTGCTGGTTTCCCTGATTCCCTTCATTTACTCCATTAACCGGGGGGCGTGGCTGAGCCTCATCGTCGGCGGTCTGTACGCTTGGCTACGGTTCGCCGCCCGGCGCCGTGGGCGGGCCGCGCTCGTCGGGCTGGCGCTGCTCGCCGTGATCGCGGTGGCGGTTTTCGCCACGCCGCTGGGTAGTGTGGTCCAGGCCCGGATCGGGCATGAAGGGAGTACGTCGCTTCGTCTGTCGCTCATCCAGCAGTCCGGGCAAAATGCCCTCGGTTCTCCTCTGGTGGGCTATGGGGTACCGCTCCCGCCGCCCGTCAGCCAGTACTCGCTCCCGAACGTTGGGACCCAAGGACAGTTGTGGCTGGTCCTCGTGTCGGTAGGCATACCGGGTACAGTGTTCTTCCTGCTCTGGCTGCTGTATGTGTTCTGGTGCTCGCGTTCTCTCAGCGACCCGGTCACCTTCACCGTGCACGTGGCGATCTTGATCGGCGTGATCCAGCTCCCGTTCTACGGATGGATGCCCACCGAGATGTTCATCGTCATGGCCGCCGCGGCGCTCGTCTGGCGCAGCCGCGAACCGTCTGCCGCCGACGCCGGCCTGATAGAAGCGCCATCCGCACGGCCGCTGCCCGCCTTGCGAGCCTGACCTGGTGGACCGCCTTGTGAGCGGGGCGCCGCGTCACCCCTACCGGCCAGGCACTCGCGGAGAGGAGAGAGCCGAGGCGCCGCGTTCCGGACGGCCAGTCACCAGCGGGAAGGCGCCGAGCGGCACGCCGCGCCCCCGCCGGCCCGGAGTCGGCGGTCCCGACGCCAACGGAGAGGCGCCAGCCGAAGCACCGGGCGCGGCCCGGCCCGGCGTGAGCGGGAAGCGGCGCCCTCTCTGGCGCGACCCGCCGTCGCGCCCCTCCCGGCCCGACATGGGCAGCGAGCGGCGCCCCCTGTGGCGTGATACGTCGCAGCGTGATGGCCGGCACGGCCCGGGGGGCGAACGGAGGCGCCTTCCCCCAGTGCTGGATCGGCCGCTGGTCCACGATGGGACACGATGGCGTGAGGACAGCGGGCTTCATGAGCTGAGGCTTGAGCGCACCAGCAGCACAAAGCGCCAGCTTTCCATCCTGGCTCGCGGCGGGGCTCTGAACCTGGCCGGGCTGGTGATCAGCGGGTCCATGCAGATCGTGCTGACTATCGTGGTCGCTCACGGCCTCGGGACGGGGGGCACCGGGGCGTTCTTCGAGGCAGTGGCCCTGTTCACTATCCTGTCCAACGTCGGCGAACTGGGCGCGGACACCGGCCTCGTCAAGATCCTTCCCCAGTACAGGGCGCAGGGCCGCAACCGGGACCTGCCCGCGGCCGTGCGAACCGCGCTATGGCCGCCCATTGTCTTCTGCCTCGCGCTGGCGGCGGTGGCCTGGCTGCTCGCCCCTCAGCTCGCCGCGATCATGGCGCACGGGCAGCGCGAGGCCGAAGTGGAGTCCTACCTGCGGACGTTCACGCCGTTCATACCGCTCGGGGCGGTCACCACGGTGGTGCTGGCCGGGACCCGCGGCATGGGCACCATGGCGCCATTCGTCTGGATCCAGAACATTGTCCTGCCCGCTCTGCGGCCGGTTCTGGTCCAAACAGCCGTTGCCCTTGGCCTGGGCGCGGTGGCGGTTGCCCTCGGCTGGGCCGCCCCCCTGGGAGTGGCATTCGTCCTCGGGTTCGCGCTGCTGTGGAGGCTGATCTTGCGGGTGCGCGCCGCGGATCCAAGGCCAGGGCGAACCAAGCGCCGACGGGCGATCTCATCGGAATTCTGGCGGTTCGCTGGGCCGCGGGCCATCGCGGCCGTTTTCGGCATCACGATTACCTGGCTCGACGTCCTACTGGTCGGTGGGTTCCTGCACTCAACAAGGGAGGCGGGTATCTACGCCGCCGCCAGCCGCCTGTCGGTGCTAGGCGCGAGCGCACTGAGTGCGATAGGGATGGCGATCGCCCCCCAGGTCAGCGAGCTGGCCGCCCGAGGGAAGATGCGCGATGCGGAGTCAGTGTTCCAGGTGGGAACGTGGTGGCTGATTGCACTCACCTGGCCGGGTTACATCACGCTCGCCGTCTTCGCGCCGTTTCTGCTCCAGGTATACGGCCACGAGTTCGTCGCGGGGCAGGTAGCGCTGGCGATCCTGTGCGCTGCCCAGCTGTTCAACCTGGGCACCGGCAACGTGACCATCGTGCTTCTGATGGCCGGCAAGAGTTCCTGGAACCTGATCAACTCTGCCGCAGCGCTGGCCGCGAACATCGCCATCAACATTTACCTCATCCCCCGGATTGGAATCACGGGGGCGGCGATCGCGTGGGCCGCTTCCATCATCATCAATAACCTGGCGGCTGTGCTCGAGGTGAACTACCTGATGGGGATCCGCCCGTTCGGGACGGGCTACTGGGTGGTGACCATATCGTCCACGATCTGCTTCGGGATGACGGGGCTGATCATTCGGCAGATCGTCGGGGTGAATGCGACTGGTTTTGCCCTGTTCGTTGTGGTCTCGACGCTTCCTTACGCGGTGGTGCTGTGGCAGGCGAGGGGGGTGCTGCGGTTCTCGGCCCTCCGGGGCGCCATCTCTCGTCGCCGGCCTGCTCAAGCAGGCCGCTGAGAGCCTGGTAGACGCGGGCGGGTACGGGCGCGCCAGCGGCCACTCCCTCCAGTTGACGGAGCGCCACCTCCAGCATCACCAGCCGGAGCACGGCAGGCCCGGCCTCGGGCGCGGTCCCGGAGGCGGCCATGGTCTCCGGCAGCCGGCGCAGGGTCCGGGCCAGCGCCTGTTCCGGCGGCAGGAGCCGGATCCAGAGGTCGACCTGGAAGCGGAAGAACAGGCCGTCAAATCCGACCGGGCCGCGGATGCGGGAACGTTCCCAGTCCCATACCGCCAGCGATGAGCCGATGGAAGCCATGTTCCAGGGTGCCCAGTCGCCGTGCATCAAGCCGAAGTCGAGTTCCGTGGAGGCGTGCCAGGATTCCACCCTGTCCCGGATCCTGGCCAGGGCCGCCGCCATCGGGGTGTCGAGGGCCTCATGGCCTACCAGGCGTTCGACCCGCTCCGACAGCTCACGCCACAACGGTGACGTTCCCAGGATCCCCCGTTCAACCCCGAGCGCATGGCCCACGCGCCACGTCTGGGGTACGGGCAGGCCCGTGCGGCGGCGACGGTACCACCGGCTGCCCCCTATATCCGACACGGCCAGCACGTCGCGCCCGTGCCAGACCCCATGGTGCAGCACTTGTGGCACCCGCGGGAACCCCGCCGTTTCCGCTCCGCCTGCCGCGTCCCCGGCCGCCGTGCTGGCCAGGGCCCCGCTGGCCAAAGCGACCAGGCTTGCCGCCTCATGGCGGATCAGCGAACCAGTGACGTCGTTCCACCCGACCTTGATGTGTCCCAGCACCTGACCGGCCCGGGTCGCCACGTGCAGGATCGGCTTGATCTGCGGGCGGACTTGCCCCACCGAAATCGCCACCGCCAGGTCGCGACGCCCGAAAATCTGCGCTATGAGATCGGGCCACACACAGGACCCGGTCCGCAGGCCGATCGACGAATCCGGCAGCGGGGAGGAAAAGATCCAACCGGCGAGACCTGCCCTGCATGCCCACGCCATGAGTTCCTTGGCGACCCGGACCTTCAGCGGGGCGGCATCGCTGTGCCGCTGAAGAGCCGCCCAGGCAGCGGTCCGCTCGCCCGGCGAGACCAGCATCTGAGGACGTGAAGCAGAAGGCACCAGGACGTACCCGATTCGCTCACCTTCCGCATTGCCGTGCGGGACCGCGCCAAGCGCCTGGCCCAGCCACCTCAGCCCGGGCGGGGATGGCCGGCCGCGCTCGTCCGGCATCAGTTATCCCGCCCTTTCGCAGGCACGATTTCCTCACTGCTTGGAGAATCAGGCTCGCTGCGCCTTCGCCCCTGGCCGCGAGAGTCTGAGCATAGCGTCACCGCCAGCCAAGCGCGCCTGGATGCCGAACCGCGAGCGAGGGGACCCGGCCGCCCCTCCGTGGAACATGCCGCCGGCGCGTTGGCCCCTGCGCGAGATCCGCCGGACAGGCGCAACGGCCTTCGATGCGGCATGCGCGATCACGTGTTCTGTCCGTGCTCGGAGTCACATTCATGCTGGCCAGGTGTAAACCAGGAAGGCCTGCCGGGCGTCTATCATGTAAACCCAATTGCTAATCCTTTGCCGCGCCACTGTGCCTGTAACCGCCAGGCGGCCCTGATCGGGGGGTTGGGCTGCGGGCGGGTGCGACAGGCGGGGTTGCAAAGGAGAACAACCACATGTTCAGACCGGTGCGCAGCGCAGCGGCGGCGGCTGTCTTTTCCCTAGTGGTGGCGGGCATGGCGATGGCTCCGGCCAGCGCGGCCTGGGCGGCGAATATGCTGCCCAACGGGACATTCGATGGCGGCACCAGCTCAGGGTGGAAGGGCACCAATGCCACGCTGAGCGTGGTGAGCCCGGGAGCCGACGGTACCAGCGGGGCCGCCAATGTGAAGCTGTCCAACACCAGCACCTCCTACGCCATCTACGCCTCGCCCAAGCCGGCCACGGGCGTGGCGGCGGGCACCCAGTTGCAGGGCACCGGCGAGGTGCTGGGCGTCTCCGGTAAGAGCATCTGCCTGATACTGCAGGAGTACACCTCCGGCGGCTCGCTGGTGCAGACCCAGAGCAAGTGCGTGACGGCCAGTGGGGGCTGGCAGGGGATCGGCCCGGCGGCCCTGACCGCCAAGAACTCGGGTGACTCGGTGGGGTTCCGGATCCGCCAGACCGGGGCCGTGGCCGGAAACAGCTTCCGGGCCGACAGCCTGTCCCTGGCCGAATCCACGCCGCCGCCGCCACCGCCGCCACCGCCGGCAGTGACCGGAAACGCCGCGAACTGGCCCATGCAGGACCCTTCGGGGAGCACGACCATGGCCGACACCTCGCCCAACCCCGACCCCGGCACCTTGGTTGGCCCGGTGATGGCGGGCGTCACCTCAAACTCCCCGAACTTCGCCTCCGCCTACAGCTTCCCTGGGTCCAGCGCGAAGTCCACCGTTGAAGTGCCTTACGCCTCCAAGCTGGTCGCGGGCACACAGAATATCGATATCTCCTTCTGGCTCAATACCACGTCCCTACCGAGCTCGGGCGACTTCGACCTGGTGCGGATGGGTGACTACCCGTACCCGGAGTACAAGATCGAGCTCGTGAGTACGAACCAGATCGAGTGCACATTCCACCACTCGGCCACCGGTGGCTTCGCCCAGGGCGGCTCCAACCTGAATGACGGGAAATGGCACTTCGTCCAGTGTGTCAAGACCGCCACCCAGGTCCAGGTGTGGATCGACGGCACCGAGGTGGCGTCCACCAACGTGGCGATCGGGGACGTCAGTCCCACCCAGCCCGTGTTCATCGGGTCGCACGGCCTGCCCGGCACCGCCTCCGGCTTTGACTGGTACCACGGCATGCTGGCCGAGGTGGAGTTCTCCTTCAGCTGACCAGAACGGGACATATGAACAGCATCAGGAACCTCGTCGGCGCCGTCGCGGCGGCCGCGCTGCTCGCCGCTTGCAGCAGCGGCCCGCACGGCTCACCCGCGGCAGCGTCCGCTCCAGCGGCCTCTGCGGCCAGCCGCTCTTCAGCGCCGGGGGCTAGCCGCTCCCCGGCGTCCCCGGCCAGCGGCTCCCCGGCGGTCACCCCCGCGGCCGGCTCCACGGCTGCGGGACCGCTGACGATGAAGCAGGCGGAGCTGGCCTACACGCGGATCGTGCGCCCGGGCAGC
>Ga0207665_10000195_pt1 | contig 40705 bp, 44 predicted proteins | sample LARL112metaG_FD_184351 | JGI IMG/M metagenome (GOLD analysis project Ga0207665, IMG submission 184351) | Corn, switchgrass and miscanthus rhizosphere microbial communities from Kellogg Biological Station, Michigan, USA - LAR L11-2 metaG... | ecosystem: Host-associated > Plants > Roots >... | reverse complement strand
AGTCGTCGTCAGACCGAGCCCGTGGCGGCTCGGAGCGACGGACAGCGACCTGGCGGTCGAGTGGCTCACCGGCTGGGTGGACGCAGCGTGCGAGCAGGACCCCTCGCTGGCCTTCGCTGCCGAGCTCTACCGGCGCCGCCGTCTGAGAGAGGCGGCAGCCGGCGCGCTCGCCGTCAGTGTTGGCCACGCCGACCTCCTGGTGCTGCCGTGAGAAACGTCCGGCGGTGGGCCGGCCCAGCGGCCGCGGTCGCGCTGCTCGCGGTCGTGATCTGGCGTCTCGGCACCGGCCCCTTCCTGGCCGGCGTCAAGGCGGTGGACGGCCGCGCTCTCCTGGCTGCGGGAGCCATCTTCTTCCTCACCACCGTCTGCTCTGCGTGGCGATGGACGATCGTCTCTCGCGGCCTCGGCCTCCGCCTCTCCCTGCCGGCCGCCGTTGCCGCCTACTACCGCGCGGTCTTCCTCAACCTCATGCTCCCGGCCGGTGTCGCCGGCGATGTCCATCGCGGCGTCAGTCACGGGCGCGAGGTGCAGGACGTCGGCCGTGGCATGAGGGCCGTCGTGTGGGAGCGCGGCGCCGGCCAGGTCGTGCAGGTCGTACTGACGATTTCCGTCCTCCTGGTATTGCCGTCGCCTCTGCGCTCCTCCATGCCGTTCGTCGTGGTTGCAGCGGCCGCGGTCGTTCTCGGGGTCGTCCTCGCGGGCCGGGTGAGAGTGAGGGGCCGGCGCTCCAGGCTATGGAGCGCGGTGGTGGCCGACGTCCGAAACGGAGTGCTGCGGCGGCAGGCGCTGCCGGCCGTCGTGGTCGCCTCGGCCCTGGTGCTCGTCGGTCACGCGGCCACCTTCCTCGTTGCCGCACGGACGGCCGGCGTCACCGCGCCGCTCTCCCGGCTCGTGCCGCTGGCGTTGATCGCGATGCTGGCCATGGTGCTGCCGAGCATCGGCGGCTGGGGACCGCGCGAGGGAGTGACCGCATGGGCCTTCGCCGCGGCGGGCCTGGGCGCGAGTCGTGGCGCCGCGACCGCCGTCGCCTACGGAGTTCTGGTGCTCGCCGCCAGCCTTCCCGGCGCGCTCGTGCTCGTCGCCGGGTGGCTTCCCCGGCGACGGGCGTCGTGGCATCGCTCGCTCAGGCGCGCCAACTTCCGGCCGGAAGGAGCCGCCGATGCCTGAGCGCCCCTACACGCTGCTCTCCTGCTGTGTGTCGATCGACGGCTACATCGGCAAGGCGGCCTCGCGTCTGTTCCTGTCGAACGACGCCGACTTCGACCGGGTCGACGCCGTCCGCGCCTCCTGCGACGCGATCCTGATCGGGGCGACGACCGTGCGCACCGACAATCCCCGGCTCCTCGTGCGGTCGGATGCTCGCCGTGAGGAACGGGCCGCCCGCGGCCTCCCGGAGTCGCCCATGAAGGTAACGGTGACGCGACGAGCCGAGCTCGACGCACGCGCCGACTTCTTCAGGGTCGGGGACGCCGAGAAGCTCGTCTACTGCGCGAGCCCGTGGGTCGCAGATGCGCGGGATCGTCTCGGGCCGGTCGCCACCGTCGTCGACGCGGGCGACAACGTGGAGATGCGCACGCTGACCACGGATCTGGCTGCGCGAGGCGTCGACCGGTTGATGGTCGAAGGCGGCGGCACGGTCCACACGCAGTTCCTCACGGAGGACATCGTCGACGAGCTGCAGCTGACCGTCGCTCCGATCTTCGTCGGGGACTCCGAGGCGCCGAGGTTCGTGCGTGACGGCACCTTCCCCTGGAACCCCGCGCGTCGGGCGGAGCTCGTCGAGGTGCAGAAGCTCGGCGACGTCGTTCTCCTGCGGTACGCCCTCTCGTCACGGTTCCAGGAGGCAGAGCGAGGCGACGGATGTTGACGCGCCTCCCAGCGGCGCGGATCCGCACCCAGGTCGAGCTGCCACTGCGGTTCGCGGACGGCTTTGCGGTGGCAGCCCGAGTCTTCACCTTCGACGGGCTCGTCGACGACCGGGAGCACCTCGCCTTCGCCCTCGGCGATCACACCGCTCCCCATCCAGCGGACGAACGCCCCCTCCCGTTGATTCGCCCCCACAGCGAGTGCCTTACCGGAGACGTGTTCGGGAGCCAGCGGTGCGACTGTGGGCCGCAGCTGCGCGAGGCCGTCGAGCGCATCGCCGAAGCCGGCGGCTACCTCCTCTACCTGCGGCAGGAAGGGCGGGGCATCGGGCTCTACTCGAAGCTCGATGCGTACGGGCTGCAGGACGCCGGGGTCGACACGTACGACGCCAACGTCGCGCTCGGCCACGGCGAGGACGAGCGCAGCTACGTCGCCGCCGCGCAGATGCTGCATGCGCTCGGCGTGTCCCGAGTCGCCCTCCTCAGCAACAACCCCGACAAGGCACGGCAGCTTCGCTCCTCCGGCGTGACCGTCGTCGAGCAGGTGCCCACGGGCGTCTACGTGTCGGCCGCGAACCTCCGCTATCTGGAGACCAAGGCACGCCGGGGCCGCCACACGCTCGAGCTCCCGAGCGTGCTCAGTGGTCGAAGGCGTTGAAGAACTTGTCCCGGAAAGCGCTCATCAGCCAGACCGGGGCCGTCGAGCTCGGCAGCATCCCGTTCGTCCAGCCCCAGCTGGCGAGCCTGCTGATCACCTTCGGATCGTGCGCGATGATCGTGGTCGGGACCTCGCGACTCGCAGGTTCGGCGACCCTCGACGGCTGATGGTCACCGAGCACGATGAGCACGGTGTTCTTGTTGCCGTGGCGCTCGACGAACCCATACAGAGCGCGGAGGGCGTACTTGATCGACTGCGCGTACCCCTGCTGGGTGTCGCCCAGGCCGGTCCGGTCGATCGGTTCGCGGTTGAAGATCGATCCGTTGCCGAGCTTGGTCCAGGAGATGAGCGGCGGAATCCGAGTCCACGGCGTGTGGCTCGAGGTGAGGTCGATCTCCGAAAAGACGGGACGGCGGTTTCGCTTCGCCAGCTCGAGCTTCTGTAGCGCCTCGAGGGCGTACTGGTCCGGCATCGTGGAGAAGCCGTATCTCGGGCCGTGATAGCCGAGGTCGTCGCGGTCCCAGATCTTCTCGAAGTGGTAGAAGGAGCGCGCTTCCGGCCAGGCGCCGTGGGTCGCCGGCACGTCGGCGACCGTCCTCCACCCGGCGCGCCGGAACGCGGCCGTGAGCGTCAAGCGTTTGCTGGCGATCAGCTCGGAATAGCGCGAAGGGGTGTCGATCCAGACCCCGGACTGCAGTGTCGAGTGGGCGAGCCAGCTGCCGCCGCCGTACGTCGACGAGGTGAGCCAACCGCTACGGGAGGAGAAGCCGTCGGCCTGGAGCCGTTGGGTGCCGGCGTCGACGACCTTGTCGACGCCCGGCGAGAACGACGTTCCCTGGACCGCCATTTGTCCGTAGCTCTCGACGAACACCAGCAGGACGTCCTTGCCGCGCAGTCCCTTGAGGAGCGTGCCGGAGGACGTGCTGTTGTAGGGGTCCGTGCGGGCGATCAGGGCCTTGAAGCGAGCCTGGTCGCGGAGGTCGGCCCGCACGGCGTGCACCTCGCTGACGGCGAGATGCGCCGCGCTCATCGACGCGAACCTGGCCCCGGAGACCTCTGCACTGAGCGCCCAGCAGAGCACCCACACGGCGGTGAGCACGCCTACAGCGCGCAGCGAGCCTCGGCGGTGACGGCCCGCAACCCGCGTCACCTGGCCCAGGGCGACCGCCGGGACGAGGAGCGCTGTGAGACCGATCACGATTGCGCCTGCGACCGCGAGATCGGCGGTACGGCTGCCGAAGGTGTCACGTACCGTCGCGGCGCCGATCGTGAGGTAGCTCCAGTCCTCGACCGGGTTGAAGGGGCGGTCGAACGCGATGAAGAAGCCGTAGTCGAGGAGCTTGATCAGAACCAGCACGCCGAGCAGCGGGCCGATCAGCCACGGTACGAGCCGCCGCCCCCTGGTCGGCAAGGCGAGGGCAAGGCCGACGACGAGGAGTCCCTCGAGCGGGACCCGCAGGAAGGAGCCCGCGGTGAGAAGCGACGGCCGGATCGGCGCCACGAGCGCGGCCCAGACGATCACCAGGGCGAGCAGTGTGAGCACCGCGGTCACGACCGGGTGCCGGGCACGGGAAACGACGAGACGGGAAGGCGCGTCTTCGCGGTGACGCCACAGCCACCAGACACTGCGACCGAAGGACTCGGCGAGCATGGCAAGGGCGACGGCCAGCAGGGCGCGGCTCACCCACAGCGGCGCAACGCCCGAAGCCGCGATCACCAGCGCGACTCCCTGGGACGCCGTCACGGTCTTGTTCCACTCGCGCCGCGGCAGCGGCGCCCGCATCCATGGGAGCACCCATCCTGCCGCGAAGAACGCGTAGCGCGCGAGGCCGATCGCAAGCACCCAGGCGCCTACATCCGGAGCGACCTCCACGCTGAGCACGAGGAGCAGGAACGCGTCGACCTCGCCGTCCAGCTTGGCTCCGAGCGGCGACTCCGTCGCCGTGCGCCGCGCGATCCATCCGTCGACGAAGTCGAGCACGAGCGCGATGGATGCGAGCGTTACGAGCGTCGCCGTCGCCACCTGGCGCTCGAACGAGGCCGCAGTCAGCGCGGCGACGCCCACCACGAGCGTCCCGCGGACCAGCGTCACCCAGCCGGCCGGGCCGAGCCTCGCGCACGGGTCGCGCCAGAGACCTCGCGCGAGCGCGACGTTCAGCGTCAGGCCGCTGGCGAGACCGACGAGCCAGCCGGCGCCGCCGAGGCCGACCGTCCACGCCAGCACGGCCAGGAGCGCCAGCGTGCCGCAGAGGCCGGCGAGCGGGCCTGGCTGGGCGCTCAGCCAGGTCAGCGGGCGCCGCGCAGCTCTCACCGTCGCTTCGCCTTGGACCATCCGGAGTGAAGTACGCTCGATCTCGTGCGCCGGTTTCTCTGCGCATGACGCATGACGAGCGACGTCCGTTCGTCGAGGCGCTGCAGCACGCGCGTGAGTCGGCTTACGCTCCCGGAGAGTACGTCGAGCAGGAGAGTTTCATGCGCGCGAGCGAGATCCGGGCCCTCGCCGAGCGCGCCGGCATTGTTGCCGGCACTGCCGTCCTCGACGTGTGCTGCGGAGTCGCCGGGCCGGGACGGCTCCTGACCCGAGAGCTCGACTGCAGCTACCTCGGCGTCGACTCGAGTGCGAGCGCCGTCGACATCGCGCGAGAGCGGGCTCGCGGCCTCCCCTGCCGCTTCGTGGTGGCGCAGGTCCCGCCGCTTCCGCCCGGTGGGTTCGATGCGGTGCTTCTGCTCGAGACGATGCTCGCCTTCCGTGAGAAGGAGCCGCTCGTGGAGGGGATCTCCCGTGCGCTGGCACCCGGCGGACGGTTCGCGTTCACGGTGGAGGAGGGCAGGCCTCTGACCGAGTCGGAGCGGGCGCGGATGCCGGACGCGGACACGGTCTGGCTGACGCCGCTCGACGAGCTTCACGCGCTGCTCGCACGCGCCGGTCTGGTCGTCCGCTGGCAGAAAGACTGGAGCCCGTCGCACCGCGCGGTCGCCGAGTCGCTGACCGACGCGTTCGCGGCGGACGCGCCGGCGATCGCTTCCCAGATCGGACGCCGGGCGCTCGACGAGCTCTTGACCGCCCATCGCCTGTGGAGCCAGTGGCTCGCGTCCGGCCGAGTTCGCAAGATCGCGGTGGTTGCCGAGCGGCCGCGTAACGACTAGCCCGTGAAGCGGAGCTCGTACCGGCTGATCCTTCCGTCCTGCACGGTGACCTCGACGCGCCGAACGCGCTCGTAGGCGAGGTCGCCTGTCTCCTTGACGCGGTAGACCTGCTTGACCTCGCACTCCAGGCGCCCGTCTCCGTGGTCGACCCAGTCGCCTTCGGCGAACTCGAAGTCGAATGCCTCCGCCGACGAGCCCCAGAGCCGCCAGGTTCTCAACTCGTCGACTCCATTCAGGGTGCGTTGCGGGGTGACCCATTCCACGTCGGGAGCCACCAGCTCGAGCACGGCTTCGTGGTCTCCCGTTCTCACCGCCGTCTCCAAGGCGGCCCGGAATCGAGCGGCGACCTCAAGGTCTTCGGCGCCCACCACGCAAGGGTAGCTGCGACCGTGTTTGACTTAGCCATGACGCGCCCGCGCTGGATGGCCCTCTGCTTCGCCCTCGGGTCGACCTGCTTCCTCGTGGGCCCGTTTCCGGGCTACCTGCAGTTGGTCGGCGACTCGGCCGACGCGGTGACGTTCTTCGTCGGCTCGATCCTGTTCACCGCCGGCGGGGCCCTGCAGAGCTGGCTCGCGTGGCCCGAACGCCACTCGTCCGGGGGCGGCCGCGCCTCCTGGTGGGCTGCGATCGTCCAGTCGGCAGGAACGCTCTTCTTCAACGTCACCACCTTCCAGGCTCTGCACACCGAGGTGACGAGCTCGACCTACGACAGGCTCGTCTGGCGGCCCGACTGGCGCGGCTCGATCTGCTTCCTCGTCTCGGGCGCGATCGCCTACCGCGCTTCACACAGGCACCGCTGGCACGGATGGCTGCCGGTGCGCGGCGGGGCCGGCTGGTGGCAGCCGGGGATCAACCTGCTCGGCTGCATCTTCTTCGGCATCTCTGCCGTCGCCGGCTACGTCGTCCCCTCAACCGGCTCGATGATCGACCTGGCCGCGGCCAACTGGAACACCTCTCTCGGCGCGGCGTGCTTCCTCGCGTGCGCGCTGGACACGCTCCACACCGACCGGGTCTCGAAGATGCCGATTCGCCGTCGCCTCCGCGAGCTCGAGCACGAGCTCGAGAGCGTGAAAAGTCCCTAAGAATCGCCCAGCGGCGCCAACTGTTCGGCCGTTCGTCCGTCTTCTGTTCTTCGCGTGAGTACTACCCCGACCACGGATGCAGGGACGACGAGCGACGCCCCGATGATGCACAAGGTGTCGCGCCGGCGCGTGCGTGCCGGGTGGGCCTGGTTTGCCGGCGGCGACGGCTTCGTTCTCCGGAACGTGCCCAGCGAGGCGAGCTTCCTCAACGGCCTCGGCATGTGGGTCGCGGGGATGGCCGTCGTCAGCGGCTTCGGGATGACCGTCGCCGCGAGCCAGTGGTGGAGCACCTCCATCGTGAGCGTCCTCTGGGTGCTCCCGCTCTGGGCCGTCCTCTACTGCCTGATCGAGCGCCTCGTCCTGAAGAGCTTCGGCACGAACTGGAAGTGGAACCTCGTGCTCGCGGTTCCGCGCTTCGCGCTTTCGCTCGCGATCGCGCTCGTGATCGGGCTCCCGATGGCGCAGGTGATTTACAGCGGGTCGATCAACGACGAGCTCAGCAAGACGACGACCTCGCGGATCCACGAGGCGACCAACGCGATCACGCGCACGTACGACGCGAAAATCGCCGCGGCGCAGAAGGAGATTGCGACCGCGCAGGCCAAGCAGGCGAGCCTCCAGAAGCAGGTCACGAACAGCCGCTTCCTCGCCGATTGCGAGGCCGGTCTCCAGACCTGCTCGCAGACCCACAAGCTCGGCCGCGGCCCCTACTACAAGCGAGACGCCCGCCGGGCGGCCGCCGCCGCGGCGGAGCTGAAGCGCGCCCGTCCTCAGCTCGCAGCGACGATCGCCGCCGACCAGCAGAAGATCACGGCCTGGCGAGCGGCCGAGAGCGGTCAGATCGCGAACCGGATCGCGACGATCAAGGCCGACCGCGACTTCCTCGCCCGCCAGGCGGCGCTCGATCGCGTCGAACAGGCGAGCCCGTCGGTGAAGAAGTACGTGGAGTTCTTCCTGGCCTTCCTGATCGCGATCGACCTCGTCGCGCTCGTGCTCAAGCTCACCCATCTCTTCAGCACCGGCGGCGCCTACGAGCGGAGCGCCGCCGCGCTCCGGGCGACCGACCTCGTCGAAGTGCACCGCCTGCAGGAGCGGGCGACCGTGCTCACACGCCGCATCACGCTCCAGTCGCAGGCCCAGCAGGATGCGGACGAGCTCAGGATTCGAGGCGAGATCTCACGCGGGCCGGAGCCCGAGGCCGATGAGCTCGGCCTGGACCTGCGCCCGGGCGGACGCTCGTCGCTCGGCGGCCCGGCGACGGCCACGCCGCTCGGCGACTAGCTGGCGTCGAACCACTTCGCGCGGCGGCTCGAGCCGAAGTTCCGCTTCTCTTCGACGAGCGCCGCAGAGGGCGCCTGGAAGGTCCCGGTTCGCGTGGGGCCCGAGAGGAAGTCGATGTCGACCCGGCCGACGCGACCCGAGCCGAACTCGATGTAGCACGAGCCGCGCCCGTCGAATGGGGCAGGCGGCTCTCCGCCGCGGAGGGCTGCGAGAACGGACTCGGCGACGACCCGCGCGGCGCGCTCGGCGAAGACGCCGGCCTTGGGAACACCCGCCGTCGCCACGTCGCCAACTGCGTAGACACCCGGGAAGCGCGTCTCGAGCGTCTGCGAGCTGACCGGGACGAAGCCGTCCTCGGCCAGCCCGCTCGCGAGCACGACGTCGGGCGCGCGGTGCTTCGGAACTCCGAGGAAGAGGTCGAAGGGCAGCTCGGCTCCGTCGTCGAGCACGACGGTCTCCGCCTCGAGCGAGCGGATGCGGCGACCCGGGAGGAACGCGATGTCGCGCTCCTCGAATGCCGCGAGCAGCGCCTCCGACGAATCCGGCGACGGGGGAATCGGCGTCTCGAAGGACGTGACGACCGCGATCTCGCAGTCGTCGCGCACGCCGCGTGCGAGCAGGAAGTCATGCAGGAGCAGGGCCGCCTCGCTCGGCGCGGGCGGACATTTGTACGGCGCGCCGCAGACACCGACGACTGCGCGCCCACCGTTGAAGGTCGGGAGCACGTCGGCGAGCCGCTGCGCTCCGCCGACCGAATAGAACTCGTTGCCGAACTCGAGCAGGCCGGGGGTCGCCTCGTAGTCGTAATCGGCGCCGAGCGCGACGACGAGCACATCCGCCTCGTGGACTCCGGCGTCGGTCGTGACGCGGCGCGCCTGAGGATCGATCGCGGTCGCGGTCTCCTGCAGCAGGCGCACACCGGGCTTGGCGAACCCTCGATACGGCAATCGGACCGCGTCGAGCGTCGTTCGCCCGAACATCACGTCGAGCTTCGAGTAGCCGAAAACGAACGCGTCGCCCTGGTCGATCAGGACGACGTCGAGGTCGCCGCCCTCGTCGGCCGACGACAGCATCGTCGCGAGCTCGAGCCCGCCGAACCCGGCGCCGAGGATGACGACCCGCGTCATGCGGATGACCTTACCCTTGTCGAATCCGAGCGAGGAGGCACGGCGACGGCGCAAGACGGGATCGAGTACCTGCTCTGGCGCCACGCCCTGGCCGACGGCGAGGTGACGACGTTGTACGCCGTTCGCCATCCGAGGCGATCCACGCGCGCTCGTGTCGTCCACTTCCCTCGGCCGGAGCGCCTCGACGTCTGGAGTCGAAAGAACGGCGTCGAGGAGGCCGTCGTCGGCGGCTTCTTTCTCCGCGACCCGTACCGGCCGCTCGGCGAGCTCTGGATCGACGGCCGGCCGGTGGGTCACGAGCCGGTCGCGGCGCCGTACGCCGCGCGTCGCGGCAGCGTCCTGATCGACGACGGCGCCGTTCAGCTCGTGCAGCGGGACGCGGCTCCGCCAGAGCCGCCCGGTGATCTCGTGCAGGCCGGACCGCTGCTCGTCCTCGACGGCACGATCGTCTTCGACGCCGACGACGACCGAGAGGGCTTCTCCGCCGGTGCCGGGCAGTTCGACTCGGACATCAGCGACGGGCGCTACCCGCGCGCTGCGCTCGGCGTCTCGAGCGAGTCGCTCGTCACGGTCGCGTGCGACGGGCGGCGCTCGAACGTCGACGGAGGACTGTCGATGCTCGAGCTCGCCGAGGTGATGGTCGAGCTGGGCGCCGAGAGCGCGATCAACCTCGACGGCGGCGGCTCGACCACGCTGGTGCACCGCGGGCACCTCCTGAACCGCCCGTACTCCAGCCAGGACCAGCCGGCGCCCGAGTCTCGGCCGGTCGTGAGCGCGCTGGCCTTCGAGCCTCGGGGCCGACGCGTATAGCGTCGGACGGTGCGCATCTTCCTCGCCGGCGCTTCGGGCGTGATCGGCATTCGGCTGCTACCGCTGCTCGTCGGGCAGGGGCACGTCGTCGCCGCGATGACGCGCTCTCCGGAGAAGGCCGAGCGCCTCCGCCGACTGGGCGGCGAGCCGGTCGTCTGCGACGTGTTCGACGCAGATCGGCTTACCGAAGCAGTCGAGCGGTTCGAGCCGCAGGCGGTGATGCATCAGCTCACCGACCTGCCCGACCGGCTCGACGAGCTCGACGCGTACGCCGCGGGCAACGATCGGATCCGCAGCGAAGGGACTAGCAACCTGATCGCCGCCGCGAAGGCGTCCGCCGCCGATCACTTCATGGCCCAGAGCATCGCCTGGCGGCCGGGCGGCGCCCGCGACGAGGTCGTCGACCATCACGAGCGCCTGGTGCTCGAAATCGGCGGCGTTGTCGCCCGGTACGGCCGGCTCTACGGGCCGGGGACCTATTACGAAGAAACGCTTCCCCCGCTGCCGCGCATCCAGATCGATGAGGCCGTGCGCGAGACCCCGCCGCTGTTGGAGACGTCCGCCGGGATCGTCTTGATCGTCGAGCCCGACCGCCGGTAGCCCTTACCCGAGACTCGGGTCAGCGCTCAGCGCCTCGATGCCGGTGACTGCTGTCGTGACCGCAGCGAGTGCCCGTTCGGGCTCGCCCGCCTCGCTCCGTTGGCGGCGGTGGCCTCGGCCGCCGCAACGTCGGTGGCAGCCGTCGGGATGAGCAGCCGTCCACCGAAGACGACGGCGACGAGCGCGAACCACGCCCAGCCGAGCGCGAGACCGCCGACGACGTCCGACAGCCAGTGCAGGTCGAGGAGCACGCGGCTGGCGGCGACGGCGACCGCGATGCCGACTGCTGCGCCGATGACGACGTGCCGCGCCGAGCGGCGGCTCAGCCAGCGGCCGACGACCAGTGCCGCCGCTGCGTAGAAGGCCGCCGCGGTGGCCGAGTGCCCGCTCGGAAACGACGGCCCGAGCAGCGCCGCCGCGGGATCGAGGGTCGGACGGAGGCGACCCACGAGATCCTTGACGCCATGCTGGGCGAGCTCCATGCCGACGAGGACGACCGTCAGGAAGAGGAAGGTCCACCGGTTCCGCGTGCGGACGAAGTCGAGCAAGGCGAGCAGGATCGCCAGCACGACGACGATCTGGATGCTTCCGAGATCGGTGATCGCATGGAGGCCGCTCGTCGACGGGCCGCTGCGGTGGTCGAACCCCCAGGCGGCCACCCAGTTGTCGACGTGCTGAACGAGCGGAACGCGGCGCACGACGACGGCGAGGACACCGAGCACGAGCCCGCCGAGAAGAGTGACGGAGAGGGCAAGCGTCAGCAGAAGGCCGCTCGCGACCTCGCGGTCGAGCCGACGGGCCAGGAGTCGCCTCGGGCCGGGGTGCGGCTTCACCGTGTCGCCCAGCGCGCGTGCGACCTCCAAGCTCGGCCGTTCCGGCGTCGCGGCAGATCGCGCGTACCAGCGGGCGGCGAGGAACGCGGTGAGCCCGGCGAGTAGCGCTGCGGTCAGATCGGCGACGAGTGGCATCTAGGCGAAGTGTGGAGATTGGCCGTGTGCCGGCGCGCCCCGATGTTTCCGAACGAGACAAATCAGAAACCGTGTCTTCCGCCCACTCCCCTGGAACGGGCTTCCCCGAATGTCGACACGAACCCTCAGTACCCCCGCCTCGTCTCCGCCGCGCGGCCATCCCGCCGCGAGCCGGACGGCGCTGGACGTTCCGGCCCTCGACCAGAAGCCGGGTCGGCTCGGGCGACGCCTGGCGGCACTACCAGGCAAAGACCATCCGGTCTGGACGTATGTGCTCGGCATCCTGTTCGCAGTCGTCGCGATTGCGTCGCTGTCGATCGTCGCCGGACTGCTCGTCACGCGGGTGCTGCTCCACGTCCACGGAGTCGCGGCGGACGACGAGCGCTTCATCGGCTTTCTCGCGCACCATCGCTCGAGCGGTCTGACGGATGCCTCACTCGTCGGCTCGACCATGGCGGGCGGCGTCGTGCTGCCGATCGTCGCCGCCGTCGGTGCGCTGATCGCAGTCGCCGCGAAGCACTGGCGGCTCGCCGGCTTCCTGCTCTTCGCGCTCGCCGTCGAGTCGGCGTCGTATCGAGCGACGACGCTCGTGATCCACCGTCACCGGCCGGAGGTGCTTCGCCTGGAGAAGCTGCCGGTGAATGCCAGCTATCCCTCGGGACACACCGCGGCGTCCATCGCGGTCTACGGCGGCCTCGCGCTGCTGCTGACGTCGCGAATCAGAAATCGCAAGGCACAGGTCGCGATCTGGGTCGTCGCGATCCTGATCCCCGTGTTCGTCGCCTTCTCCCGCATGTATCGCGGGATGCACCACCCGCTCGACATCGCAGGCGGCGTGGTCATCGGGATCGCAGCGGTGTCCGCGCTCGTGCTCGTTTCACGGGCATCGGGGGAGGCCGCTCGATGACCAAGGTCGCCGTGGTCGCGCACGCCGGCAAGTCCTTCGGCGGCGGCCTGCCCGAGCTGCGGCGCGAGCTGGAGCGCAGAGGGATCCCGGATCCGATGTGGGTCGAGGTGCCGAAGAGCAAGTTCGCGCCCAAGCAGGTGAAGCGTGCCCTCGCGGACGGTGCCGAGCTGCTCTTCGTCTGGGGCGGCGACGGGATGGTCCAGCGCTCGATCGACGCGCTGGCGGGCTCGGAGACGCCGCTCGCGATCCTGCCCGCCGGCACCGCCAACCTGCTCGCGACGAACCTGGGGATCCCGCAGGACATCGGGCGTGCTGTGGCGATCGGCCTCGACGGGGAACGGCGCAAGCTCGACGTCGGCCGGTTCAACGGCGAGCGCTTCGCCGTCATGGCCGGCGCCGGCTTCGACGCTGCGATGATCGAGCAGGCCGACGGCAAGCTCAAGGATCGACTCGGACGGGTCGCCTATGTCTGGAGCGGCTCGCAGAACCTCCGGGCGAAGCCGTTCAAGGCGAAGATCGAGGTGGATGGGACACCCTGGTACGCCGGAGCCGCGAGCTGCATCCTCTTCGGCAACGTCGGCCGCCTCTTCGGCGGAATCGAGGTGTTCGAGGATGCTCGCCCGGACGACGGCCGCCTCGAGCTCGGCGTGGTCAACGCTGACGGCATCGCCGACTGGATGCGAACGCTGGCGCGCACCGCCGTCGGCCATCCGGAGCGGTCGCCGCTCGTCCAGGCGACGACGGCGAAGAAGATCAAGGTCAAGCTGAATCGCAAGGTTCTTTACGAGGTGGACGGAGGCGATCGCGAGAAGGTCCGCTCCTTCACCGTCAAGGTGCAGCCCGCCGCGATCACGATCTGCCTGCCGAGAGAGGAGTGGGGACATGTCAACGGTTCAGCCTGATTCCACTGCGCCCGTGCGCACCGCGCGCTCGTGGAGCGAGGAGTTCGTCCACAGCACAGCCTTCGAGGTCCTCTCGCGCGCCGGGTTCGTCGCACGGGCCCTGGTCTACGGGATCATCGGCCTCCTGGCCTTCGACCTCGCGATTGGGCACGGGGGCAAGATCACGAACCAGCAAGGTGCGCTGCGAACGGTCGAGCAGCAGTCCTTCGGTCACGTCCTGCTCACGGTTCTGGCAATCGGGCTCGGCGGCTACGCGGTTTGGCGCCTGTTCCGGGCGGTCCTCGGCCACGGAGCCGAGGGAGCCGACCGCGGAATCGAGCGCCTGGGCGCGTTCGCCAGCGGGATCGTCTACGCGGCCATGTGCGCCATTGCCGTCCAGATCCTCACCGGCCCCGGCACGTCCGGCAGCGGTGCGAAGAAGACTGCGAGCGACGTCTTCGGCTGGCCCGCTGGTCGCTGGCTGGTCGGTCTCGCCGGGCTCGTGCTCGCGGGCGTCGCGATCTTCCAGTTCATCCGCGGCGTGCGGCAGAAGTTCCTCGACGACTCGAAGACCGAGCAGATCCCACGTGGCCTCATGCCCTGGTTCAAGGCCCTCGGGACGATCGGCCACGTGGCCCGCGCGGTCGTGTTCGCGCTCATCGCCGTGTTCCTGATCAAGGCCGCGTACGACTACAAGGCGAACGAGGCGATCGGCCTCGACGGCTCGCTCGGCAAGCTCTACAACGGCGCTTACGGCTCATGGCTGCTCGGCGCCGTCGCCCTCGGGCTGATCGCCTTCTCGTGCTTCTCGCTCCTCGAGGCCCGGTACCGGCGCATCTGAGATCGTCGAGGCGTGATGGAGCGCAGAGCAGAGCTCGTCCTCGGCCCCTTGCTGCGCTACGCCGGCACGGAGAGCGCGACGTTCTGGGTCGAGACGAGCGCGCCGTGCCGGGTCGAGATCCTCGGCCACGACACGTCGACGTTCACCGTAGAGGGCCACCACTACGCGCTGCTGCTCGTCGACGACCTGACACCGGCCAGCGTCACGCCGTACGACGTGCGACTCGACGGCGAGCTGGTCTGGCCGCCGGACGACGGGCGGCCGCAACCGGTCGTCCACACTCGCGACAACCAGCCGCGCACACGCCTCGTCTTCGGCTCCTGCCGCGTCGGCGACCCTCAGCCGACGAAGCTCGGGGGCGAGTGGCCGGACGAGGTGAAGACCCTCGGGATCGACGCGCTGTGGACCTACTCGAAGCAGCTCCAGCGCGGCGAGATGGAATGGCCCGACGCCGTCCTCCTGCTCGGCGACCAGGTCTACGCCGACGAGGTCTCCCCGGAAACGCTCGAGTTCATCGAGCAGCGCCGCGGCACCGACCGCCCGCCCGGAGAGCAGATCGCCGACTTCGAGGAGTACACGAGGCTCTATCGCGAGTCCTGGTCCGAGCCCGACATCCGCTGGCTGCTCTCGACGGTGCCGACCGCGATGATCTTCGACGACCACGACGTCAACGACGACTGGAACATCTCGTGGCTCTGGGTCGAGGAGATGCGTCGTGAGCCGTGGTGGGAGGCGCGCATCACGGGGGCGTTCATGGCCTACTGGGTCTACCAGCACCTCGGGAACCTCTCGCCGCCCGAGCTCGAGGCCGACACGACCTTCCCGCAGGTGAAGGACGAGGAGGACGCCGGGCCGCTGCTGCGGCGCCTGGCCCACACGTGGGACCGCGAGTCGGCCGCCAGCCGCTGGGCGTTCTACCGCGACTTCGGCGACACGCGCCTGCTCGTGCTCGACTCGCGCGCGGCGCGAGTGCTCTCCGACGGCCGCCGGCAGATGATCGACGACGACGAGTGGGACTGGATCGTCGAGCACTCCCGCGGCGCGTTCGACCACGTCGTGATCGCGAGCACGCTGCCGGTGTTCCTGCCGACCGGCATCCACCACCTGCAGGCGTGGAACGAGGCCCTCTGCGCCGGCCGTTGGGGGCGGCTCGCTGCCGACCTGAGCGAGCGACTGCGGCGGGCGGTCGATCTCGAGCACTGGGCGGCGTTCAACCGCTCGTTCGAGCAGCTGTGCGACTGGCTACGGACGCTCGCATGCGGTACGGACGGGGCCGAGCCGCCGGCAACGGTCCTGCTGCTCGGCGGTGACGTCCACTGCAGCTCGATCGCAGAGGTCGACCTCGGAGCCGGCCCGTCCTGCCGGGTGCACCAGCTCGTCTGCTCGCCGTACCGCAATCCACTCTCGGCCAAGGAGCGGCGCGTCGTCCAGGCGACCGGCTCCCGGGTCTCGGAGCTGCTCTTCTCGCGACTCGCGAGGCTTGCAGGCGTCCCGTCGCCGTCGGCGAGCTGGACGCCGACCCGCCGGGCGACGTTCGACAACGGCCTGGGCGAGCTCTTCCTCGACGGTCGCACCGCGTCAGCCGTCATCCGACGGAGCCCGCAGGAGGGCGAGGACCCCGAGGTGCTCGTCGCCGACCGGCCCGTCGTGCTCGGCGACGGACACTCCGAGCAATCGCGGTCGGCGGCGCAGACCGTCGCCTAGCCGGCAGGCCTCTCAGCCGTCGGTCTCGTACTCGTCGTGGCGGCGGATCCAGAGCTGCCACGCCTCGCCCTCGTCGCGGCCCTTCGGCGCCCGGTCGAGGATTCCGTAGTAGCCCATCAGGAACTCCAACCCGCGCCAGGTCGTCGAGTACGCCTGGAAGACGTCGCCGTCGTCTCGGACGAAGGTGCTGAAGCCGGGGCTCTCGGTCAGGTAGCCGACGGCGTCCGTGCCGCTCGAGCGAGCGTTGTGCTCGACGATCGGCGGGAAGGTGCCGCCCATCGCCGCCGCCTCTCGGCGGCTTTGCTCCTCCGTCTGCGAGAAGCCGAGGTCGAAGTTGAAGTCGGTGTGCGCAGACGAGACCCACGGGAAGCTCCAACCCATGCGGCGCTTGTAGGCGCGCAACTTCGCAAGCGGCGCCTGCGAGACGAATACGACAGTCGCGTCGCGGGCGTGCAGATGCGGGAGGATGCCGTCGACGGCGTCGGCGATGGACGAGTTCACCGGACAGCCGGCCTCGTAGCTCGGCCCGAACATGAAGTGGTACACGAGCAGCTGTGAGCGGCCGTCGAAGAGCTCGCCGAGGGCCTTCTCCCCCGCGTCGGTGTCGAAGCGGTAGTCCTTTTCGACTCGCACCCACGGCAGCTCGCGCCGCTGCCGTGCGAGCTCGTCGCCGAGCCGGGTGTGCTCCTTCTCGCGGACCAGAAGCTGCTCGCGGGCAGCGAGCCACTCGTCACGGGTTCCGACGGCGTGCGGGGCCATGGTGTTCGTGCTCATGTGATGCCTCCTTCGGATCAGTCGGTGGACAGCGCCGGCTGCGTCGAGCCGACTCGTGCGAGGTCGTGGCTGCGGACGAGCAAGAAGGTGACCGGGATCGCGGCGAGCGCGATCGCGCCGCAGACCCAGAACGCCCACTGGAAGCCGCCTGTCAGGGCGGCCGGAGCGGCCGAGCCGGAGTCGATGAGCGTCCTGGAATGCGTGGCGGCGACGGTGGAGGCGATCGCGACGCCGATCGCGCCGCCGATCTGCTGCGAGGTGTTGAGCAGGCCTGAGGCGAGGCCGGCTTCCTTCTCGGCGATGCCGGCCAGCGCCGCGATCGAGACCGGGATGAAGGCGAAGGCAGTGCCGGCGCCGGCGACGAAGAACGGTCCGGCGAGGTCGTGCCAGAACGCGCCGTGGACCGGCGCTGCTGTCGTCCAGAGGATGCCGCCGCCGATCAGGCCCATGCCGACAGCCATCACGAGCTTCGCCGAGACTCGGGTGACGAGGGCCTGCGAGAGGCCGGCGAGCGCGACCGACGTGATCGAGGCGGCCAGCCAGGCGAGGCCGGTCTGGAGGGCCGAGTAGCCGAGCACCTGCTGCATGTAGAGGGTGCCGACGAAGATGAAGCCGAAGAAGCTGGCGCCGAGGAGCAGCGCGACCGCGTTGGCACCGGCAACGGTCCGCTGGCGGAAGATCCGCAACGGGAGCAGCGGTGCCTCCACGCGCGTCTCGATCACGAGGAACGCGAGCACGAGCGCTGCCGCGGCCGCGAACAGCGAGATCGTCCGCGCACTTGCCCAACCGTGCTGCGGCGCCTGCGACAGCGCGTAGACGGCCACCAGCAGCCCCGCGGTGACAGTCACGGCGCCGAACGGGTCGAAGCGGCGCCGCGCCGCGTCGAGCCGGCTCTCCGGGACGATCCGCGGTGCGAGCAGCAGCGCGGCCGCGCCGATCGGGAGGTTCAGGAAGAAGATGTACTGCCAGCCGAAGTAGCGGGTCAGCAGCCCGCCCGAGATCAGGCCCACGGTCGCCCCGCTCGCCGCGATGGCTCCCCACGCCCCGAGCGCCTTGTTGCGCTCCGCACCCTCCGGGAAGATGTTCATCACGATCGAGAGCGCGGCCGGCAACACGATCGCCGCCCCCAGCCCTTGGATCCCGCGCATCACGATCAGGAACGAGTCGGTCGTGGCGAGCGCGCAGCCGAGCGACGCGGCGGTGAAGGTCGCGAGACCGATCATCATGATCCGCCGCCGCCCGAGCAGATCCGCCGCCCGGCCGCCGAGCAGCAGGAAGCCGCCGAAGGTCAGCCCATAGGCGGTCACGACCCACTGCAGGTTCGTCTCGCTGAAATGGAGCTTGCGGCCGATCGTCGGCAGCGCGACGTTCACGATCGTCAGGTCGACGATCGTCATGAAGTAAGCGACCGCGAGCACGGCGAACGCGCGCCAGCGGTGTACAGCCTGGTACGGAATCTCTGACTGGGCTACAGCGATCACGGAAACCTCCCGTTCGAAGACTCGTCGTCACTCGTGTGACGGCGGGAGGTCCAGGAACTAACCGCCGGGCCGCTGCTGCCGACTCGGTGTCCGCCGTGAGATCGCGATCAACCGCGCCGGCCGGCTGCCGCGGTTGCGGAGCAGGCGAACGGGCGGTGCGAAGCAGAGGACTGCCCCGGTGGGAAAGTGCCGGGACTCACCGGCGGCGCACTCCAGCTCCACCTCGCCGGCATCCAGGAAGACGACCGCGTCGCGCCACGCGGCGTCGATCTGCGCCTCCTCGCCGGGCGACAGCTCGACCACCCGCCTGCGAAAGTGCAGTGAGTCCCGTGCCAGCCGGTCGAGGTCGAGCTCGTCGCCCGCGCTCATGCGGGCGGCGCGACGGCGAATCGCCCCAGCAGCTCCGGCTGCAGGAAGTAGTGGATCTCCGCGATCAGCCCGTCCTCGATCCGCAGCACCTCGAGCGCGAAGGGCTCCGCCGGGGCGCCCGGCTCGTCCTGCAGGAAGACGGCGTACGCCGGCTGGCGGTTCGCGCGTGTCGGCACGTGCACGTGCGGGCGCGCGGTCGGGCGAAACGGGTAGTTCGTGAAGAACCGGGCGATGGCGTCGCGCCCGAACACCCAGGCTGGCGAGGGCGGCATCGTCAGGTGTGCGTCCTCCTTCAGCAGCGCGGCGAGCGCATCGACGTCGGTGCGCTTCCACGCATCCATGTAGCGGGCGAGCACTTCTCGCTCCCGCGAGTCGGCAGCGGGAGAGCTCCGCCAGTCGTCGCGGCGTTCCGGCAGATGGTCGCGCAGCGTCTCGCGCCCACGTTGCAGCGCGCTGTTGCTCGCCACGACGGACATCTCCAGCATCGCCGCTGTCTCGCGCGCGCTCCAGCCGATCACGTCGCGAAGGATCAAGACCGCCCGCTGCCGCGGCGGCAGCTGCTGGATCGCGACCAGGAACGCAAGCTCGACCGTCTCCAGGGCGACGATCGCCTCGTCCGGCGGCTCCTCGCCGCTGACGACGAGGTCGAGCAGCCGGTCGGGGTACGGCTCGAGCCACGTCACCTCCCCCGTCGACTCGGGAATCGCGTCCGGATCGGTGGGCTCGCTCACGAGCTGCGGCAGCAACCGCCGCGACCGGCGTTCGAGCAGGTCGAGGGACGCATTGGTCGCGATGCCGTACAGCCAGGCGCGCAGGGTCGCCTTTCCGCGGAAGGTCTCCCGCCGTCGCCACGCGCGCAAGAAGGTCTCCTGGACGACGTCCTCGGCATCCTCGGCCGAGCCGAGCATCCGGTAGGAGTGCACCTCGAGCTCACGTCGATAGCGGCCGGTTGCAGCGGCGAACGCATCACCGTCGCCGCGCAGCGCACGCGACCACAGCTCGCCCTCGCCCCGAGCCACACTGCCTGCGGAGACAGTCGTCACACATGTATGACGTCCGCGGTGCCGGAAACTCACCGGACCCCGCCGGGAGCGGTCAGCCTGCCGAGCGCGTGCGAACGATGAATCGCGTCGCGAGGGTCTGCTCGTCGACGTTGGCGTCGAGCACGGCGTCGTCGAGCTCCTTCGCCGCATCGGGATCGACGAAGACGCGCGCGGAGCCGTCCTCGATCACGGCGTCGCCCTCGAGCGGCTCGTGCACGACGGCGTAGTTCCACGTCCGGTCGGCTGCCGAAGGCGGGCCGGGAGAGATTCGCAGCCCTGCGGCGGGACCGGCGGCTTCCCCGACGACGAGGTCGACGACGGCGCTGACCGCTTCTGGGGTGAGCGTGAGCATCCGTCAAGTATGGCGGGAGGACACGACCCGGCTTGCGTAACTTGACTGTTACGTAACTCTTCTGTTACATACGGGACATGCACGCGTTCCAGGCCCTGGCCGACCCGACCCGCCGCGAGATCGTCGAGCTGCTCGTCTCGGGCGAGCGCAACGCAGGCGAGATCGCCTCTCATTTCCACGTCAGCCGGCCTGCGGTCTCACGGCACCTACGCGTGCTGCGCGAGCACGGGCTCGTACGAGCCAGCCGAGTGGGCCAGCAGCGGATCTACGCGCTCGATCCAGGCCCGCTTCGGGACCTCGACGACTGGCTCGAGCGCTACCGCAGCTTCTGGACAACGAGGCTCGACGCCCTCGACGTCGAGCTGCGCCGCACGAGAAAGGAGAAACGATGACGCAACAGACCCTCGGCACTCTGAGCCGGGACGGCTCCGTGGACACGGTGCACCTGGAACGGCACTACGACGCAAGCCCGGAAGAGATCTGGGCGATCCTCGTCGAGCCGCCGCACGTGAGGAACTGGCTCGCCGAGATGACGATCGAGCCCCGCGTCGGCGGCAGGGTCGCGTTCGACTGGGGCGGGGACGACCAGGACGAGGGCGTGATCCGCGTCTTCGAGCCGCCGCGTCTATTGGAGTACACGTGGACACGCAGCGGCGAGTCGGTGATCCGGTTCGAGCTGCGCCCGGACGGCGAGGGCACGCTCCTCACACTCGACCATCGCTGCACGTCGCTCGAGCAGGCGATCGGGGTCGGGGCGGGTTGGCACTCGCACCTCGATGCGATCGAAGCGCTGGTCGCCGGTTCGCCGACGACGCGGGAGGTCTGGACGGCGCGCTATCGCGAGCTTCGCCCGGCCTACGCCGATCAGGCGGAGGAGCTCGGTTAGGTCGAGAGCCCGGGCTAGCCCGAGACGGCGGTCAGCGTGCCGCGGTCGTAGTTCGTGAACCAGGCCGAGCCGTCGCCGAACGCGATCGACGCGAACCCGCTGCGACTCGCGCTCGGCAGGAGTGCCACTCCAGTCGGGTGCCCGGTCGAGCTGTCGAGCCGGAGGACGCCGTGGTCGGTGGCGACCCATGCCGAGCCGCCACCGACTGCGACCCCGAACGGCCGTCCGTACGGCGTGCGGGCGTACCGCAAAGCGTGGGTGCCCGTGTCGAGCCTCGCCACGGCGCCGTAGTTCGGAAGCGTCGCCCAGACGGCGCCGTCGCCGTAGGCCAGCCACCAGGCGTCGATCAGCGAGGACGTCGAGGGAAAGGGCGGCTTGAGCGGGAACGTCGCCCGGACCGCGCCGGAAACCGGATCGACCTGGAGGATCCGGGCCGGGGCGAGGCTGAGCACCCAGAGCGCGCCGTCGCCGTACGCGATCCCGGCCGCGCCGGCGCCCGTTACGTGCAGCGTCTGCGCGGCGCCTGTCACCGAGTCGATGCGCGTGACGTCCGATCCCTGGAAGCCGAAGGCCCAGACCGCACCGCCGCCGGCCGTCAGCCCACCCGGACGCGTGCCGGCCTGGATCGTCTCCGTCTGCGCGCCCGAGACGGCGTCGACGCGCGCGATCGTGCCGCCGGAGTCCGACGCGGCCCAGATCGAACCGTCCGTCGCGAGCGCGGAGTCGAGGAAGCCGCCGCCCGCCGGGCTCGAGGCGCCCACGTGGGTTCTGCTCGTGACGCTCCTGGTCGTCGGATCGACGCGCTCCAGTTCGCCGGTCTCGGTACGCGGGACCCAGACGCTGCCGCCGGCGGCTGCAGGAACGCCTGCGCCGGCCCCGACCTGGATCGGTGCCGCCGCGGTGAGGAGAGGGTAGGCGACCTTGACGACCACCGGGACCACGGCGATCCGGCTGAGCGCCCTGCGCCGCCCGACGGCGCGCACCCGCAGCGTGTGCTTGCCTGGAAGGAGACGCTGCGAGAAGCGAGCCCGGCAAACGTGGAGCCGCTTCGAGTCGAACGCGCATCGAAACGACAGGGCGCGGGCCGCACGGAAACGGTACTGCGGCTGCTCGAGCGTCGTGTTTCGCGGACCGCTGACCTTCGGCGCCCCGACCGGCGCAGCGGCCGCTGTTGCGGTCGTCATGCCGGTGAGCAGGAGAGCGATCGCGCCGAGGCCGAGGCAGGTGTTTCGGAGGAACTTCTCACGGTGCGTGGCGCGCATCTCCTTACACATGTACCACAACCTTGCGCTAACTCGGCTGCTCGGTCGGCACGCCGGGAGAACCGTGTCGAATTTGCGGACTTTTTCGTTCGCGGCCCTCTTGCGCGGACACGTCCGAGGCCGTAGGTTCCCTCTCGCGCCGAGCACGGAGCGCAAGTAGGTCGAAGCCGATCTCGAAGGCGTTAGGCGGAAGCCGAGAGTCAGCGAGAGCGGTGGACGAAAGCGAGACCGACTCGGCGAACGAAGGAGCGCCTCCGGGCGCTCTTTCGTTTGTTCTAGGGGACTAGGCCGCCCAGAGGCTCGCGTGGCGCCGCGCCGGGGCATGCCGGCGCTTCGCACGGCGGAGCCGTCGTCTCGGCTCCGGCACGGAGCCGCTCATCCTGCGTGCTGTCCCGACTGTCCAGTCGTCGCCGCGGCGATACGCGCCGGGGCCGCTGAGTATCGGCATGGTGTTCGCTTCACCGGTCGGAGCAGACGCCAAACCCGGCATCGGCTCGTCCGGATCGGATGATGCGCAGGCGCGGTGCGCCAGAGACGCTCGAACCGTGCCGCAACTGAACCCGATCGAGCGGCGGATGACGAAGTTCATGCGCAAGCCGCCGTCGGTCCGTGCGGCCGCCGGCGTGATCGTGACCGCGACGACCCTGGTCGTGATCGGCGCGGGGGTCCTGATCAGAGTGCTCGACTCGCACGAGTACTCGAACATCTGGGTCGGCATGTGGTGGGCGCTGCAGACCGTGACGACGGTCGGCTACGGCGACGTCACGCCCAGGCAGCCGATCGGCCGGGTCGTCGGCGCGTTCGTGATGCTCGAAGGGATCGCGTTCCTGGCGATCATCACGGCCGTCATCACCTCGACGTTCGTCGCCCGCGCCGAACAGGAACGGTCGCTCGCGGAAGAGGCGGACGAGGGGGTCCAGCGCGCGCGGCTCGAGTCGCGGCTCGACGAGATCGACGGCCGCTTCGACACGCTCGAGGGAATGATCCGCGACCTCGGAAGGAGCTGACGTGGCCGGCGAGCCGACGAGTGCGAGCGACACCGGCCTGCGGCCCGGCCGCGCAAGGCGGATCCAGGACTGGCTCAGGGGCCGGGCCGACACGTCGATCGGGCGGCTTGCTCTGCAGTGGTTCCGCGCCTACTTCGCGGCCAGCCGGAACTCGGGCTGCGCCGTGACCGTCTACTCGTCGCTCTCGGTGCTTCCAGCGGCCCTCGCGTTCATCGCGGCCGCGCACCCGTTCCAGAGCGACGCGAACGTGTTCGCCCAACACCTGGTCACGCACCTGAAGCTGACGGGGTCGACGGCGTCGCTCGTCGAGAGCACGTTCGGGTCGACGTCTTCGAACGCGCTCGCCGCGAGCATCGCCGTGATCATCTCGTTTCTCCTCTGGGGAATCGGGATCGGCCAGATCTACCAGGACGTGTACGCGCGCGCCTGGGGCGTCGAGGTCGGCTCACTCGCAGACCAGGGACTGTTCGCGCTGTTCTTCTTCGTCCTGGCCGGGGCGATGGCGGCACAGATCATTGCGAGCGAGCGTTTCCAAGGCGCGGACGTGCTCGTCCTCGTCCCGGCGTGGCTGATCGCGTCGACGGCCTTCTGGCTATTCGTCCCGAGCCTGCTCCTCCATCGAAAAGTCGGCTGGCGAGCCCTGCTCCCGGGCGCGCTGATGGCGTCGTTCGTGATCGGCGGGACGATCGCGACGTCGCCGCTGTTCATCGCTGCGCCGCTGAACCAGAACGGCAAGGCGTTCGGCTCGTTCGGCGTCGTGCTGACCGTGATCGGCTACGTCTTCGTGCTCCTGACGATGACGCTCGTCTGCGCGGTCTTCTCGCCGGTCTGGCGCAGCTGGCGCGAGAGCGAGCGGCTGCTCGCCTGACCTCGGTCACGTCCGGCCTGCGGCCAGCTTCGCGCTCATCTTGATCGCCTTGACGGCCCCGGTTGCTCCCGCCTGGAGCGTGAGCCCGACCGCGAGCAGCGCCACGCCGAGCGCGAACACGACGCTCGACCCTCCGAGCAGGAGGATGCCGATCCGGCCGATCACGTACGGCGGCGTGCAGACGATCGCGCCGAGCGTGCCGCCGATCGCGGCCGCGGCGAGCTTGTCGCGCCGGGAGCCGACCGGCCTGATGCCGACGATCCGCGCCGGGACGGTCACGTACGTGAGCATCATCACGCCGATCACGATCCCCAGCGACAGCGTGAACCAGAAGCGGCCCCAGCGCGGGACGACGATCGCCGAGACGCCGAGAGCCACCCCGACGGTGAGCCCGAAGCCGAATACGACCGCGAGGTGCCGCCGCGCGAGCGTGAACGCCGGCCGAATCGCCGGCGTGCCAGGCTGCGAGATCGCGAACGCGAACACGGCGTTGAGGTAGAACGCCCCCACGGTCACGAGCGCGATCGCCGCCACCAGCAGCACCTCGGTGCCGCCGTGCCACGTGTGGAACTCCTTGCCTTTGAACACGTGCGCCTTGAGGTCGAGCAGGACTACCCAGATCCACATCGCCGGCAGGACCTGCACGAGCGTGAGCCGCCAGTTCGAGAACAGCAGCCGCACGCCCTGGAAGAGCATCACGACCGCCGCGACCGCGAAGACCAGCGGCGCGAAGATCCGGCGCGAGCGGCTGAGGGCGACGACCGCCGCCTCGATCTGAGCCTCGTCGCCTTCCCGGATCGCGCGGACGAGCGCGCGGCCCTGCCTCGCCAGGACCTCCCGGCGCGACGCGGGCGCGTCCGTCGCGGAGGTGGTCACGCCCCTACTCGCGCTTCAGCATCGCGAGCGCAGCGGTCGCGCGGCGGGGCGACCGGCTGGAGATACGGCGCCCAGTCCGCTGCGAGTCGCGGGTATCGACGTCGATCGTGCCGCGGAACCGCTTGGTCACCTCGTGCTCCTCCGTGTGAGGACGAGGTGAGCACGTTCCAACCGCGTCGCCCCGGTCGCATCACCCGGCCCGGATGACGCAGCGAAGGCCGATGTGGCAGGTGGTCGAGTCGACCGCCTCGGCCTGCCGCGCCGCCGGCCGGTAGCGCAGGCAGTAGTTCGGCGCGCAGAGGTGCGAGCCGCCCTTGATCACCTTGCGTGGGAACAGCTCCCCGTCGTCGCGGCTCGGCGCGCAGCACATGTGGACGCCCTGCTGGACGAAGTCGTCGACCGTCCATTCCCAGACGTTGCCGGCCATGTCGAAGAGGCCGTAGCCGTTCGGCGGGTACGTCTCGACCGGCGAGGTGCCCTCGTACCGGTCGAGCAGCAGGTTCTGCCACGGGAACTCGCCCTGCCAGGTGTTCGCCATCATCCGGCCCTTCGGCGCGAACTCCTCGCCCCACGTGTAGGTCGCCTGGTCGAGCCCGCCGCGCGCGGCGTACTCCCACTCGGCTTCGGTCGGCAGCGACTTGCCCGCCCAGGCGGCGTAGGCCTCGGCGTCCGCGTACGCAACATGGGTGACCGGATGCAGCTCCCGGCCGCCGACGTTGCTGTCCGGGCCCTCGGGATGGCGCCAGTCGGCGCCGTGGGTCCAGCTCCACCAGTTGTGGAAGTCGCGCAGGTCGACCGGCCCCTGGCTCTTCTTGAAGACGAGCGAGCCCGGTACGAGATCGTCGGGCTCGGCGTCCGGGTAGTCCTCGGCGCGCGGTGCCTGCTCCGCCCACGTGACGTGGCCGGTCTCCTTCACGAACCGGCGGAACTCGGCGACGGTCACCGGATGGCGGTCGATCCGGAAGCCGTCGACCGCCGTCTCCCGGACCGGCCGCTCCTCGGGGTAGAAGCGGTCCGACCCCATGCGGAACGTCCCGCCCGGCAGCTCGACCATGTTCTTCGTGTTCATGCCGGCATCCGAAGCGTACGGGTCGAGCTGCGGACTTCCAGGCACCAACGATGCGGAGAAGTCCCGATTCCGCGGTCCGTCACCCGGGCGAAGCTAGCACTGCACCGACAAGGGAGGAACCCATGACGAGCATGAAGGACGCCGCAACGGCGTTCCTGTCCAACGAGCGCGTGGCCGTCACGGGCGTGTCGCGCACGCCCAAGACCCACGGGAGCAACAACGTCTACAGGCGCCTGCGCGAGCGCGGGTACCAGGTCTTCGCCGTCAATCCGAAAGCCGCCGAGGTCGAGGGCGATCGCGCCTACCCGGACCTGAAGTCGATTCCCGGCGGAGTGCAGGCGGTCGTGATCGGCACGCGGCCCGAGCGCGCCGAGGAGACGATGCACGAGTGCGCCGAGCTCGGGATCGGGCATGTGTGGATGCACCGCGGCCCGGGAGCGGGCAGCGTCTCCGCCGCGGCCACCGACTACGGCCGCCGGAACGGCATCACGGTGATCGACGGCGTTGTCGGGTGGCCCCGCGGGGCGGTAGGCCTGGTCATCAACCCCCGCACGCCGACCGACGAGCGCAGCGTGACGGCCACGAACGTCGCCAGGACCGACGTCGCGATCTCGTGGCCTGCATCGCTGAACAAGCTCGCCGCGCCGACGCTGCGACGCCACGCGTCAGCCAGCGCGGCCTGACGTCGGGCTCAGGCGCCTCGAGCGCCGGCACGGTCCGCTGCTAGGGACCGGCGGCGGCGCTTCAGCTGCGCCAGCTTGCCCCTGAGCTCGTCGGCGAATGCGGCGAGCGTCTCCTGCCGCGAGGTGAGCAGCTCGAGCTGGCGCTCGACGAGCGGGATCGCGGCCTCGACGATCTCGGCACGCTCCTCGTCGGTCGCGCTCTCGGCCCACTGACCGCGGAGCGCGGTGCGCGCCTCCTCCGCCTCGGCCAGCTCGACGAGCTCCTCGAGCGAAAGGCCGAGCAGGTCGCGCAGGCGGATCAGCTCCTGGAGCCGGACGACGTCGGCCTCGCCGTAGAGCCGGTGCGCCCCCTTCTCCCGCTGCGACTCGCGTCCCAGCAGGCCGCGCTCCTCGTAGTAGCGGATCGTCCGCGTCGTCACGCCGACGCGCTCGGCGACCTCGCCGATCCGCAGTCCGCGGGCGCTCATGCTGCTTCCTCGCGCACGACGAAGTCGCTGACCGCAACCTCCTCGTGGTGGTACTTGCCGCCTCGCATCAACGAGGCGACCGCGGCGACCAGGCAGGCGACCGCGGCGAAGACGAACGCATAGACGAGTGCCGAGTGGAACGGCCCGGAGATCAGCTGCGGGAAGAAGCTGCGGCCGGTCAGCTCGTGCGCCTGCGAGGCCGGCAGCGAGCCGAGCACGTGCGGCCCGAGCAGCGTCTGCATCGGGTTGTAGCCGAGGAACGACGCGAACAGCGTCGCCACCGGCGGCAGGGTCGAGACGCGCTGGGCGTCGCCGGCGGGGACGCCGTGGGCGACGAGCCCGCTCTGCAGCGCGTGCGGCAGGCCCGCGGCGAGCCCGATGATCATCAGCGTGAAGAAGACGCCGATCGAGAGGACGCTGGCCGAGTTCATGAAGGTCGCGAGCATGCCTGCCCCCGCGCCGCGCTGCGAGGGTGGCAGGGAGTTCATCACGCCGGCGCTGTTCGGCGAAGCGAAGAGGCCCATCCCGATCCCGTTCAGCAGCAGGATGAGCGCGAACCATCCGTACGAGAAGTCCACGGGCAGGACGATCAACAGGAGGAAGCTGAGCGCGGCGAGCACCATCCCGCCGGTCGCGAACGGCCGCGCACCGAAGCGGTCCGAAAGCCAGCCGGAGGCCGGGCCTGCAACGAGGAAGCCGGCGATCAGCGGCAGCATGTAGATGCCGGCCCAGAACGGCGTCTGCGAGAAGGCGTAGCCGTGCTCGGGGAGCCAGATCCCCTGGAGCCAGATGATCAGGATGAACTGGAGCCCGCCGCGGCCCATCGCCGCGAGCAGCGCCGCGAGGTTGCCGGCCGCGAACGCGCGCACGCGAAAGAGGTCGAGGTGGAACATCGGGTCGTCGACGCGCGTCTCGATCACGCAGAAGACGGCGAGCAGCGCGAGGCCGCCGAGCAGCGTCGAGAGCACGAGCGGCGACGTCCAGCCCATGGTGTGGCCGCCGTAGGGCTGAATCCCGTAGGTGATCCCGATCATCACGCCGACCAGGCCGATGGCGAAGGTCGCGTTCCCCCACCAGTCGATCCGCGCCGGGCGCCGCTGGCCGAGCTCGCGCAGCGAGTGGTACGACCACACGGTGGCGATCACGCCGATCGGCACCGAGACGAGGAAGACGAGCCGCCACGAGATCGGCCCGAGGATGCCGCCGAGGACGAGCCCGATGAAGGAGCCGGCGATCGCGGCGATCGAGTTGACCCCGAGTGCGAGCCCGCGCTGGTGCTGCGGGAACGCATCGGTGAGGATCGCGCTCGAGTTCGCGAAGATGAGCGCGCCGCCGACGCCCTGGCCGACCCGCATCAGGATCAGCCAGAGCGCGCCGGCAGAGCCGTGCATCCACGTCACGGAGAGGAGGATCGAGAAGACCGTGAAGACCGCGAAGCCGAGGTTGAACATGCGCACGCGGCCGTACATGTCGCCGAGGCGGCCGAGGCTGACCAGCAGCACGGCCATCACGACGATGAAGCCGAGGATCAGCCAGAGCAGGTAGCTCGTGTTCCCCGGGGCAAGCGGATCGATCCGGATGCCGCGGAAGATGTCGGGCAGCGCGATCAGCAGGATCGACGCGTTGATCGTCGCGATCAGCATCCCGAGCGTGGTGTTCGAGAGCGCCACCCACTTGTAGTCCAGTCGCCTCATATTGACGTTTACGTAAACTAGCAAAGATGACGAGATGACCGTCTGGACGATCTCCGCGGCGCTCGGCGCCGGCGGCCGCGAGGTGGCGGAGGAGCTCGCGGCCGGCGCCGGCGTTCCTCTCTACGACCGGCACGAGCTCGCCCGGCTGCTCCACGAGCTCGACCCGGAGGTCAGCGGCATCGACGACGTGGACGCCCTCGAGGAGCGGGTCGGCGGCCGGCTAAACGCGTTCGCGCTCAGCGCTGCGCTCATGGCCGGCGCCGGCGACGCGTTCCACGAGCTGCAGCTGCGCAGGACGCTGCCCGAGCTCGGGCGGACGGTGCTCCACGAGGCGGCGAGGAGCCCGGCGGTGATCTTCGCTCCGGCCGCCTTCGCGGCGCTGCGCGACCATCCGGCCGCCGTGCACGTGCGCCTGACGGCGCCGTTCGACTGGCGGGCGGCCGCTTACGCGCGCGACGAGCTGATCGACCATGCCGCCGCCGAGCGGGCGGTGCGCCACGACGATCACGGCAAACGCGCTTGGGTGCGGACGCTCTACGGGCTCGACCTGAGCGACCCGACGCTGTTCACGGTCGTGGCGGACGCGAGCCGCCTGCCGCGCGAGCGACTCGTGGAGATGCTCAGCGCGGCGGGCTGAGGAGCGCGACCTGCTCGCCCGAGGCAAGCGCGTCCTCGGCCACGAGCTCGTTCGTCTCCAGCCGCACGACCGGCGCGCCGAGCGCCTCGAGAAACGCGTCGGGCGGATCGAGGAAGTTGACCGCCTCGGTGCGGAAGTGCATCGGTACGACGAGCCTCGGCTGGAGCGCGCGCACGACGTCGGCGGCAGACTCGCCGCCGATCGTCGGCCCACCGCCGGCCGGCAGGAAGAGCACGTCGACCGATCCGATCGCCTCGACCTGCTCGGGCCGCAGCGCAGCCTGACCGAGGTCGCCCAGGTGGCAGAAGCGGACGCCGCCGACCGAGAAGCACATGATCACGTTCGAGCCGCGGGCCGTTCCGGCGACGTCGTCGTGCTCGGAGGCAATCGCGACGACCTCGCCGACCGGCGACTCGTGTGTGCCGGCCGAGCGGATCACGACGGGGTCGCCGCCGACGGCCTCGACGCCGTTGTGGTCGAAATGCTCGTGCGTGACGAGCAGCAGGTCGGCGCGCACATCATCGATGAGCGGGTAGCGGAACTCGAGCCCGCGCGCGGCCATCGCGCCCATGTCGCCGAAGGGGTCGATGAACACCGACTGCTCGCCCTCGACCAGGAAGGCGGACTGCCCGTACCAGCGGACCAGTGTGCTCACGAGTGCTCCGGCATGTCGGCCACCAGGGACTCTGCCAGCCGGCGGATCACCGGCGCGGCCTCACCGTCCTGGTCCTGCTTCGGGATCAGCGCCGCGAGCTCCACGCGGCCGGCGTCGACGAGCCGTGCGTAGACCGCCTCGCCGCGCTCGCTGAGGCTGCAGGTTCCGCCGTCGACTCGAACGAATCCCAGCCGCTCGACCTCGCCGAGCACCGGCTCGAGCCGCGTGGGCTCGACGCGTAGTGCATCCGCGAGTGCTCCCGGCGAGATCGGCTCCCGGTCGTGCAGCCGTCCGAGCACCCAGGCCTGGGGCGGTGTCGCGTCCACGCCCGAACGGGCGATCAGCTGGCGGTAGATCCGCGTGCGTTCGTCGCCGCGGACGAGCGAGCTGAGGATCCGCTCGAGCTCACGTTCGGAGCTGTCCTCGCGCGGCGACGCGAACGTTTCGCCGATGCCCTCCGCAGCCGCGGCGCGGAGCGGGATCTCCGGCAGCAGCCACGTCAACAGGAAGGCCAGGAACATGATCCCCGAGGCGGCCAGGAAGACCGGCTCGAGCGCCGCCGAGAACGCCGCGACGTACGGCGCGTGCACGGCCGCGGGCAGCCGCTTCACGGCCGCCGGGTTGGCCGCGGGAGGGAGTTGCGCCCCCAGCGGCAGCCGCGCCCCGAGCTCGTGCGCGAGCCGGTTCGCGAAAATCGCGCCGAACAGCGAGACGCCGACCGAGCCGCCGACCTGGCGGAAGAGCGTCGAGCCGGAGGTGGCGACTCCGAGCAGCCGGTAGTCGACCGCGTTCTGCGCCGCGAGCACGAGCACCTGCATCACCATCCCGAGGCCGAGCCCGACGACGAGCATGTAGGCGGCGGTGACCCACGTCGAGGTCTCGACGCCGAGCCGGGAGAGCAGGAAGAGGCCAATGGCGGCGATCGCCGTGCCTGCAATCGGAAATGGGCGGTAGCGGCCGTAGCGCGTGATCAGGTTGCCGCTCGCGATCGAGGTGACGAGCACGCCGGCCATCAGCGGCGTCAGGAGCAGGCCGGACTTCGTCGGGCTGTCGCCCCTGACGATCTGCAGGTAGAGCGGCAGATAGGTGACCGACCCGAACAACGCGAGGCCGACGATGAAGCCGACCGCGCTCGTGACGGAGAAGGCGCGGTTGCGAAAGAGCTCGAGCGGCAGGATCGGCTCGGCGGCGCGCCGTTCCACGAACGGAAAGGCCACCGTCAGGACGATGCCGATCACGAGGAGCGAGACGCTCTGCCAAGAGCCCCATGGGTACGTCGTCCCGCCGAGGCTCGTGAACAGGACGATGGAAGAGAGCGCGCCGGCGAGGACGGACGCGCCGAGGTAGTCGATCCGCGCCTGGGCGGTCGCGGGCCGCGCATGGAAGACCGCGCCGATCACAGCGAACGCGGCGAGGCCGATCGGCACGTTGACGTAGAAGATCCAGCGCCACGACAGGTTGTCGACGAAGAAGCCGCCGAGGAGCGGGCCGATCACCGTCGAGACGCCGAAGACCCCGCCGAAGAACCCCTGGTACCGGCCGCGCTCGCGCGGCGGGATGATGTCGCCGACGACGGCGATGGTCGTCACCATCAGCCCGCCGCCGCCCAGCCCCTGCAGCGCGCGGAAGGCGATCAGCTCGCCCATGTTCTGGCTGATCCCGCAGAGCGCCGAGCCGATCAGGAAGATCACGATCGCGCTCTGCAGCACCTTCTTGCGGCCGTAGAGGTCGCCGAGCTTGCCGTACAGCGGGCCCGAGATCGTCGAGGCGAGCAGGTACGCCGTGACGACCCACGAGAGGTGCTGGATGCCGCCCAGGTCGCCGACGATCGTCGGCAGCGCGGTCGAGACGATCGTCTGGTCGAGCGAGGCGAGCAGGAGCACCAACAGCAGGGCGCCGAAGATCAGGCGAACCCGTTGCTGCTGCGGCTGCTCGGTCACGCGGCCTCGGCGACCGCCTCTTCGTGCGCCTCGGCCGGCTTCGGCACGTACAGCGCGACGAAGAAGCCGAGCGCCAGCGCTCCCGCGGCGACGGCGAACGCGAGAGTGAAGCCACGCTCCGTCGGACGGCCGGCGACGAGCGTCGCCGCCACGATCCCGGCGGAGACCTGGCTCCCGATCGCGCCGCCGATCGAGCGGACGATCGTGTTCATGCCCGTCGCGACCCCGGTCTGGTGGGCCGGCACGGACTCGACGATCAGGTTCGCCATCGACGAGAACGCGAAGCCGATCCCGATGCCCATCACGGCCATGGCGAGGTAGATCTCGAACCGCTGGCTGTGCGCGACGGCCAGCAGCGCGAAGCCCACGCACGAGAAGAGCGCGCCGAGGATGAGCGGCACGCGCGAGCCGACCGTGCTCGAGAGCCGTCCCGAGATCGGCCCCGCGACGAGCATCCCGAGCGTCGCGGGGACCAGGAAAAGACCCGCTTCGGTGACGGAGGCGCCGAAGCCGAAGCCGTCCGAGGCCGGGAGCTCGACGAACTCCGGCACGAGCACGAACGAGGCGAACATGCCGAAGCCGAGCACGAGTGCGGCGAGGTTCGTCGTCCACACGGGACGCAGGCGCATCATCTGCATGTCGACGAGCGGCGCCCGGCTGCGCGACTCGGCCCAGACCCAGACCGGGATCAGCACCGCGGCGGCCGCGAACAGGACGAGCGTCTTCGGAGACGTCCAGCCCCAGGTCGGGCCCTGGCTGACCGGCACGAGCAGCGCCAACAGCCAGGCGGCGAGCAGCACCGCGCCGAGCGGGTCGATCCGCCCGCGCGTCTTGACCGGCGACTCCGGCACGAAGAGGACGATCCCGATCGTCGCGACGATCACCGCGCCGAGCGGGAACCAGAACAGCCAGTGGTAGTCGAGGTGCTGGATGATCGGGCCGGCGAGCACGATCCCGAGACCGCCGCCGATGCCGAGGATCGCCGAGATCAACGCGATCCCGTGCGGCACGCGCTCGCGCGGGAACTCGTCGCGGATGATCGCGAACGAGAGCGGGAAGATCGCCCCGCCCGCACCCTGGATCACGCGCGCGACGATCATCACGCCGATCGTCGTCGCCAGCCCGGCGAGCGCGGTCCCGATCGCGAGCACGATCAGCACCACGACCATGACGCGCTTCTTGCCGTACATGTCGCCGAGCCGGCCGGCGATCGGTGTGATCACCGACGCGCTCAAGAGGTAGGCCGTCAGGATCCAGGCGGCCCCGGCGGTCGTCGTGTGCAGGTCTTCCTGGATCGTCAGGAGCGCCGGCGCGACGAGCGACTGCAACAGCGCGTAGGCGACCGCCGCGACTGCGAGCAACGTGAACGTCACGTTGTAGTGCTGTCGCTCGACCCCGCTCACCCCTGCTGCATACCAGAAGCAGATGCGGGAGCCGCGACCGTCAAGATGGAAGCGTGCACCTGGGCACAGCCCTGCTGCTCGTCGGCGCCGTCCTCGCCGCGAGCATCGTCGTCGCGGTGGTCGCGGCGCGCACGGGGCTTCCGGTGCTGGTCGCCTTCCTCGGGCTCGGAATGCTGCTCGGCTCCGACGGTCCCGGCGGGATCGACTTCGACAACGCCGTCCTCGCGCGCCGCGTCGGGACGATCGGCCTCGGGCTGATCCTCTACGAAGGAGGCCTGCAGACCTCGTGGCGACGGTTGCGGGAGGTCGCCGTCCCGGCGGCGCTGCTGAGCACCGTCGGCGTGACCGTGACGATGCTGATCACGGGCGTCGGCGCCCGCTGGCTGTTCGACCTCACCTGGCTCGAGGCGATGCTGCTGGGCGCGGTCGTCGCCTCGACCGACGCCGCGGCCGTGTTCGCGACTTTGCGCTTCACGCACATCCGTCGGCGGCTGGCGCGGACGCTCGAAGCCGAGTCGGGCGGCAACGACCCGATGGCGATCGCGCTCACGCTCGGGCTGATCGCGTGGATCGAGCATCCGCACTCGTACGGGCTCGGCAACCTCGTGCTGCTGGTCGTCCGTCAGATCGGGCTCGGCCTCGTGGTCGGCGTCGCGCTCGGAGCCGCCGCGACCTACGTGTTCGCCCGGATCCCGCGCGCTGTCGGCACGTTCGCGCCCGTGGCGTCGCTGGCCGCGGCGGCGCTCGCGTTCGGGACCGCGGACGTGATCGGCGGCAGCGGCTTCCTCGCCGTCTACCTCGTCGGCCTCGCGGTCGGGAGCACGCCGTCGCGCTACCGGCGCCAGCTCGTCGCCTTCCACGAAGGGGTGGCCTTCGTGGCTCAGGTGGTGCTGTTCGTGGTGCTCGGCCTGCTCGTCTTCCCGCGCGAGCTGCCGGGCGTCGCGCTCAGCGGGCTCGCGATCGCGTTCGTGCTCGCGTTCCTCGCCCGTCCCGTCGCAGTCTGGGCCTCCACCGCGTTCTCCGACTACACGGAGCGCGAGCGGCTGCTGCTCGGCTGGGCCGGCCTGCGCGGCGCCGTCCCGATCGTCCTCGCGACGTTCGCGCTCTCGTCCGACGTGCCGCACAAGAACACGATCTTCAACGCCGTCTTCTTCGTCGTGCTCGTCTCCGCGGTCGCGCAGGGGACGACGCTCGAGCCGCTGGCGCGGCGGCTGAGACTCGTCTCGCCTGCGCCGCCCGTGCCGGAGGCGCCGCTCGAAGTGCCTCCGACCAGCGACCTCGATCTCGTCGACTTCATCGTCGCGCCGGACCACGCCGTGAGCGGCTCTGCGGTGCGCGAGCTCGGGCTTCCTCGCGACGCCCTGATCGCGGTGGTCAACCGCGACGGCCGCGCCATCCCGCCGCGCGGCAGCACGGTGGTCGAGGCCGGCGACCGGCTGTTCGTGCTCGTCCCGCACCGGAGCCGCGCCGACCTCGAGGACGTCTTCTCGCGCTGGCGCCGACGGGTCTAGCCGGTCAGCGCGTCGATCTCGTTCTCCCCGTAGCCGGCCTCGCGGAGCACCTCGCGTGTGTGCTCCCCGAGCAGCGGGGGCGGTCTCGTGGCCGCCCCGAGCGGTGACGGCACGAGCGGCAGCTGCCCGACGGCTGGGTGGTCGACCGTGAACGTGTGGCCGGCGAGTGCCTCGAGCACGCCGCGCACCTTGGCGACCGGCACGCCTGCCGCCTCGAGCCGCTCGACCCACTCGTCGGCGCCGCGCTCCGCGAAGACGCGGCCGAGCTCGGCGACCAGCTCCTCGCGGTGCTCCACGCGCGCCGGGTTGGTGGCGAAGCGTCGATCCTCGGCCAGGTCGGGCCGCTCGAGCGCGGCGCACAGCCGCCGGTAGAGGCCGTCGTTCGCCCCGCCGACCGCGATCGTCGCGTCGGCCGCGGCGAACGTCTGGTACGGGACGATGCTCGCGTGCGCGTTGCCGTGGCGCCGCGGCTCCTCGCCGGTCACGAGCGCGTTCTGGGCCAGGTTGACCAGAGCCGAGCGGGCCACGTCGGCGAGCGAGATCTCGATCCGCTTGCCGCCGCCTTCCAGTAACGCGGCGAGGATCGCGCTCGCTGCCGCGTAGCCGGCGAGCACATCGACGACCGCGACGCCGACCTTCATCGGCTCGCCGTCGACCTCGCCGGTGACCGCCATCAAGCCGCTGTCGGCCTGGACCATGAAGTCGTAGCCGGGCCGCTCGTCGCCGTAGCCCGTGATCGAGCAGTAGACGAGCTGCGGGTTCTCGCGCGCGAGGCGCTCGTAGCCGGCACCGATTCGCTCGGCCGTGCCGGGCCTGAAGTTCTCGACCACGACGTCCGCCCCCTGCCCGAGCCGTAGCAGCGCCTCCTGCGCCTCCGGGCGTGCGAGGTCGAGGGCGACGCTCCGCTTGCCGCGGTTCACCGAGAGGAAGTAGGCCGACTCGCCGCCGGCGTACGGCGGGCCCCACGAGCGGGTCTCGTCTCCCTCGCCCGGCCGCTCGACCTTGATTACGTCCGCGCCGAGGTCGGCGAGGAGCATCGTGCAGTACGGCCCCGCGAGCACGCGCGAGAGGTCGAGCACGCGAATCGCCGGCACGCCGGCGATCGTACGCCTACCGCACGGTCGGCGAGTGACCGCGCTCGACGAGCAGCGCCCGCGACAGCTCGGTCTGCCAGTAGACGATGCTGCGCCTGTTCGCCTCGAGCAGCGCGGCCTCGACCGGCGAGTTGCGCAGGCGCTGCCGCTGGTGCACGAGGTCGTCGAGGATCTCCCGGATCCTCGCCGGCCGCAGCTCGTGCAACTCCTCGGTCGCCATACCCCTCCTCGTGGCGAAACGTGCCCTGCCTTAGTTGTGCCGCGGGCGAGGCGGCTGCGCCACTGACCGTGCGGCGAGACTTAGTCCGGGTCGAACTCGCGGGCCGCGCAAGCCGGGCAGTAAGGCACCGCGTTCGCCGGCTCGTCGTCGTCGAGGTAGAGCCGCCAGCGCTCGGTTGGGTCGAGCCACAGGCTCCCGCACTCCTGGCACATGATCAGCGGTTTGTGGAGGGCGATCTCGTTCGTGTCCACGATTGCCTTTTCGACAAAAACGCCGGTTGATACTCCTAGACCTTCGGTCAGTCTACTCCGGTCGCAGGCGTTCGTACTCGGGGTGGAGCCGCATGAAATGGGCAACGAAGGGACAGAGCGGGTCGACCTCGAGGCCGCGTTCGCGGGCGTCGTCGAGCGCAGCCTGCGCGAGGCGCGTGCCGAAGCCGCGTCCCTCGTACTCGTCCTCGACCTCGGTGTGCGTGATCGCGATCCCGCCCTCGCGCGGACGGTAGTCGGCGAACCCGATCAGCTCGTGGCCGCGGCGCAGCTCGTAGCGGCTCCGCTCGGGTCGGTTCTCGACGTGCAGCTCGTCCATCGCGCGCGGGATTGTGCCCGCCCGGGTGCTAGGCCGAAACCGCTGCCTGCTCGAGCTCGGCGACCTCGATCTTGCCCATCTTCAGCATCGCCGCCATCACGCGCTGCGCCTTTTCGCGGTCCGGATCCGAGAGCAGCTCCGGCAGCCGCTTCGGGACGACCTGCCAGGAGAGGCCGAAACGGTCCTTCAACCAGCCGCACGGGCCGTGCTCGCCGCCCTCGCCGAGCTTCTCCCAGTAGTAGTCGACCTCGTTCTGGTCGTCGCAGTCGATCGAGAGCGAGAACGCCTCGTTGAGCTTGAAGTCCGAGCCGCCGTTGAGCGCGACCACGCGCTGCCCCTCGAGCTCGAAGCTGACCGTCATCGCGAGGCCTTCCTCACGGGGGCCGGCGGAGCCGTAGCGCGTGACCTCGAGGATCCGCGAGTTCGGGAAGACGGAGGTGTAGAGCTCGGCTGCCGGTTCGCTTTCGGTGTCGAACCAGAGAAAAGGAGTGACCTTCGGCATCGCTGCGTCCTTTCGTCGTGTGGACCCTGTCTACCGAAGCAGACGCGAGCGCCGGGCGAAACTCATCGCCCGGCGTCGCGCACGTACTCGGCCAACTGATCGCGGACGCGCTCGATCTCCGCGCCGTACTGGGCAAGTTCCAGGTCGTCGGCGCCGCTCTGCTCGCGCAGGCCCTGCACGATCACGAGGCCCTTCAGGTGCAGGACGAGGTCGTCGAGCTCCCGGAAGCCCTGGACGGCGGCGTTCATGCCGCCTCCTCGAGGACCGGGAGCTCGGGTTCCGGGACGACCTCGGACTTCGGCGCCGGTGGCCGGACGAGCGTCACCGCGATCACCAGCCCGAGCACGAGCAAGCCTGTCAGGGCGTAGAGCCCGGTCTGGAAGCCGTGGTCGAGCGCGGCGCCGCTCGCGGCCGAGACGCCGTTCGCGCTCGCGAACGAGCTGCTCGACGTCGCGGCGATCGCGCTGACCGCCGCGAGGCCGACCGCGCCGCCGATCTGTCGGCTCGTGTTGACGAGGCCGGAGGCGACGCCCGCGTCTGCGCGCTCGACGCCGCTCAGGCTCGCGATCGTGACCGGCACGAACGACATGCCCATGCCGGCGCCGCCGAGCACGAAGGCCGGGAAGAGATCCCAGAAGTAGTGGCCCTCGACCGGCAGGCGCGTCAGCCACGCGACCGAGAGGGCGCTGGCGAACAGGCCGGCCGCGAGTGTCGGTCGGACGCCGAACCGCGTCACGATCATCTGCGCGACGTTCGAGACCACGACGACCGCGAGCGCGAAGCCGCTGAACGCGACGCCGCTCTCGATCGCCGAGTAGTGCAGCACGTCCTGCAGGTAGAGCGTCAGCAGGAAGAACTCCGAGAATGCGACCCCGCCGACGATCGCCATCGCCGCGTTGGCGCCGGTCAGCGTCCGGGAGCGGAAGATCCGCATCGGCAACAGCGGCGCGGGCGAGCGCAGCTCGATCAGGACGAACGCCGCCACGAGCAGCGCGGAGACGCCGAACAGTGCGAGGGTCACGGGCGCCGTCCAGCCGTCGTTCGTCGCGCGCGTGGTCGCGTAGACGAGCAGCATCAGCCCGGCGGTGATCGACAGGGCGCCGGGAACGTCGAAGTGGCGGCGGCCGGCCGAGCGCGCGCCTGCGGTCAGCAGGACCGGCGCAAGCGCCATGGCCGCGAGGCCGACGGGGACGTTGATGAAGAAGACCCACGACCAGCTGAGGTACGAGGTCAGCACGCCGCCGAGTAGGACGCCGACGGCAGCGCCGCTGCCCGAGGCCGCGCCGTAGATGCCGAGCGCGAGGTTGCGCTCGCGGCCCTCGGCGAAGGTCGTCATCAGCAGCGAGAGTGCCGCCGGTGCGAGCAGCGCGCCGCCCAGACCCTGCACAGCCCGGAAGCCGATCAACGAGGTCTCCGACCAGGCGAGCCCGCAGAGGAGCGAGCTGGCGGTGAAGAGCGCGAGGCCGCCGATGAACAGGCGCCTGCGTCCGAGCACGTCCGCGAGCCTGCCGCCGAGCAGCAGCACGCCTCCGAACATGATCGCGTAGGCCGAGATGACCCACTGCAGGTTCGCCTGCGAGAAATCGAGATCGGACTTGATCGACGGCAGCGCGACGTTCACGATCGCGACGTCGAGGATGACCATGAACTGTGCGGTCACGATCAGCGCCAATGCGCTCCAGCGGCGGTCTTTCCGGACGGCGTCTCCCACGTTGTTGTCCTCCTTGATCGTTGGTGCGGACAACAATCTAGCACAACAACCTTTGAGTGCGCTACTCTATTGGCGATGAACATGAATCTTGCGACACAAACTCCTCTCGCCTCTGCCACCAGGCTGCCGCAGGAACTCGTCGAATCGACGACGTTCCTGCTCAAGCGGCTCGGGTTCGCGGCGAAGGACCGGACGCTGGCCGCCTACGAGGAGACGGGCCTGCACCCGTACCACCACGCCGTGCTGCTCGTGCTCGACGAGGGCGCGCCGGAGACCCAGGGCTCGATTGCCGACACGCTCGGCTACGACCGCGGGCAGCTCGTCGGGCTGCTCGACGAGCTCGAGGAACGCGAGCTCGTGGAGCGCAAGCGCGACCCGAACGACCGGCGCCGCCACGTCGTGCGACTGACGCCAGCGGGCAAGAAGATGCTCCGGCGCCTGCGCACGCTGTCCGGGCAGATCGAGGACGACTTCCTCGCGCCGCTCGACGAAGAGCAGCGTGAGGCCCTGCACTCGCTGCTGCGCCGGCTCGCCGAGACGCACGAGCCGCGCTGCGCGCCGCTCAAGCCCTAGGCCCGCCCGAGCCAAGCTAGGCCCCGGCCCGCTGAGCAGCGGCGCCGATGAGTTCGCCACGTGAATCCGGTCTAATGGGGAACGACCGTCGAGACGGAGGTGAACCGATGTCCAAGAGCATGCTCCTGGTCGGCACGCGCAAGGGGCTGTTCGTGTTGGAGAGCGGCGACCGGCGCGACTGGACCGTGCGCGGCCCCTACTGCGAGAGCTGGCCCATGTACCACGCGGTGCTCGATCCCGAGTCCGGCACGATCTACGCCGCCGCAGCGAGCGAGTGGCTCGGCTCCGCGATCTGGCGCAGCGACGACCTCGGCGAGACCTGGGAGCACTCGAGCGAGGGCATCGGCTTTCCGGAGGGCGGTGACCTACGCCTCTCGAAGGTCTCGCACGTGATGCCGGTGCACGGCCGTCTGCTCGTCGGCACCGAGTCTGCGGGTCTCTTCGAGAGCACCGACGGCGGCAGGAACTTCTCGCTGTTGACGACCTTCGAGGGCCAGGAGGGCCGCGAGGCCTGGAACGACCCGGCCCAGCAGCCGCCCGGCCATCTCGGCCTCTCCGCGATCATCCCGCACCCGGACGAGCAGGGCCGCTTCTGGGTGATCGTCCAGGGCTTCAGCCTGTTCGAGACGACCGACGGCGGCCAGACGTGGGAGCCGCGCAACAAGGGGCTGCGCCGGGACTGGCCGGCCGAGTACGAGGACATCGGCTTCTGCGTCCACAAGGTCGCGCCGGCGGCCGACTTCGAGCGCATGTTCCAGCAGAACCACGTCGGCATGCACCGCAGCGACGACGGGGGCAAGACCTGGACGGAGATCACGGAAGGGCTGCCGACGGAGTTCGGCTTCGCCGCGGCGACCCACCCCCACGACCGCGACACCTTCTGGGTCATCCCGCTCGACCCGGGCCACGGCCGCACGATGCCCGACGGTCACGCCGCCGTCTGGCGCACGCGGGACGCAGGTTCGAGCTGGCAGCAGCTTGACCAGGGCCTGCCGACCGAGAACGCCTACGTCGGCGTGCTCCGCGACGGGATGGCGATCGATAAGGAGGACGAGCCCGGGCTGTACTTCGGCACGAGCACCGGCCAGCTCTTCGCGAGCATCGACGAGGGCGAGAGCTGGAACCAGATCGGCGGCCTCTTCCCCGGGATCACGTCCGTGACGGTCGCG
>Ga0207665_10000194_pt1 | contig 40747 bp, 41 predicted proteins | sample LARL112metaG_FD_184351 | JGI IMG/M metagenome (GOLD analysis project Ga0207665, IMG submission 184351) | Corn, switchgrass and miscanthus rhizosphere microbial communities from Kellogg Biological Station, Michigan, USA - LAR L11-2 metaG... | ecosystem: Host-associated > Plants > Roots >... | reverse complement strand
TATCGTGTGACATGATCTTGAGCACCACGGTCGCGCCTTGGGCGAACAGACGCGAGGCGTGAGCGACGGCTTGCCCTGCATCGGCGGCCGCATAGGTCGGCACCATAGCAATGCCATAGGCCTCGAGCAGCCGGCCGATCTCGACCGGCTCGAGCCAATGTCGGCCATCTGCAAGCGCCGCGGCAATGATGGCTCGTGCCGCCTCGATAGCCGGCACAAAATCAGTTGGCATGGCAGGCGGTACCTGCGTCAGCAGCGTCAGCACCTCGCGATGACGAACCAGATGCATGAAGCCGCGGATCGCATCGTCTTCTGTTGGGTAATTGGGGATAAGGGCGCCGCTCAGCTTGTCGGCGATTTTTTCCTCCGCGCCGATCCACGCCGCGAGCACGGGCTTGGCCGCGTTGCGGCGGCGCTCGCGATGTTTCCCGACCACATCGATCACGGTGGTTGCGATGTCGTTGGTGCTCGCGATCGCGGTTTGAACGTTCATGACCAGAATGGCATCGTTATCTGGATCGTCGAGCAAAACTTCCAGCGCCGCCGCGTAGCGCGCCGGATCCGCATCACCGACGATATCGACCGGATTCGACCCCGACCATGTCGGCGGCAGGACTGCGTCGAGCTTCGCGCGGGTCGTGGGTGTCATCGGTGCGGGAGTTCCACCCAGTTCGGAAAGCCGATCGATGGCGAGCACACCGATGCCGCCGCCATTGGTCAGGATGGCAAGCCGCTTTCCCGAAGGTGAGCCGACGCGCCCAAGCGTCTCGGCGCAGTCGAACAATTCGCGAAGGTCGAGAACCCGCAAGATGCCGGCGCGGCGAAAGGCGGCTTCGTAGACTGCGTCCGAGCCGGCGAGCGCGCCGGTGTGCGTTGCCGCCGCCTTGGCACCCTGCGCCAGGCGGCCGGACTTGACGACGACGACCGGCTTGACCCTGGCCGCGGCGCGCGCCGCCGACATGAATTTGCGGGCATTCTTGATCGCCTCGACATAGAGCAGGATCGCGCGGGTTGCGCCGTCAAGCGCGAAGTAATCGAGGAGATCGGCGATATCGACATCAAGCTGGTCTCCGATGGAAATGATGCCGGAGAAACCCACCGCGCGCTGCGCGGCCCAATCGACCATGCCTGTGGCAATCGCGCCGGACTGCGAGATCAGCGCCAGATTTCCCGCAGCCGGCGTATGCGCCGCGAAACTGGCGTTGAGATCGGCGTTTGGCATCATGATGCCGAGACAATTCGGCCCGATCAGCCTCATGCCGTATTTGCGCGCCGCCGCCTCGGTAGCCTCCGCGAGCGAACCCGTGCCGCGGCCGAGCGCGGCCGGGATGATGACGGCTCCGGCCGAGCCGAGTTTTCCGGCCTCCTCGATCAGGCCGGGGACCACCGCGGCCGGGGCAGTGATCACCACGAGTTCCGGAACGAACGGCAATTTGCCCAGGGCGGGGACCGTGGCGATGCCATCGACCTCGGCATAGCGCGTATTCACAAGGCCGAATTGGCCTTTGAATTTGCCACCCAGAATGTTGCGCAAGACGGAGCGGCCAACGGAACCCTGGCGCGGACTTGCCCCGACCAGTGCAAGCGAACGCGGCGCAAGCAGATTCTTCAGGCGATAAGTCGACATCGTTGTTTCGGGACCCTGCGGATTTCAAAGGATGTTCATGCGATCAACGCGCTCTTAAGGATTTTTCGAAATCGCGCGTTAATGCGACATCATCACCCAGCAGGGCGGCCGCCCGATGACGGTTTTGGTAGCACCGCCCCAGACGGTTTCGTTCAACCGCGAATGGCGATAGGCTCCCATGACCAGGAGGTCGATCGCATTCTTCTTCACATAGGCCTCGAACACCTTTCCGACCGAGCTGCCGTCGATCTTGATCGCCTCGAAGGTCGCGTTGACTTCATGTTCCGCGAGATGGCGCGCAAGCGCAGCACCTGATTCGATCTCGGCCTTTGTCTTGGCGTCGGTTGCCGTGATGATGCGCACGTCGGCGGCGTCCTCAAGCAATGGCAGCGCATCGGCAACGGCGCGCGCAGCGGGCGCGGTGTGATCCCAGGCGATCGCCACCCGGTCGAAAACGACCGGCAACTCGCTGGCAATTTCTACCGGACACATCAGGATCGGCCGACCCGATTCAAAGATGAGCCGCTCGACAAGCTTCTCGGATCGGCTGTCATGCGATTTGACCGGCATCATCGACAAATCCACCAGCCGCGCGGACGCAGCAATATTCGCAAGGACCTCGGCCGGCGCGAGCCGGCTGATTCGCTGTTCGTTGCGAACGGAAAAGCGGCTCGCCGCAGCCTCGAATGCCTTCAACAACCCACGCGCATCCGGCACGCTGCGCTCCGCCGCGACAGCTTGCGCATTCTCGATGTCGGGCGAGATCACGACCTCTGGTCGACGGGGAATCTCCTCCTCCACGGCAAGTGCGACGACACGCGCACTGAAATCCCCGGCAACCGCCACGCACTTCTCGATGGCGGCAATCGCCGCCGCGTTGGGCTCGCCGACCAGTGGCAAGAAAATATCCTTGATCGCCATAGGCGTTCTCCTTCGCCATTAAGGTAGGGTATTGCCGGAAGGCGGTATTGATCTCGGTCAAAAGGACGCGCGTGCCAGTTTGCCCGGCAGGACTTCACAAGACTGTCTTCATGATTGATTCTTGATGGAGCAGTATTCCGGCCGAGAAGGCCCGGCTTTCCCATAGCCGATCACTTTCCTGCGGATTTGCCTTGATTGAGGTCAAAAACCCGCTGACGGGCCTGCTATACCTACCCAATGCTTTTTGCCGCCGTCGGTTGCTGGGAGAAGCACGGATGCACGCGATGGTTTTGCCAGCGCCGGGCGCGGCCCTGCAATTGCAGGAGCGCGCCGATCCTCTTCCTGGTGGCGGAGAGATCCGCGTGCGCGTGAGCGCTTGCGGCGTTTGCCGGACTGACCTTCACGTCGTCGATGGCGAGTTGCCGAATATCAGGTACCCCGTGATCCCCGGCCACGAAATTATCGGCCGCGTCGAGGTGCTCGGAACGAACGTCACGACCCACCGCGTCGGCGACCGCGTCGGAGTTCCGTGGCTCGGCCATACCTGCGGCGTCTGCCGCTTCTGCAAGGACGGGATGGAAAATCTTTGCGATCGGCCGCTTTTCACCGGCTATACGCGGGACGGCGGCTTCGCCACGCATGTCGTCGCCGACGCGCGCTATGCCTTTCCGCTTGGCGAGCAGGGCGACGATGTCGCGATCGCACCGCTGCTTTGCGCCGGGCTGATCGGCTGGCGCTCACTGGTGATGACCCAAGACGCGAAGCGACTGGGCATCTACGGCTTCGGGGCCGCCGGACACATCGTCGCGCAAGTCGCACTCTGGCAAGGTCGCGGCGTCTACGCGTTCACCCGACGCGGCGACCGCGCGGCGCAGGATTTTGCGCGGCAGTTGGGAGCAACGTGGGCTGGCGCGTCGGATGAGCTTCCCGATGCATCTCTCGATGCCGCTATCATCTATGCCCCGGCGGGAGAATTGGTGCCGGCGGCGCTGCGCGCAGTGCGCAAGGGCGGCCGGGTGGTCTGCGCGGGTATTCACATGAGCGATATTCCGAGCTTTCCCTACCATCTGCTCTGGCAAGAACGGCAGCTGGTATCGGTTGCCAATCTCACGCGCCAGGACGGCATCGATTTCCTGAACATCGCACCGAAGGTCGGAATCCGGACCCGGACCACTTCGTTTCCGCTCGCTGAGGCCAACGATGTCCTGAACAAGCTGCGGAGCGGACAAATTCTCGGCGCCGCGGTGCTCAAGCCCTGAGGTCGGCGCGGTGGTCCTCCTCGCGCACCTCGGCAGGGGCGGCAGGCAAACGCGCGGCTTGCGCCTGCGGCAAAGTCGAAATCGGCTGCATGGCACTCATTCAATCTCTCGCGGGGGTGAATCGATGGCGATCCAGAGAGTCGGAAGACTCACGGCCGCGGCCGGTTGGCGAACAAATTCGATGCGTTTTCGAGCATTCGCTGACCATGTCTGAACAGGCGCTCGCTGTCGCGGCGCAAAAAGTCGATCTGGTGCCGGCTGCATTCCTCAAACATTGTGCTGAGATCCCTGACCGAGTGCGATTCCGCCACCTTCGAAACGAATTCGGACAACAGATGCGTCTCGGTTCGCGCCCGATCGAACATTTCATTGCCGGCGAACACGATCTCTTCGAGCAGTATCTTCTGCGCGCCGAACATGAATTCCAGTGCATTCTTGTTTGCGTTGGCAAATCGCGCAGCCGCATCAGTCGCGCTCAACGGATCGATCGCGGCAGCATGAGTATCCAGCATTGAAAGCTCCACCATGACAGCCTCCGATCTATGCTTTCTGCATGATACGTGGTCATCGACGGCCGAACATTGAGCTGCATCAAGCCGATGAGAAGTGCGCGCTTGACCTGTGTCAAATCGCCACGCGCCGACGAGACTAATCTTTCCCACGACATCAATCGATTCTTCATTCCGCCGGAGCTCTTCATGCGCGCCCATCAAATCATGACCCGTCCGGTCATCACCGTTACGCCTGACACCACGATTGTCGAGGCCGCCAACATCATGCTGCGAAAGCACGTCAGCGGCCTTCCTGTCGTGGACGCCGCGAGCAAGCTGGTCGGCATGCTTTCCGAGGGCGACTTCATTCGCCGCAGCGAAATCGGCACGCAGCGCAGACGCGGCCGCTTCCTGAAATTCATCCTTGGTCCCGGCCGGGCGGCTTCCGACTTCGTGCAGGAGCACGGCCGCAAGGTTTCTGCGGTCATGACCACCGAGCCGCTTGTGACAGTCAGCGAAGATGCGGAACTGGAAAGAATCGTCGATCTGATGGAGAGAAACAATATCAAGCGACTGCCGGTGATACGCGACGACAAGGTCGTCGGCATCGTTTCACGTTCCAACCTGCTGCAGGCGGTGGCGAGCCTTGGAAAAGATTTCCCAGATCCCACCGCTGACGACGATCACATTCGCAATCGGGTGATCGACACGCTCTCGAAACAGGAATGGTGCCCGTTCGGCCTTTCCGTCGTCGTGCGCGATGGAATCGTGCATCTTTCCGGCGTCATCACCGAAGAACGCGCGCGCCAGGCCGCAATCGTCGCGGCGGAGAACATCACGGGCGTGAAGAAAGTTCACGATCATCTCTGCTGGGTGGACGCCATGTCCGGAATGTACCTGGATCCTCCGGGAGATGAAGACCATGCCAAGGCAAGCTGATCGCAGTTATTCGATTACCTCGTCGGCGAGCGCAATCAATTTCGCGGGTAGCTCGAGACCGAGAGTTTTCGCGGTCTTGAGGTTGATGACGAACTCATACGTCGAAGGCTGCAGCACCGGGAGGTCGGCAGGCTTGGCGCCTTTGAGGACCTTTCCCACGTAAATGCCGCATTCGTGAAATCCGGCCGGAAGATTGGCGCCATAGCTCATCAGTCCTCCCGCGTCGGCATATTGACGCATGGGGTACATGGTGAGGATCTTCTCGATGGCAGCCAGCGCAACCAGCCGATCCCGGCGACTAATCAGAAAACCGTCGGCGGTGACAAGAAGGGCGCTGATCCCGCGTTGCGGCAGAGAAGTGAATACGCTTTCTATTTCCTCATCGTTGCTGGCCCCGACAGTCTCGATATTTATTCCAAGCGTACTCGCGGCGGCCTGCAGATCCTTCAACTGCGGCCCCGAATTGGGATTGCTCGGATTGATGAGCGCGGCAATCGAAGAGGCGTTGGGTACAAGCTCCCGCAACAGTTCCAGGTTCTTGGCTCCCAGTCGAGTGAACATGAAGGCGACGCCCGTGACGTTGCCGGTCGGACGATTGACGCTCGACACGAGACCAGACCCGATCGGATCGCTTCCGATCAGGAAAACGATCGGGATCCTCTCGGTTGCCGCTTTCGCCGCCAGAGCGGCGGGCAGAAAGTCAGCGGCTATGATGCTGACCTGACGGTTGACCAGGTCCGCCGCCAGTGCCGGCAGCCGGTCGTACTGGCCATCAGCCGCGCGATCCTCGATTGGAATGGTCAGCCCATCGCTGAGGCCCGCCTCGACCAGGCCCTTTCGAAAGGCTGCCGTCCATGCTGGCTGTGGCAGCGAGCCCTGATGGAGAAACCCGATGACCTGGCGCGGTTGCTGAGCGTTTGCGGCAAGCGGCCACACCGCCATCCCGCCAAAAGCGGCGAGCAAGTCGCGTCGCTTCATGTCCCGCTTCCGTTTTTCAGAGACAGGCTGTCGCTCGCTTGAAATATTAGCAGATCACCCCCCGAAGGTCATGAACTTTGCAGCCGCGGCAAGCGCCGCCGCAAGCAGTCGGGCAGAAAGCTGCGATCAGCGCGGCACCACGGCCGTCGCCTCGATTTCGACCTTTGCAGCCTCTTCAACCAGGCGCACGACCTGGATCAACGCCATGGCGGGATAATGCGAACCGAAAATTTCGCGATAGATTTGCCCCAGCGCCTTCAGGCTGGCGAGATATTCTTCCATGTCGACGACGTACCACGTCAGACGCACGAGGTGGTCGGGCCGGGCGCCGCCTTCGGCAAGAATGGCCGAAATGTTGCTCAGGGTCTGACGGACCTGGCTGACGAAATCGGCAGGCAAGTGACCCTGCTCGTTCCAGCCGATCACCCCGCCGGTCACGACAAGGCGGCCATCGGCAGCCATGCCGTTGGCGTAGCCTTTCGGCGCCGGCCAGCCGCTCGGCTGCAGGACTTCAGGGCCTGGCGGCGTCGCCTGCTCCTTCGTATTCGGGCGGACGACAAGGGTGGGACCTTTCGGCGGACTCACGGAACTTTCTCCTTCACTTCATTCGGCGGCGATGCCGGAAGATGCGGCGCTGTCCCGGGCCATCTGCCGCAAGGCAAATCGCTGCAATTTTCCGGTTTGGGTTTTGGGCAGTTGCGCGACGTATTCGATCGCGCGCGGATATTTATACGGGGCGATCTCGCGCTTGACGTGGTCCTGCAACTCGGTCGTGAGCGCTGCGTCAGCGGCGATGCCGGGCATCACCACCACATACGCCTTGACGACCATGCCGCGGGCTTCGTCCGGCACGCCGACCACGCCGCATTCGGCCACGGAAGGATGTTTCAGCAGCGCCGCCTCGACCTCGGGGCCGGCGATATTGTAACCGGACGAAATGATCATGTCGTCCGATCGCGCCACGAACGAGAAGCGGCCGCTCGCATCGCGAACAAAGGAATCACCGGTCAGGTTCCAGCCATCGCGGACATAATTCGACTGCCTTGGGTCCGCGAGATAACGGCAGCCGGTAGGCCCACGAACCGCGAGTTTTCCGACCGTTCCGGGCGCTACTTCCTTCATCTCCTCATCGACAATCCTTGCCTCGTAGCCGGTCACCGGCCGACCGGTCGTTCCGGCCGCGGCATCTTCGGCGCGGTTGGTAATGAAGATGTGCAGCAATTCCGTGCTGCCGATGCCGTCAAGGATCGTTTTGCCCGTCTTGCGGGTCCAGCTTTCGAACACCGGCGCCGGCAAGGTTTCACCTGCCGAAACCGCAAGACGCAGCGACGACAGATCGGCACCCTGATCCATCGCCGTCATCATCGCGCGGTAGGCGGTCGGCGAGGTAAAGCAGATCGTGGCCTTGTAGGTCTCGATGATCTTGATCATCTCGCTTGGCGCCGCATTTTCCAGAAGCGTGGCGGTCGCGCCGAAGCGCAACGGGAAGATCGCAAGCCCACCGAGGCCGAACGTAAAGGCAAGCGGCGGCGAGCCGACGAAAACATCATCGGGCGTCACCCGAAGCACTTCCCTTGCATAACCATCGGCGATGATCAGGAGATCGCGGTGAAAATGCATGGTCGCCTTGGGCTCGCCGGTGGTTCCGGACGTGAATCCGAGCAGGGCGACATCATCGCGGCCGGTTTTGATTGCATCGAATTTCACCGGCTTGTTGAGTGCCACGCGGTCGAGTTCCGCGTCATGGTTTGACGTGCCATCGAAATTGATGACCTGCTTGAGGAAGCGGCTGGTCTTGGCGCACGCCACCAGTTCATCGGCGATGCGGCTATCGGTCAGCCCCAGCGCAATCTCGGCCTTGTCGACGATCTTGGCGAGTTCGCCGGCGCGAAGCAACGGCATGGTGTTGACGACGACCGCGCCCGCCTTGGTGGCGGCAAGCCACGCCGCGACCAGGGCCGGATTATTGCCGGAGCGGATCAGGATACGGTTGCCGGGCTTGACGCCGTAATTCTCCACCAGCGCATGCGCCAGGCGGTTCGACCAGTCGGCAAGTTCCTTGTAGGTGCGCTGGCGACCGTTGCCGATCAGCGCGATGCGATCGCCCAACCCCTTCTCGACAATGCGGTCGGTGAGTTCGACCGCAGCGTTGAGATATTCGGGATATTGGAATTCCGACCGGTTAAGAGGCAACGCCGGCCATTGCTCGAACGGCGGCAGGTTTCGCCGCGTGAAATCATCGACGTGACCCGATGGGCCAAACGGTGTGATGAGGCTGGATGTTCCACCTGACATGTCCGGTCCTTCCTTTTCAGGATGACGGGCTGCGGTCATTCCGAATGCGATGCCGATACTTCGAATCCGGAATATCGGCATTTCCGGTTCTGGTGCTTGCGCGCCCTCCCGGAATGACCAAAACATTTTATACTTAAAATAATTGGGCGCAATAGCCCGATCAAGCCCGATCCAGAGGTTTTCTACCGCGCTGCCAGTTCGCTCAGACGCGAGACCATCGGCGAATTCGGCTCGGCGAGCGGGGCGATCGCCGTGAAATGGTTGGCGCCGGCAACGGTTCCGAACCGCGTCGGAATCCCGGCCTGTCCCCACCGCTCGACAATGGCCTGGCTTTGCCGGAAATATTCGCCACTCTCCGCCTCGCCCACGACCGCATCCAGGCTTCCCCGCGCCGGCGGTTGAAAGAACAACGGGCTCGCAGCTCTTGCGGCGGCTTCATCAAGACCCAATGGCCGGTTGATGGAGGTGCCGATAAGCGGCGCAAGTTCGAACAGGCCGGATATCGCATAAGCCGCGGTCACGAGATTGGAAGGCAGCCGGGCATCGAACGCTTTCCAGTCGGTTGCCAGCATGCAGGCCGCCAAATGCCCGCCGGCCGAGTGGCCGCTGATCACAAGGCGCTCCGAAAGCCGTGCCAGCACGCGCGATGCCATCCGCATCTCGACGATGATCTGCTCGACCGTGACATTGGGGCACAGATCGTAGCTCGGGATGGCGACGCTGATGCCATGAGCGTTCAGCCCGCGTGCGAGGTGGCTGAAGGACGAACTGTCGAGCGCCTGCCAGTACCCGCCATGGATGAAAACGACGATGTGCCCTTTGCCATCGCCTTCAAAGAAATCGATCGCGTTGCGCGGGCCGGGGCCATAGGGGATGGAACGCGGCGGATGGCTCCCGCGCCAGGCGGCCGCGTCCCTCACCCACCCCGCCATCACCGCCGGGTGTTCGGGAACCCGCGCCCGGTTGTTGTATTCGGCCTCGTAGTCGATGCCACCCAAGGCGTCTCAAACCCTCTTTTGCGCAGACTTCTGCGCGGAAGCCTTGGTCTTGGCGAGCAGCCGCATCAATTCGCGGACGTCCTTTGGCGAAAGATCGGAAAAAATATCCGCAATCCAGGTCTCGTGTTCGCCCGCCATCCTGCGAAACTCGGCGCGGCCGGCCTTGGTCAGCCTGATAACCTGGACCCGCCGGTCGGTGTCCGACGTTCGCCGGTCGAGGTGACCGGATTCGACGAGGCGCTCGACCAGACCCGTGACATTGCCATTGCTGACCATCATCCGCTTGGAGACATCCGAAAGGGTCATGCCTTCGGGAACCTTGTCGAGCTGAGCCATCAGGTCGAAGCGCGGCAACGTGACGTCGAAATGCTCGCGCAGCCGGCTACGGACCTCGCCCTCGATCAGCGTGGTGCAGGTCAGGAGCCGAAGCCAGAGCCGCAGCTCGTTGCCGTGATCTTCCGGGAGTTCGACGGCCTTGGTCTCGGAATCAAGGATCATGACGCGTTCGTACTGGTCTGGCGCTGGAACGGCACGGTTCGCCAAATTCGCTTCCCTCGCCTGTTGGCTGTTATTTTGACCTTCAAATAAATCGAGCGGCGTCGCAAGTCAAAAAACGGATGTTCCTTTATGGTTCAAACAATTGGCGCGGCCTTTGCATGTAGTACTTGCATGGAGGGTACGTTTTTGCGGAGGGCGCCTTGCACGTGGCCAGCCTGCGGCCACAATGGCGCCGTGTCGCTCGCCTCCGCCGCCTGCCTTGCTTGCCGTGAGCGCGGCCGTCAGAATAGGTCTGGGGGATTAAGGGTTGGAAAGCAGATCCGCCGCCACCAAAGGCGGACTTTTGAGGAAAAGACATGAAGCAGCAGTTGAAGTTGGCGGGCCTTGCAACCCTGTTTGCGGTTTGCGCGAATGCGGCGGTGGCGCAGGAGAAGCTCAGGATCGGGCTGGTCCTGACATTGTCGGGACCGGCGGCTGCTCTTGGCCAGCAGGTGCGCGACGGCTTCAATCTCGCGGTCAAGGATCTCGGCGGCAAGATGGGAGGCCGCGAAGTCGAGATCGTGGCGGCCGATGACGAGCTCAAACCGGATGCCGCGGTCACCAAAGTCAAGGGCCTGCTCGAACGCGACAAGGTCGATTTTGTCGTCGGCCCGATCTTTTCGAACATCCTGCAGGCGATCCACAAGCCGGTAACCGATACCAAGACCTTCCTGATCAGCCCGAATGCCGGTCCCTCAAGCTACGCCGGGAAGAACTGCAGCCCGTTTTTCTACGTGACCTCCTACCAGAACGACCAGGTGCACGAGATCCTCGGCAAGGTCGCACAGGATCGCGGCTACAAGCGCATCTATGTCATGGTGCCGAATTATCAGGCCGGGAAGGATTCCGCCGCAGGCTTCAGGCTCGATTACAAGGGGGAAATCGTGGAGGAAAGCTACGTGCCGCTCGGCACGCTGGATTTCCAGGTCGAACTCTCCAAGATCGCTTCGCTCAAGCCCGACGCCGTGTTCACCTTCATGCCGGGCGGCATGGGCGTCAGCCTCGTGAAGCAATATCGACAGGCAGGGCTTGCCGACCAGATCCCGGTGCTTTCGGCATTCACCGTCGATGAGTCGACGCTGCCGGCGCAGCAGGATGCGGCGGTCGGCATGTTCGGCGGCGCGGATTGGGCGCCCGATCTCGACAACCCGCAAAGCAGGAAATTCGTCGCCGCTTACGAGGCTACCTATAACAGCGTGCCCGGCACTTATGCGATGCAGGGATATGACGCGGCGCTCCTGATCGACAGCGCGGTGAAGGCGGTAAAAGGCAATCTTTCCGACAAGGAAGCGGTAGCGAGTGCATTGAAGAAGGCCGATTTCACGTCGCTGCGCGGCAGCTTCAGATTCAACGTCAACGGCTATCCGATCCAGAATTTCTATCTGACCAAGGTCGCCAAGCGCACGGATGGCAAATTCCAGACCGAAATCGTGCAGAAGGTTTTTGAGAATTACGGCGACCGTTATGCCAAGGATTGCACGCCGGCGAACTGAACAACGCGCTTTCGAGCGAAGCGGACACCGCTTCGCGCGCAGAAGACGCGTCCGGATAACGAGGGAAGGAAAAAAGCGATGAACAAGGAGATTACCGGCATCACGCGGGCCAACGAAGGCATTCAGGGAATTTCCTGGAACATTCTTGGCCAGACCTACGTGCCGAAAAATCGCACCGACCAGTGCTTTTCGTGGCACGCGACGCTGCCGCCCGGCACCTTCGTGCCGCCGCACATCCATCCCGACCAGGACGAATATATCTACATGTTGGAAGGCAAGCTCGATTTCGTGCTGGCGAACTCCGAAGCGCAAGCCACGCCCGGCGATTTGATCCGTCTCGGCATGGGTATTCCGCACGGCATCTTCAACAAATCCGACCAGACTGCGAAAGTGCTGTTCTGGGTGACGCCGACCCAGAAGCTCTATGACCTTTTCTGGGGCCTTCACAACATGAAGGAGCAGAAGCCGGAGGACGTGGTGGCGCTATCGGCGGAACACAACATCCACTTTCTGCCCCCGCCGCCAGGGGCGTGAGGCTTCTCTCTCACCCCGTAACCGGAGCGCGGCGAGCTCCAGGTGAAGAGAACACCGTCATGCCCGGCCTTGTGCCGGGCATCCACGTCATTGCTGCACCGAACAAGAAAAACGTGGATAGCCGGGACGAAGCCCGGCCATGACGAGAATCAAGTCGAGCGTTCGTCCAAAAACTTACGAAGACCGCACGGCCGCCAACCCCGGCACGGCAGCAAAGCCCGCCTTGTGGGCGTAGCCGCGCACGATGGCTTCGCGCTCCTTGTAGCTCAAGACCTTCTCGATATCGGTGAAGCCATCGGGGGCGAGTTGCTCGACCGCGTCGATCACACCTTCGGGACCGCCACGGCGGTTGGAGCGCACGATTTCCGCGGTCATCGGCAGGCGCTTCTGCTCGTAAGCCACCAGCGCCTGGCGCGGATGCTCGGAGCGTACCAGCGCGTCCGCAAGACAGCGCGCATCGAGAATGGCTTGCGAGGCCCCGTTCGATCCGACCGGATACATCGGATGCGCGGCATCGCCAAGCAGCGTGACGCGGCCGCTCGACCACCAGGGCAAGGGATCGCGGTCGCAGGTCGGATATTCGTAGAATTCAGGCGTCGCCGCGATCAGGCTCGGCACGTCGACGTAGGGCACCGAGAAGCGCGCGACATGCGGCATCAATTCCTCGCGCCTGCCCGGCCGCGACCAGTCCTGGGCGGTGCTGGTGAAGATCGGTGGCGTGTTGCCGTCGCCGATCTTCACCAGCACCGCCCAGTTGGTCAGGCGGTTCGCCGCGCTCGAGCCTTCGGCGATCGGATAGACCACCACCTTGGCATTGAGGCCCCCCGCGACGATCATCGAACGGCCGGTCAGAAATGCCGGCCAGTCACGCGCGCCGCGCCAGAGCATCAGCCCGTTCCAACAGGGTGGTCCCTCCTGCGGAAACAGCGTCTCGCGCACCCGCGAATGAATGCCGTCGGCGCCAATCAGAATGTCGCCGCGCACGGTTTTGACGTGGCTGCCGGTGCGATCGAAGAAATAGGCGGTGACCCCGCCCTCGTCCTGGGTGAAGGCACCAAGCCTGCAACCGGTGTGAATGGCTTCCTTGCCCAGCCGCTCCTCGACTGCACCATGAATCACGCTTTGCAGCCGGCCGCGATGGATCGAGAATTGCGGCACGTCGTGGCCGGCGTCGATACCGCGCGCTTCGCGCCAGACTTCCTGGCCGTGACGATTGAGATAATAGAGAACGTCGGTGCGGATCGAAACGTCATCGAGTTTTTGCAACAGGCCGAGGCCAGCAAGCTCCCGGATCGCGTGCGGCAGCGTATTGATGCCGACGCCAAGTTCGCGGATGGTTTCCGACTGCTCGAAGAGTTCGCAACCGATGCCGCGGGAGCGCAGCATCAACGCCGTGGTCAGGCCGCCAATGCCGCCGCCGACGATAATCGCCTTCATCGCTCTACTCCACTCGCTACCAGGCGCCTGGCGAGAGCACCATCCGATTCAACCTGATCGGCTCGTGATCTCAGCCAACAATCGCATGGCGCCTTACTCGGCCGCAAGCGGCTTTGCCCCCTCCGCCTTCAGCTCGGCCCGGGTCTTCGGCTTAGCCTTAATTTTAAGCTCCTCGAAATCCTGCCGGTCGCGGACGCTGTTGCGGAAAATCTGGTCCTTACCCGGCAGATATTGCACCGGGCAGAACACCCCTTCGGCGCCGTACCATGCCGCGGCCTTCAGCGTGAAACCGGGATCGATCAGATGCGGACGCCCGAGCGCCACGAGGTCGGCCCGGCCGGCCGCCAGGATGGTGTTGACCTGGTCGGCGGTCGTGATGTTGCCGACACACATGGTCGCGACACGCGCCTCGTTGCGCACCTGATCGGAGAACGGTGTCTGGAACATGCGGCCGTAGACCGGGCTGGAATCGCGCACGGTCTGACCGGTGGAGACATCGATGAGATCGACACCGGCTTCCGCAAAGGCCCGCGCGATCGCAACTGCATCATCACCGGTGATGCCGCCATCAGCCCAGTCAGTCGCGGAGATACGGACCGACATCGGCTTGTGCGAAGGCCACACTGCTCGCAACGCCTCGAAAACTTCCAGAGGATAGCGCAGACGATTTGCCAGCGAACCACCATAGGCATCGGTGCGCGTGTTCGTCAGCGGCGAGATGAAACTGGCGAGCAGATAGCCGTGGGCGCAGTGCAGCTCCAGCATGTCAAAGCCGCACGCCTGGCCTCGCTCGGCGGCGGCGACGAACTCGCACCTGACCGCATCCATGGCGGCGCGGTCCATCTCGCGCGGCATGCGGCTGTCCGGGAAGTAAGGAATGGGCGACGCCGAGATAAGGTCCCATCCGCCTTCTTCCAGCGGCCGGTCCATGGCGTCCCACATCAACCTGGTGGCACCCTTGCGACCGGCATGTCCGAGCTGGAGGCAGATCTTTGCAGCCGAGTTGGCGTGGACGAAATCGACGATCCGCCGCCACGCGGCCTGCTGCTCGTCATTCCAGAGGCCTGCGCAGCCGGGCGTGATGCGCGCATCAAGCCCCACGCAAACCATCTCGGTAAAGATCAGGCCGGCGCCGCCCAGCGCACGCGACCCGTAATGCACGAGATGGAAATCTTGGGGCATGCCATCCTTTGCCGAGTACATGCACATCGGCGACACCACCGCGCGGTTGGTCAGCGTCATCTCGCGCAGCCGGAACGGCTGGAACATCGGCACAGAAGGCTTCTCGACATCGACGTCGAAACCGCTGGCGCGAACCTGTTTCGCAAAGGCCCTGTCGACCTCGCGGACGAATTCCGGCGCCCGAAGCGTCAGATTGTCATAAGTGATTGCCTTGGCGCGAGTCATGACGCCAAAAGCAAACTGCACGGGATCGAAATCCCAGAACCGATCGACGTGCTCGAACCAGACCAGCGAGACATCGGCGGCGTGCTGGGTCTTTTCGACTTCCTCGCGCCGGCCCTGCTCGTAAGCTTGCAGGGCGGCGGCGACCGTAGGCGCGCTACGCATGGCGTCCGCCAATGCAATCGCGTCTTCCATCGCAAGCTTGGTGCCGGAGCCGATCGAGAAATGCGCGCTCGCCTTGGCGTCGCCGAGCAGGACCATGTTGTCCTTGACCCAGCGCTGGTTGCGGATCATCGGAAAATTCCGCCACATCGAGCGATTGGTCAAAATCGGATGGCCCTGGAGGAACCAGCCGAAAATCCCGGCCATCCGATTGGCCGATTGCCTCTCGTCCAGGTCCGCAAGGCCCGCGCGTTCAAACGTTTCCGGATCGGTCTCGAAGATCCAGGTCGAGCGCCCGGTCTCATACTGATAGGCGTGCGCGATGAACGGGCCCCACTCGGTCTCCTGAAAGATGAAGGTGAAGGCGTCGAGTGGCCGGGTGGATCCCATCCAGGCGAAGATATTGGAGCGCAGGTCCACCTCGGGCTGAAAATGCGCGATATGTTTCTCGCGGAAGCGGCTGTTGATGCCGTCGGCTACGACGATCAGGTCCGCATTGGCAAACCGGGTCTCGTCAGCGATCTCGGTCTCGAACATCAGGGCAACGCCGAGTTCGCGCGCCCGCTCCTGCAGGATCATCAAGAGCTTGCGGCGCGAGCAGCCGCAAAATCCGTTACCGCCGACACGGTGCACCGTGCCGCGGAAGTGCACGGCGATATCGTCCCAATAGGCAAATTCCTCGGTGATCCGGCGATAGCTCTCAGGATCGTATTTCTCGAAATTGTCGAGCGTAGCGTCGGAAAACACCACGCCGAAGCCAAAGGTATCGTCGGCGCGGTTACGCTCATACACCGTAATCTCGGCCTCGGGGCGCTGCTTCTTCAAAAGGATCGCCGAATACAGACCGGCCGGTCCACCGCCGATGATCGCGACCTTCATGAAAGCCTCCGGCGCAATGATCGAGATGTTTTAAACCTAAAACAATTGGACGGCAAGCCCACCGATTCTCAATTGCCCTGGAACACCGGCTTTTCCTTTTTGGAAAACGCCTCAAAAGCGCGGGAAAAATCCGCCGTCGTCATGCACAGCGCCTGCGCGACCGCCTCGGCTTCGATTGCTTCTTCGACCGACATCGCCCACTCCATCGCCAGCATCCGCTTGGTCATGGTGTTGGCAAAGGCCGGGCCCTCGGCAATCTGCCTTGCGAGGTCGCGCGCCTGCGGCAGCACTTCGCCCGAAGGTACGATCCGGCTGAAGAAGCCCCAACGCTCGCCCTCCTCCGCGGTCATGAAGCGGCCGGTATAAAGCAACTCCGAGGCCCGCGAATGGCCGATGATCCGTGGCAGAATCGCGCAGGCACCCATGTCGCACCCGGCAAGTCCCACCTTGTTGAACAGGAACGCGACCTTGGCTCCGCTCGCCGCAAGCCGCATGTCGGATGCCATCGCGATGATCGCACCAGCACCGGCGCAAACGCCATCCACTGCCGATATGATCGGCTGCGGGCAAGCGCGCATCGCCTTGACGAGATCGCCCGTCATCCGGGTGAAGGCGATCAACCCCTTGGTGTCCATCTTTACGAGCGGACCGATGATCTCGAACACGTCGCCGCCGGACGAAAAGTTCCCCCCGGCGCCCGTGACCACGACCGTCTTGACCTGGTCGTCGAACGCACAGGCGCGGAAAAAATCCGTAAGCTCCCGGTAGCTCTCGAAGGTCAGCGGATTTTTCCGCTCGGGACGGTTCAGCGTCACAACGGCCACCCCGGCGTCGACCTTGAGCAGGAAATGATCAGGCGAATACTGCGCCAGGGGCAGCGTGACGCGATTGGCCGGTGTGCTCATTTGTGTCTCCCTGCTATCTTTGCCCATGCGTCACGCCTCAAATCTCTCCACCGGCAACCGCGATCGCCTGACCCGTGATCGCACCGGCGCCCTCCCCGCACAGCCACAATACCGCGTCCGCAACTTCCGAAGGAGCGATGAGGCGGCCTTGCGGATTGTGTCTGGCCAATTCGGCTAATGCCTGCGCATGGCTGCGGCCGGTTTTTTTCATGATGTTCTCGATGCTTCCGGCAATGAGATCGGTGTCGGTGAAGCCCGGACAGACGGCGTTCACCGTCACGCGCGTCGCGGCTAGCTCAAGCGCGAGCGAACGCACGAGCCCGATCACCGCATGCTTTGCCGCGGAGTATGCGCTGACGTAAGCGTATCCCTTCAGCCCAGCGGTCGATGCCACCGCCACGATGCGGCCGTAAGGCCGCTGTCGCATCGCTGGTAGAACGGCCTGGACGGCGTGGACCACGCCCATGAAGTTGACGTCGATCATTCGCCTGAACAATGCCACATCCGACTTGGCGAACGAGGCGGATTCCGCTGCGCCGGCATTAGCGATCAAGATATCGATCGGTCCACGCGCGGCGGCTTCCGCAATTGCCGCCTCGATTTGGGCCTGTTCGGCGACATCGGCCACCACGGCGAAAGCCGCTTCTCCCGCGGCCACAACGTCATCCAGGGCCGGGCGATGACGGCCGAGCAAGGTAACGACGGCACCCGATCGCGTCAGGGCCGAGACAATCTCACGGCCAATGCCTCGCCCGCCTCCGGTGACAAGCGCATGCGGGGAATACGGCAGTCCCGGCATGTGCGGTCTCCTCTAGTGAACAGAACGACACCATCTGCGTATATTTTAGACCTCAAATTTTTGCAACCAGGCGCGTCTTGCGCTGACGCCATAGTTTTCTTCCGCAACAGGGAGCGTCGGCCGTGCTTGACAGTCGAAGCGATGAGGGTAGCGTTGCCTCGAACCAAGGGAGGACGTACATGGCTGCACTTGAAAAGGGGATCACGCGCAAGGGGACGGGGTACTCCGGCAAGACCTGGAATATCCTTGGACAGGTCTATTTCCCGAAAGCGGTGACCGACTCCACTTTCGCGTTCGAGACCAACAGCGATCCGGGCCAGTTTGTCCCGGTTCACATCCATCCGACCCAGGACGAATTCATCCTGGTCCAGGAGGGCGTGCTCGACCTCAAGCTCGACGGCGTCTGGGCGCAGGCCATGGCAGGTGATCTGGTGCGCATGCCCCGCGGCATTCCGCACGGCTATTTCAACAAATCGGACAAGCCGGCGCGTGCGTTGTTCTGGGTTTCGCCGGCGCAGAAGCTCGAGGCGCTGTTCGATCGGCTTCACAATCTGTCGGATGTCGCCGAAGTCGTGCGCCTTTCGGCGGAGCACGAGGTGAATTTTCTGCCGCCCGAGGCCAATGACTAGCGCTGTGGCAAGAGACACCAGGAAGAGAAACCGCGGCTTGCCTCACGTGTCGAGACTTGCCCTGCCCTCGCGCTTCTTCAGATAGATGATGGCCTTCGACGCGGACCGAGGAGGCTGGGTGAACGAGTCACGTCTCGCTCCCGCGAGCAAGAGCCAGACAAGCCGAGACGCTAAGTTTCAGCGCGGCGCGCTCTGGGTCACGGCGGCAACGCTCGCGGGCGACCAATGCCATTCCTCGGATGCGAGCTTGCCTGCGACCAGGATCAGCGTGCACGCCAGCAACAGCCGCAAGGCCGTCTCGTGGACGCGAGAGGCACAATAACTGCCGATGACGATGCCCGGCAGGGAACCGATCAAAAGCACGCCCATCAGTTGCCAGTCGATCGCGCCCATCACCCAGTGGCCGATCCCCGCGATCAGTGTCAGCGGCACGGCATGGGCGATGTCGGACCCAACAATGCGCGACATCGGCAGTTTCGGATAAAGCAGCAACAGCGCGGTTACGCCGACCGCGCCGGCACCGACGGATGAAATCGAGACCAGGACACCCAATGCTGCGCCCGTCAGGACTGTCGCGCGGGCGATCGTGGACGCGTCGTGACGTTCCATTCGCCAGCGCAGCTTCTCCAGAACGGCCTTGCGGAAGATCAGGGAGAACGCGGTCAAAAGCAGTGCAAAGCACAATACCGAATTGACCAGGTTGCGCGCCGTGGCGGCATCGAGATTGAGCTGCCACAGCACGAGCAGCGTGAGAATACTCGCCGGTATGCTGCCGCAGGCGAGCCGTAAAACGGCCGGCCAATGAATGCTCCCCGCCAGGCCGTGCACGAAGCCGCCGCCGGCCTTGGTTGCAGACGCGTAGAGCAGGTCGGTGCCGACCGCCGTCGCCGGATGCACGCCAAAAAGCAGGATGAGCAACGGCGTCATCAACGATCCGCCGCCGACGCCGGTCATGCCAACAAGCAAGCCGACGCTGAAGCCCGACGCGACGTATAATGGATCGATCACGGACATTCAGTGGTCTTCAGCATCGCGTCACGATCAAGCCATCACGACGTGGCAGGCCGGCGGACATTGCAAAGTTCCCCAATAGGCTCGCTGGTGGCGATTGATCACCAACCGTCATGAGGTAGGATCATATTTCCGTTTGCGGCAATAGCGAGGGAGAAAAAAGAATAAATTATTTCCTTATTGGGGTCTGATGGAGTTTTCTCCCTCCGCTCCCGCATTGCGGGAAAACCGCGCCCTTCACTCGGATACCAGCGTGAAAGTTCCTCGAATCAGATTCGCTTCAACGAAGTCAGGATGAGCTGCGGCGTCAGCGGAATTTCGGTGATGACCGCACCGAAGGGCCTGAGCGCATCGTTGACGGCATTCGCAACCGCTGCCGCCGCGCCGGCGGTGCCGGCCTCGCCCGCGCCCTTGGCGCCAAGTTCGCTCTCCGCCGTCGGCGAGACCACGTGACCGACATCGATATCGGGCATTTCACCGGACATGGGAACCAGATAGTCGGCCATGTTGGCGTTGGTCAGCTGCCCGCGCTCATCGTAGACGCATTTCTCAAACAATGCGGCGCCGAGGCCCTGCACCACGCCGCCGCGGATCTGCTCGTCGACCAGTTGCGGATTGATCAGGGTGCCGCAATCTTCCACGACCCAATGCTTGAACAATTTCACAAAGCCGCTGTCGGTATCGACCTCAAGCCAGGAAGCCTGGACCCCGTTGGTAAAGGCAAACGGATATTCCCGCGGCACGAAGTGGCGCGTCGCCATCAGCTCCGGCTGGATTCCCGGCGGCAGCGTGTCGGGGCGGAAATAGACGATTCTCGCGAGTTCACGGAGTTCGATCCGGGGCGCGCCGTCATCTGCATTCACGACCGCGTTGTCGGCGATATCGAGCTCAGTGGGCGAGGATTGCAGGATCGCAGCGGCAACGTCGAGAATGTTCTTGCGCAGGATTTTCGCCGCCTGAAGCGCAGCTTCGCCGCCAATACCGGCGCCGCGCGAAGCCCAGGTTCCGCCGCCATACGGTGTCTGGTCGGTGTCGCCGAGAATGACGCGCACGCGCGACATAGAGACGCCGAGCACACTGCCCACGATTTGCGCGGTGAGCGACTCCGAGCCCTGCCCCTGCTCGGTGATGCTGGTCTGGCAAACCACCGAGCCTTGCGCGTCGAGCCGCACCGCAACCCCGTCCTGCGACGAAATCTTGGCGCCGCCGACACCATAGAACGCCGCGCTCGGATTGGTGACCTCGATGAAACTGGCAATCCCGATGCCGCGATGAATGTTCTTCTCGCGAAGGGCGGCCTGCTCGGTGCGAAGCGCGTCATAGTCCATCATCGCCATCAGCTTGTTCAGCGCGGTGTGATGCGACAACAGCTCGAAACGCAAGCCCGAGGCCGACGCGCATGGGTAAGCGTCATCGGCAATGAGATTGCGGCGGCGGATCTCAAGGGGATCCATTCCGATTTTTGAGGCCGCAAGGTCAACCAGACCTTCGGTCACCGAGCAGGCGATGGGATGGCCGACCGCGCGGTACTGGCACATCACATTCTTGTTCTGGAACACGACGCGGGCGCGGGCGCGGTAGTTCTTCGTCCTGTAGGGGCCGCCGACGAGATTGACAACCTGATTGGCTTCGATGGCGCTGGTGCGCGGGTACATCGAATAGGGGCCGATGCCGGTGAGATCGTCGATCTCGAAGGCCGTGATCGTACCGTCGCGTGTGACGCCGATGCGTCCCCTGCAGCGATGGTCGCGGGCGTGAATGTCGGTGTTGAAACTCTCGATCCTGTCGGCAACGAATTTGACCGGCCGCCGCAGCAATTTCGACAAGGCGTAGGTGGCCATTTCGTCCGCGTAGATGTGGACCTTGATCCCGAAGGAGCCGCCGACATCCTTGCAGACTACGCGAACCTGCGATTCCTCCAGGCCGAGATGAAGGGCCGCGATGTTCTGCACCATATGCGGGGCCTGCGTGCCCTGGTAGATCGTCAGCCGCGTTTCGGCGGCGTTCCAGTCCGCCACCACCGCGCGTGGCTCCAGCGTCACCCCGGTGTGCCGGCCGAAGATAAACTCCGCTTCGGCAATTTCCTCGGAACCGGCAAAGGCAGCATCGACCTCGCCCGCGTCCAGAGTCCGTTCAAAGGCGAGATTGTTCCCGAGCGAAGGGTGGATGACCGGCGTTTCAGGATCAAGCGCGGTGCGCATATCCGTCACCGCCTCGAGTTCCTCGTATCCGACCGAGACGATTTCGGCAGCGTCTTCCGCGGCAGCGCGGCTTGTGGCCACCACGGCGGCAACGGCCTCGCCCTGCCAGCAGACACGGCCGATCGCGATTGCCCTCTGGGGCGCGGACTTCAGCCCCTTCAGATGCGAGAGCACGCCGACCCACGGCGTGATGACGGACGCCAGTTCCTCACCGGTGACGACGGCGATCACGCCCGGCATCTCTTTCGCCGCGCCCGCGTCGACTGCAACAATGTTCGCGTGCGCATGCGGCGAGCGGACAAACACTACATGCGCCATCCGCGGCAGCTCCAGGTCGCTGACGTAAAGTCCGCGCCCCTGCATCAACCGATCGAGATTTGGCCGCGGCACCACCTTGCCGATGTAGGAATTCGGCCGATCGAGCGCCGAGAGCGGCCCTTGCGTTTCCGGCGATGAGGTCATGGCTTGCGCTCCCGACGCATGCCCGCGGTCTCCTCCACCGCGTCGATGATCGCCTGATACCCCGTGCAGCGGCAGTAGTTCCCCGAAAGGTGCTCGCGGATCTGTGCGCGGTCCGGTTCCTTCTCGTGTTTCAATAAATCCTGCGCGGCGATCAACATGCCCGGCGTGCAAAAGCCGCATTGCAGCGCGTTGCGTTCCCGAAAGGCGTTCTGCAGATCGGTGATCTCGCCGCTGTCGGAAAGTCCCTCGATCGTCTCGACGCAGCTGCCTTGCGTCTGCACCGCCAGCGTCAGGCAGGAACGCACGATCTCCCCGTCGACGCGCACCGTGCACGCGCCACATACCCCGTGCTCGCACCCGACATGCGTGCCGGTGAGCTTGAGGTGCTCGCGCAGGAAGTCGGCAAGATTCAAGCGCGGCAACACCTGCGCCTCGACACGTTCACCATTGACATGAAGCGAGATCGGCAGAGGCGCGGTCACGGTCGCCCTCCTGCGTGAAGTTCGGGACGGTCAAGAAGTTTTGACGCGCATCGCACCAATAAAAGCTTTGCCAGATGCCGGCGCATCGCGCCATTCGCCTGCTGGTCCTCGGGCGGATCGAGCTCTTCACCCAATGCTTCCAATGCTCGCGACAGCGATGCGGGCGTGACGGCTTTCTTCACCAGGCTCGCGGCTGCCTTGGCCGGCTGCGGCCGATCACTGACGCCGAAAAAGACCGCCCGAAGATCGTTCAGCCTGTCATTCTCGACGACCGCCAGTGCGGCAAGCCCGACGATCGCGTAATCGCCCTGACGCCGGGCGAATTCGCCGAAAAAATGCGATGAGTTTCTTGCGGCTGCCGGCAGTTCGATCGCAACCAGCAGTTCGGAGGCCGACAGCGCCGTCTGGCAGATTCCGCAAAAGAACTCCGTTGCCGGAATCCGTCGTTCGCCGGCAGGTCCGCGGGCGACAATGGTGGCATCCAGCGCAACCATGCAGGCCGGCATTTCGGAAGCGGGATCCGCATGCGCAAGGCTGCCGCCGATCGTGCCACGGTTGCGGATCGCGGGATGGGCAATATGGGCTGTGGCTTGCCTCAACAGCGGCGCGTGCGCGGCGAGTTCGGGAGAGTTCAGAACATCGGCGTGGCGCGTCAGCGCGCCAATCGTGACGAGGCCGCCGCTGACGGAAATACCACGCAATTCGCTGAGCCGACCGATATCGACGATCCACTCGGGAGCGAGAAGGCGAAGATTCATGGCGGGCATCAGGCTCTGGCCGCCCGCCAGCACCCTGGCTCGCTCGCCATGCGCAACCAGCAACTCGATTGCATTGCCAACGCTGGTTGCACGGACGTAGCTGAAAGCCGAGGCTTTCATCGATGCGACCTCCCCGACCCTCTTCGGCAGGTTTTCGGCGAATTAGAGAGGGATGCGTGCCAAAGGTCAAGTTTGTTTATCGAGCGATTATTTCTGGTGACTCGATTTTCGGATTGGTCATAATGCGAACGATTGTGCGTCTTTCGGAACACAACGCTCCAGGGAGAAGCAGGCGATGAAACTGGGCTTTTTCACCATGCCGATCCATCCTCTGGAGAAGGATTGGCGGCTTTCGCTCCAGGAAGATCGCGAAGCTTTTCTGCTCGCCGACGAACTTGGCCTTACCGAAGCCTATGTCGGCGAGCACATCACCGACAGGGCCGAGAACATCACGTCCTGCGTTGCGTTCCTGGCCTGGATTGCGGCCGCGACCAAAAAGATCAAGCTTGGCACCGGCACCATCAACATGCCAAACACCCATCCGGCGACGGTGGCGGCTACGGTCGCGATGCTCGATCACATGCTCGACGGCCGCCTGATCTTCGGCATCAGCCCGGGCGGACTTCTGTCGGACGCCGAATTGTTCGGCAATCTCGACGCCAACCGCAACGAGATGTTTCTGGAATCGATCAACCAGGTTCTCGACATCTGGGCGAGTGAACCGCCCTACAATCTCAAGGGAAAATACTGGAACGTCTCGATCGAACGGACGCTGATGGAGGATATCGGGCAAGGGTTTATCGCAAAGCCCTTGCAGCGTCCGCATCCGCCGATTGTCGTCACGGCAGTGGCGCCGTTCTCCAAGGGCGTCACCGAGGCCGCCGCGCGCGGATGGGAGCCGATTTCGGCAAACTTCCTGATGCCGGCCTGGGTGAAGAGCCACTGGCCAAAATATGTCGAGGGCTGTGAGCGTGGCAGCCGAACCGCGGATCCCGCGAACTGGCGCGTCGCCAAGAGCGTTTTCGTCGCCAAGGACGCCGCGACGGCCAAAGCCTATGCTACCGATCCCGATGGGCCTTACGTTTATTACTATCGCTCGCTGTTTACCAAGCTGAAGAAAAACGGCCGCATCGAACTGTTCAAGACGCGCCGTGACCAGCCGGACGACGAAGTGACGCTGGAAATGATTTGCGACAAGCTGATCATCTATGGAACGCCGGACAGCGTCGCCGACCAGTTGCTCGCCTTTCAGGAGGAGGTCGGAACCTTCGGTACCCTGCTCTACGCCGGCAAGGACTGGAAAGACCGCGAACTTGGCCGGCAGTCCATGATCCTTATGGCTGAAAAGGTCATCCCGTTGGTCAATGCCGGCATCGCGAAACAATCCACCGCCGCCGAATAGATTCTGAGCGAATGCCAATCCCTACACGACTTCTCTCACCGGCCCGTGGCGGACACCCATGTGGCCAAACACTCCCGTAAAGCCGGCAAGAAAAGCGTCCACCGCATCGGCAATCATCTGCTCCTTGTCTTCGAGCACGGGCGAATCATAGATGTACTTGCGGACGCCGTAATAGAAAATTCCGCTGTGAAAAACCCAAGCCATCTCCAGCTCGGCCGGGCTGGGCTTGATTTGCGCGGGCAACCCGGCCTCATGCCGGCATTCCCGGACGATGCGGGAGAGGATTTTGTCTCGCACCACGCCGACATACCAGCGGTTGATGTCGAGCCCCTTCAGGCCAGAATAGAGATAGATGCGCAGCCATTTACGGGTGAAGATCACCTTGGTGTAGGCGTTGTAAAACTCCTGCAAACGATCGCGGATCGGCCGCGAACGATCGGCCAGCAGCTTTTCCCAGCCGGTATCGAGCGGCTCCAGATACACCGTGCGGTAGACTTCCTTGATCAGGTCGTCCTTGCTCGGAAAATAGCGATACAACAGAGGCTGCGTTACGCCGAGCCGTCGCGCCAGCGCCCGTGTTCCGCCGCCAAACCCCTCTTCCGAAAAAAACTCGGTCGCTTTCGCGACGAACTCCTTGCGCCGGTCGTCCGGCGACAACCGCTTCTGCTTGAGGCGAGTACGTCTCACTGAGGCCTTCTTGCTCATGACCCTGGAGCCGTCGGAACATCATCGGTGCCGAGAAATCGCCCATAGCCGCCGCGGGCGAATAGGAGTGGCTCCTTGCCGTTGTAGGAATAAGCCTCCACGGCTCCGAGGAAGATGACGTGATCGCCGCCGTAGTAGCGATTGGCGGCGCGACACTGAAAGCACGCAACGCTGTCGGCGAGAAGCGGCGCACGGCCGACGCCAGGCCTCCAGGCAACTCCTGCGAATTTATCCGCTGAAGCCTTTGCGAACTGGTGCGCAAGCGCCTGCTGCGAGGCGCCAAGCACGTTGACCGCGAAATGGCTGGCATTCTGAAAGATCGGCAATCCTTGCGAATACATCCCCAGGCTCCAGAGCACGAGCGGAGGATTGAGCGACACCGAAGCGAACGAGTTGCAGGTCAATCCATAAGGCTTTCCGTCGGGACCCATGGCCGTGATGATGGTGACGCCGGTGGCATAAGTGCCGAGCGCGTTGCGAAAATCCCGAGGGTCGACCGCCGAGCTGCCGCTCGCCAGCTCATTGGCGGGATCGGGCTCGGTCGGATGCTTGGGCGCGTCGTTCATCCTTATCGCCTCAAAGCGTCAGGTTTTCGGAAGGCAGACCAAGCGCGACGCGCCCGTAATTGGTGCCGGCTGCATCGAAGTTGAAGGCGATGTGCGAATTGATCGCATGCGCATCGCGAAACTGCCTTTGCAAGGCGCCCGACATGTACAGGCCCCGCGCACCGCTGGCGGCAAACAGCAGCGATACGGCTTCGGTGCAGAGATTGACGCAATAAGCCCCATCGCGCCGCAGTCTGGTTTTTGCTGCGATATCCGGAATATCCCCGTGCCGTGCATCCGCCATGGCCTGGATACAGGTGGAACGCATGATCAGACGTGCGGCATCGATCTTTGATGATGCCTCAGCAATCTTGATCTGCGTGGTCTGGAGGTCCCCGAGTTTGGCGCGGTTGTAGGTCGAAGCGCGATGCCGCGCAAGCTCGACATAATCGTCGAGACACGCCTGCGCGTTTCCGAGTGCGACGCCCGACAGCACATAGGGAAACAATGAGAACACCGGCAGGGTGTAAAGTGCATTCGGATTGACTGCGCTGCCCGGCGTCGGACCGCCGGCAAGATCGCTCACCGCAACGCTCATCGGCTCGGCTACGAAAGCATCATTGACCTCGACATCATTCGATCCCGTGCCCCGCAGGCCGGTCGCGTCCCAGGTGTCGTTGATCCGGTAATCGTTCTTGTTGAGCAGGAAAATGCGATACTCGATGCCGTCGGCCTCATCATCTGATGACACCACGCTCGCCAGCATATTCCACTCGCTGCCGTCCACACCCGATGAAAACGGCCAGCTGCCACGCAGCAAATATCCGCCGTCGACCTTCCTCGCGCGGCCGGCGGGAAATATGAATGAGGACGCGATCAAGGTGTCAGGATCTTTTCCCCAGACGGCATCCTGCGCGCGCTTGTCGAACATCGCCAGCATCCAGTGATGGCTTGCAAGATTGGCGAAGTTCCACGCCGCGGACGCATCCGCTTGCCCGATCGCATCGGCGCAATCGATCAGCGCGACGTAGTCGAGTTCGGAGCCGCCAACGCGGTTGGGCTGCACGATCCTGAACAGGCTGGACTCGTGCAATTCGCGTATGGTTTCGGCCGGAAGTCGCCGTAACTCTTCCGTCTTGGTTGCGCGGTCGCGCAAGCGTGGAATCAAAGCTCTGGCGCGGGAAACCATGGACGCATGGCTGCGATCACCTGCATCCGGTCCCGAAGGTGAGGCTGCATTCGACTTCAGACCGATACCTGTCATGTCGCGGTCCTCGCTATCGCGCCGGGCTTGCACCCTTCCTATGCGCCGCCAAGATAATCTACGCCGAAAGGGCGGCCAAAGCTGCTTGACCGGCCGATGGTTTGAAGTTTGTTTATCGCCCGATTACTAATTAAGGCGCGACGCGCGGTGGCCGTCAATCGAATTCGACAGGAGGTCGGTCGATCGAACGATCCGATTTTGCAGCGTTGGCACCACAGCAAAATCAGCAGCTTTCCGCCGGCCCGACACCAGGTCCCCTGCCGGATGAGAAGACCAAGCATCACTAGGCTTGCCACAAGCGGAATCCAGGCGCCCGAGCCGCTTAGGAAAATCAGGTAAGGCCAGCGCATCTGAAAACCGACGAGGGTAAAGACCAGTCCGAGAAACCAAAGCGCAATGACGAGGGATATCTTCATGGAGAGGGGCGAGCGCAGATGTTGCCGCGACTATTGTCGCGGATCGACCACGCCTATCGAATGTTTTTGCCGAATTTCAGCCGAATAGTGCATCTGCACAATATCTGCACGAAAATCCGGATTTCCTTTAAAGCCGGGCGGGCGAAAGCGGCGTGGCGATTGTTTATTGGCTGATCACTCGCTATTCAGAAGCCGCGCCGTTTCCGGCGCGAGCCTCCTGCGGCGGGATATTGTCATGGACAAGACGGTTGGAATCGTAGGCCTCGGTATCATGGGCGGCGCGATTGCCCGCAACCTCGTCGAACGCGCCTGGCGCGTGCTCGGCTTCGATACCGACGCCGGCAAGGGGGCCGAGCTGGCAGCAGCCGGGGTCGTGATCGTGGACGGCGTGCGACAGCTCACCCGCGACGCGCCCGTCATCATGACGAGCCTGCCCACGCCTGCCGCGGTCGAGAGCGTTGCCAACGCGATCGCCGGCAGCGGCACGAAGCCTCGCATCGTGATCGAACTCTCCACGCTTACGCTTGCCGACAAGCTCCGGTTCGAGGCGATTTTGAAGGCGGCCGGCCACATTCCGCTCGACTGTCCGTTAAGCGGCACGGGCGCGCAAGCCAAGATGCGCGATCTCATCGTCTACGCAAGCGGCGACAGCAGTGCGATTGCGCGCTCGATGCCGCTGTTTGCCGACTTTGCCAGGCAAAGTGCTGATCTCGGCGTGTTCGGCAATGGCAGCCGGATGAAATTCGTGGCCAACCATCTGGTGGCGATCCACAACGTCGCTACCGCAGAAGCGATGATATTGGCCGAACGCGCCGGCCTTGACCCGAAGCTCGTCGTCGAGATGGTAGGCCCGGGTGCCGGCGGTTCGCGCATGTTCCAGATGCGCGCGCCGATGATGGTCGAAGGCAAGTATGAGCCCGCGACCATGAAGGTTTCGACCTGGAAAAAAGACATGGCAATCATCGCCGACTTCGCCGAAGACGTCGGTTGCGAAACGCCCCTATTCACGCTGACGCAGCCCATCTACACCCAGGCGATGGCCATGGGACTCGGCGATCAGGACACCGCAGCCGTCTTCGAAGTGCTGAAGAAGACGATCATTGCAACTCCGAAAGAAGGTAGCTCGAAACCAGACCAATAGCGCGACAGGTCGCGATGCCGCACCGCATCAAAACCGTGTCCGAGGCGTCTAGCAGTCTGCTTACCCGAACTTTGCCGCATGCCGGTCGCGGCGTGGTTATCGCTTGATCATTTATGACATCCGTCCGATAAACCATTCAATCAATCAAAAGCACGAACAACTGATTTTCAGCTGAAATGCCCCGGGAGGCTCCATGACGATATCGCGACGCCTGGCATGAGATCGGCAGATGCAATTTTGGATCATCCAGGGTCTTAACAGCCTGTCGCTTGGTGGCCTGTTGTTTCTGCTCTCGTCGGGCTTCTCGCTGATTTTCGGCCTGATGCGGCTGGCCAATCTGACGCATGGCGCATTCTTCATGTTGGGCACCTATTTTGCCGCAATCGCCATGCGCACCTATACCGACCTCAACATCTGGGTCACGGCGCTCGGCGCCGGACTTGTGGTGGCCGCGATCGGCGGGCTGTTCGAACGCTTGGTGCTGACGCGGCTGAAGACCAATCCGCTCGGACAGGTGCTTGTGACGCTCGGCATGTCCTTCATTATTTCCGACGCATGCCTCGTCCTGTGGGGCGGCGATTCGATTCCGGTGCCGACGCCGCGCTATCTGCAGGCGCCGACCCGCTTGTTCGGATTCGTATTTCCGACCTACCGGCTAGTGCTGGTGGGATGCGCGGTCGCTGCTGCGATTGCGCTTTATCTGCTGATGGAGCGCACACGACTGGGCGCGATGATCCGCGCCGGCGTCGACGACCGGCAGATGGCGCGCGCCGTGGGTATTCCCGTTTCGAACCTGTTCACGATCGTGTTTTGCCTCGGCGCGGGCATCGCCGGTGCGGGCGGCGTGCTCGGCGGTCCGATCCTCTCCGCCTATCCCGGACTTGATGCCGACATGCTGCCGCTGGCACTGATCGTCGTTATTCTTGGCGGCATCGGCAGCCTGATGGGCGCGTTCATCGGCAGCTTTATCATCGGATTCGTCTATACGTTCGGCACGGCGCTGTTCCCGGAGCTCGCCTACATCATTCTCTTCCTGCCCATGATTTTTGTCATCGCATTTCGCCCCCAGGGCCTGTTCGGACGTGTCGGCGCATGAAGTGGTTCGCCGGTGCCCTATTCGCCGCGTCACTTCTCTCGCTGCCGTTGTTCGCGGGCGATTTCTACATCAATCTCGCAAGCCAGATCCTGATCGCGGCGATATTTGCACTCAGCCTCAATCTCCTGGTCGGTTTCGGCGGGATGACCTCGCTCGGACACGCCTCCTACCTTGGTGTTGCCGCCTACTTCTCGGCGCTGCTGACAAGCCGGTACGGATTTGGCCACGGCGCCGCGGCGCTCATCTCGATCGCGGGGACGATTGCGATGGCGGCCTTCTTCGGCACCATCGCGCTGCGCGCGACCGGCCTCGGCTTCCTCATGATCACGCTCGCCCTGTCCCAGGTGCTGTGGGGGCTCGCCTATCGCATGTCGAACGTCACCAATGGCGACAACGGGATTGCGGGCCTCACCCGTCCTGCGCCGTTCGGCATCTCCCTGGACAGCGCTCCCGCATTCTACTGGTTCGCGCTGATCGTGGCGTCGTTTGCGTTCTTGATGATGGCGATTTTCGTGTCCTCCTCGTTCGGCTCGTCGCTAAAAGGCGTGCGCGACCAGCCGCGCCGGATGGCCGCGCTCGGCTTCAATCCGTGGATGATACGCTGGATCACCTTCATCTATGCCGGATTCTGGGGCGGCGTTTCCGGCCTGCTCTTTGTCTATTACAACAAGTACATCCACCCGACATCGCTTTCGATCACGAGTTCGGCCGAAGCGCTGCTTGGCGTCATCGCCGGGGGAACGGGCACGCTCGGCGGCCCAGTGGTCGGCGCCACGCTGGTGCTCTTGTTGAAGAACTACGCCTCCGCTTATATCGAACGATGGAACATGCTGCTGGGACTGGTGTTCCTGTTTATCGTTCTTGTGATGCCGACAGGTATCGTTCCGGGCCTGAATAAGTTCGCATCGCTGTTCCGAAAGTGATCGCCATGACGCCGCCTACGCCAAATCACGCGCTGGAGATCATCGAGCTGAACAAGGCGTTCGGAGGATTGAGGGTCACTCAAAACATATCGCTCAAGATCCTCCAAGGCGAACGCCGCCTGATCATCGGTCCCAACGGCGCCGGCAAGACCACGCTGTTCAACCAGATCAGCGGCGACATGCGGCCGAATTCCGGAACGATCAAACTGTTCGGCACCGACGTCACGGCACTTGCCCCCTACCGGCGCGCACATCTGGGCCTGTCGCGTACCTACCAGATCATCACGCTCTTCACCGCTGACACGCTCGAGCACAATGTCACGCTCGGCCTGCTCGGTTTGCGTCCCTCGCGCTGGCAGATGTGGCGGCCATTGTCCTTCTATCGCGATCTTGCCAGCGAGGCCCGCCGCACCCTCGATACCGTCGGACTTCTTCATCTGGCCGATCATCCGGTTTCCGAGATCGCTTATGGTGAAAAGCGTCGAGTCGAGCTTGCGATGGCGCTGGCACAAAAGCCGCGCGTGCTGCTGCTGGATGAGCCGCTGGCCGGGCTTTCAAACAGCGAAAGGACCACCGTAAAATCGTTGATCGCCTCGATTCCGCGGCAAACCACCGTGATCATGATCGAACACGACATGGATACCGCTCTCGATCTTGCCGAAACCGTAACGCTGCTCAATTACGGCCGCGTCATCGTTGACGGCGAGCGCAATGCCGTGATCGCGGACGAGCGAACGCGTGAGGTCTATCTTGGCGACTGAGGCACTCCGGCTTGCGAATGTGCACGCTTTTTATGGCGACAGCCATATCTTGCACGGCGTCGGCTTTTCATTGCAGGAAGGTCACGTGCTGGCCTTGCTCGGTCGCAATGGCGCCGGAAAGACAACCTGCATTTCGACCATCGTCGGATTTCTGGCTCCAAGGGAAGGTGAAATTCATCTGTTTGGCGAGGGAATCGGCGGGCTCAGCCCCGAACGCATTTCGCGCCTCGGCATCGGACTGGTGCCGCAAGGACGTCGAATTTTTCCCACTCTCACGGTTCGCGAAAACCTCATTGTGGCGCAACAGCGCGAAAGCAGCACCAGGGAGCCGTGGAACGTCGAGCGGATTTACGAGCTTTTTCCACGCTTGCGCGAGCGCCACGCGCAGTTAGCCGGCACACTTTCCGGAGGCGAGCAGCAGATGCTCGCGATCGGGCGCGCGCTAATGGGAAACCCCCGCGTCCTGCTGCTGGATGAGCCGTCGGAAGGGCTTGCGCCCCTGATCGTGGCCGAGGTCGGCCGCACCATCAAGCGGCTGAAGGAGGAAGGACAGTCGATCGTTCTGGTCGAACAGAACCGGCAACTGGCGCTTGAGGTCGCGGATCAGGCGGTCATTCTCAATACTGGCCGTTGCGTGTTCGCAGGCGACGCCGGCGAAATCCTCAACGATGAAGAATTAATCGCGCAAAATCTCGGTGTCTACCACGCGCACTAGGATAAACACTCACCGATCGAGGCAAGACGATGAAAGTTGGCGTTTGCGGAACAGGACGAATGGGATCGTCGATCGCCGAGCGATTGATATCGGTTGGACACGAGGTTGCGGTCTACAATCGCGACGCCGCCAAGACCAGGCCGCTGGTCGACGCCGGCGCAAAGGCATTCGCTTCGCCTGCGGAGCTTGCCGAAGCTTGCGACATCGTGATCGTCATGCTCTTGAACGATACAGCGACCGAAACGGTCTACCTCGGTCCCAACAGTCTTTTGAAGGCCAAGCTTGCCGGCAGGCTCGTCATCGATATGAGCACGATACGTCCAGAAACCATGATTTCAGTCGGCGGTGCTGTGACGCAACTCGGCGCGGCTTTTGTCGAATGCCCGGTCGGCGGCAGCAAGGCTCCCGCAAGAGAAGGCAAGCTGTTCGGTCTGGTCGGCGGCTCCAAAGCCGATGTCGATCGCGCCATGCCTGCGCTCGAACAACTATGCCGCCGTATCGAGCATGTCGGGCCGTTCGGCGCCGGCGCGACCTTGAAGCTTGCCGTCAATCTCCCGCTGCTCGTCTACTGGCAGGCGCTTGGCGAAGCTCTTACCATCTGCAAGCCACTCAACCTTCGGCCCGATCGGCTGATCGATATCCTGTCCGACACCGCCGGCGCGCCGGCTGCGATGAAAGGCCGCGGCGCTATCATCGCCAAAGTCCTGGGTGGCGCGCCGCTTGGCGAGACCGCATTCGGCATCACGGCTGCGAAGAAGGATCTCGCTACTGCCGTGCAGTTCGCGGCATCCCTCCATGCGGAACTTCCGGTTGCGAAAAGCGCGCTGGCCTGCTTTGAGGAAGCCGAGGCTGCAGGTCTAGGGGATGCCGATGCCACGACGGTTTCGGTTCGCTGGACCCAACGCAACGCGCCACCATCCAGATCCTGAAATGGTGCTTTCGAAGGCTTCATTCCCAATAACCAGAACAGCAGAGAACATTCAATGGTCGATCGCAAGAACCGCTATGGCCGCACGGCCGCCCGCGTCCATGATACGGATGGCCTGGCGAGGCGACCCTTGTCCACGACGATCGACATTCATGCCCACATCGTCGTGCCGCAGGCCGCGAAAGTCGCGCAACCGCATGTCGATCTCAGCCGCGTGCCGCTCGCGCATTTTGCCGATGCCGCCACCCGGGAAATCAATGCACAGCAGGAAAAGGACGTCGCGGAGGTGATGACGACGATCGACCGTCGGCTGTTCGATCTCGACAAGATGGGCATCGACATCCAGGTCGTCGCACCCGCGCCGCCGCAATGCTATTACACAGTCGATGCCAAAATCGCCGAGCAGGCGCATCGTCTTGCTAATGACGGCGTGGCGGAATATTGCGCGCGCAGGCCCGACCGGTTTGTCGGGCTCGGCGTCGTTACGCTCCAGGAGCCGGAGCTTGCGGTCCGCGAACTCGACTACGTCATGAAGGACCTGAAATTGAAAGGCGTCGAAATCCTGACCAATGTCGATGGCCAGGAATTGTCCGATCCCAAATTCCGTCCCTTCTTCGCCCGCGCCGAGCACCTCGGCGCATTCATCATGATGCACCCAAACGGGTTCACGCATGGCGAGCGTCTGACCCATTTCTATTTCAATAATGTGCTTGGAAATCCGCTCGATACCACGCTTGCGCTTCACAACCTGATCTTTTCGGGAACGCTGGCACGCTTCCCCGATCTGAAACTGATGGCCGTGCATGGTGGAGGATACCTGCCGGCGTATTCAGGCCGGATCGACCATGCCTGGGGCGCGCGAGACGACTCGCACGGCGAATTGCCGCTGCCGCCGACGACCTATCTCAGGCAGGTCTATCTCGACACCGTGGTCTTCAGCTATCACCAGCTCGCCTATCTGATCGACGTGTTCGGTCCCGATCGCATCGTGATGGGCACCGACTATCCGTTCGACATGGCCGAGTACAACCCCATCGGGCATGTCGCCGGTGTTCAGGGGATGGACGAGGCCACGCTTGCCCAGATCGCGGGCGGGAACGCCGCGCGCCTGCTCGGGCTCGATGTGTAGAGCGTGATGGCTTTCGGGTGAACCGTTTGGTCAGTCGAACAGTTCACCTCGATTTGCGCAGCAAATTCGGGTGAGGGGTAGCCTTCATGAGATACAGTACCCCCTCACCCCAACCCTCTCCCAAAGGGAGAGGGAGCGCACTTGTATCGCGGCTACGGTTCAACCTGATTTCGTCCTGCGAAATCCCGCGAATCGTGGGCGCGTTCAGTCATGCACGCTCGCGGTCTTGTAGCCGGGCTGCTCGAACGGATGTGAGGTTGCAAATTCCGGCATCTTGAAGCAGCGCTCGGCGAGCCCCGCCACGATCGGAAAGGCGCCGAGTTCAAGCTTGAGAAAATGCGCGCCAACCACCTGGCCGGCAATGCAGATATCGGCAAGCCCGGGCTCGGCACCAAGCGCGAACGGCGCCGGCACACGCCGCCCAAGCAGCCTTTCATACGTCGCCAGTCCTTCCGTGGTCCAGTGCTTGCCCCAGTTCTCGATCGCCTTGGTATCGGCGCCAAATGCCTTGGCCAGGTGGTTGCGAACACGCGGCACGACAAGCGGATGAGCATCGGCGATGGTCATCAGCGCCAAGGACCGCGCATAGGCGCGTTCCTTCGCATCTTCCGGCAACAGCCGCGGCGCGGGCTTGATGTCATCGAGATATTCCATGATCGCCATCGACTGAAACAGCTGATAGCCATCATGGACGAAAGTCGGCACGACATGCTCGGGATTGACGGCGTCATAACCCGGTTTGAACTGCTCGCCGGAAAGGATGTCGATCGCAGTTTCCTCGAACGCGAGGCCCTTGAGCTTCAAGGCGACCCGCACCCGAAACGAGGCGATCGATCGCCAGAACCCATAAACTTTGATGCTCATGAAAGACCCTTCAGTTTCGGTTCGATGTCATCTGCTCATATGCCCAGGGGGGATAACAGCCGCGCAAGAAGGCACGCCGACTTCGGGCCAAGCATCGTGCCACTTAATTCAGCATCTCGGCAAAGGTCTTTGCGAAGGTGTGAGCGTCGCCGGGCCACCTCGCCGAAACGTAGTTGCGATCGCGCACCACAAAAGCGGGCCCCGCATCGTCAAACGAATCGCGCTCCAGGCCGGACGTTTTCCGGCGGTACTGCGGATCAGCAGTTGGCACATCCACAAAGTCGGCAGGGTCCGCCAGCGCGCGCGTAACTTCCTGTTGCACCGACATGAAGCCTTCCGGCTGCCCGGGCTTTTCCAGATAAGTCCGATAATAGTCCGGATCCCAAAATCGCGTGATCCTGGCGACCTTCCATGCGCTGCGCTCGAATGTCCAGGTCAGCGCTGTCGTCCGGTATCCGCAGAGGACTGATCGGCCGGTGCGTCTTGAAATGCTGCGCGCGGCAAGCAGGACGCCATGGCAGATCGCCGCCACAGGCTTTTGTTCCTCGAAGAAGCTCGCGACGAGATGCTGCAGCGTTTCGCTCTCGAGGAATTCGCGCATGCCGCGTGCACGATGTCCGCCCGGCAAAACCAGGCCGTCGAACTCCGATGCATTGACGGAATCCCAGCGCAGTGGCGCAAAATATTTCGGATCCGCGAGCATGGCCGCATAGCCCTTGCGCGCGTCGACGTTGGCGCGCATCAGAAGTCCGATCAGCGGCAGATTCCGCAACAGCGGAATCCCGCCCCAGGGATCAAGGCCTTTCCCCGTCAGCATCATGTCGTCGGCAGCCGCCGCCCGCCCGTCGGGCGTGGCAAAAGCGACGAGATGGCCGGCGTTCACGAGCACCTGCCAACTCACAGCGGCTTCGGTCGGATCGAAGTCGCGCGCCGGCAGGGGAATGAGAACGCGAGCCATGCCCGGCCACCTTCAGATCAGCAGCACGGTCGAACCGGTCGTCTTGCGCGCGGCAAGATCGGCGTGGGCTCTCGCGGCATCCTTTAGTGGGTAGGTCTGGCGAACCCCAATCTTGACCGCGCCCGAGAGCACAACCTCGAACAATTCCTTCGCCATTGCGACGAGATTCTCGCGTTTGGCAGCGTAGGTGTTGAGTGTCGGCCGCGTGACGAACAGCGAACCTTTTTGGGCGAGAAGACCGAGGTTGAGCGGCTCGACGCTTCCGGACGATTGACCGAAAAGTGCGGCGACCCCGAGCGGAGCCAGGCAGTCGAGTGACTTCAGGAACGTGTCCTTGCCGACGGAATCATAGACCACAGACACTTTTTTGCCTTGCGTGATCTCCTCGACGCGTTTGACGAAATCCTCGCGCGAATAGACGATCGTGTGCGCGCATCCATGAGCCTTCGCGAGCGCGGCCTTCTCGTCATTGCCGACGGTCCCGATGACGGTCGCACCGAGATGTTTGGCCCATTGCGAGAGGATCAAGCCGACTCCGCCGGCCGCCGCGTGGAGCAGGATCGTGTCGCCGGCTTTGACACGATAGGTCTGCCGGATGAGATATTGCGCTGTCAGGCCCTTGAGCATCATCGCGGCCGCGGTCTTGTCATCGATGCCGTCGGGCAGTTTGAGCAGGCGTTCGGCCGGAATCAGCCGCTCCTCCGAATAGGCACCGATCGGGGCAGCCCCATAGGCAACCCGATCGCCGGGTTTGAGATCAGTTACCCCAGGGCCGACTTCCTCGACCACGCCCGCAGCCTCGCTGCCAAGCCCGCTCGGCAACTGCAGAGGATAAAGCCCGGAGCGCTGGTAAATATCGAGAAAGTTGAGCCCCACGGCGGTGTGGCGGATGCGCGCCTCTCCGCTGCCCGGCTTACCGACTTTGACTTCATCCCAGACAAGAACCTCAGGCCCGCCGGTCTTATGAAAGCGGATGGCGTGCGTCATGGAACAACTCCTTAACTGGCAGAAGATGGAAAAACCCCACGGCCGTGATTTGATGCCGCGCCTCTATACAATATCCGCCGAAACGACAACGAGAAATAGTCTTCGAGAAGGATAAGCTTGGCTTTTGTCTTGCCGATCTCGGAATTTATCGAAATCGGCTTCCTGCGCGGCACCGCCGGCGAAAACTCATACGGCCCCGACCCGCTGGCCCATGTCAGACAGCGAAGCTGATGGTAACCCTTCAAAACAAAAAAAGCCCGGCGGCCAGAGGCCACCGGGCTTTCATTTCAATCCAGAATTTCTTGACGCGCTCGTTCGCGAAAGAGCGCTGCCGAATATCAGCCGACTTCGACTGTTGCGACCATCCCGAAGGCGCCAGCATCGGCAAGGGCGGCAATGTGCCCATCGTCATAGCCAAGCTTCTCGCGCAGGACCTGCCTCGTGTGTTGGCCAAGCAGCGGCGCCGCTATGGGGTCCATGACCGGCGTCAGACCAAGACTGAGCGGTGATTCGATGTTGGGAACACTGCCTGCGGTCGGATGCGGGATTTGGCTGAGGCGATGGCGCTCGCGAACCTCCGGTGAATTGAAGGCCTCCTCCACCGTGCGAAGATATCCAACGGGGATATTGACCGCCTTCATTTTCGTGACCCAGTTCTCGCGAACATCCTGCACGAAAATCCCGGTAAGAATGGCCCGCAATTTGTCCCTGTTCGCGGTCCGCGACCGGCGGTCGCCGAATTCGCCGCTGGCGAGATCGGGTCGGCCAAGAACGTCAACGACCAAACGGCGATACAAGCGATCGTTGGCGCAGGCGATATAAAACGGCGCGTCGGAAGCGCTGTACACGCCGACCGATGGCGATCCGTTCGGCGAATTTCCCTGTCGGCTCGGATTCACGCCGCTCATCAGGTAGGCCATACCGTAGAATTGGGTCATCGCGAGCGCGATATCGAACAGAGCCACTTCGACATGCTGGCCACGACCAAGACGGTCGCGGGCGAGAAGCGCAAGCAGGATGGCGTTGCAGGCCGACATCCCCGTCAGCATGTCAACGGCAGGGGGGCCGGTCCGAACCGGTGGCCCGTCGGGAAAGCCATTGAGCGACATGAATCCGCTTTCGGCTTGCGTGATCGGGTCGAAGCCCGGACGCGAAGCGAATGGTCCTTTCCGGCCATAGGCTGAAATGGAGCAATAGACGAGCCGAGGATTGGCTGGGCCAACCGAAGCGTAGTCGAGGCCATATTTCTTCATCACGCCGGAGGAAAAATTTTCGACCACCACGTCGGCTCGCGCCATCAATTCGCGCGCGACATCGCAAGCCGCAGGCTTGGTGAGATCGAGCACGATGCCACGCTTGTTGCGGTTCAGACTGACATAGGCGGCGCTCTCACCGGCAAGATCGGCATGTTCGTAGTGCCGCGTATCGTCGCCGCCGTCGGGATTTTCGATCTTGATGACCTCGGCGCCGAAATCGGCCAGCGTTTGCGTGCAGGCCGGGCCGGCGACGACGCGGGTGAAATCGATGACCAGCAGACCGTCGAGGGCGATCGGAGCGCCCTTCTCTCTCGGCGTCCGTGCCGGTAATCGGGGTCTGGCGGTCATGATCAATCTGTCCCTTTCCTTGATTGGCGATCCGTCCCGCCAAACGGAGAATATGCCGGCTGCGGACTAACCATATACAGCCATTTAGCGCTCCAACCAAAAGACTAGAGCGACCGGGACCACAGACGTTACAGCCTTTTTGAATGGGTGCCATGAGGGGATGGGTCGGGCCGGATTGTTTTCCGCCAATAAAGAGTGTCTGAGAAAGCCCAAGGGTATTGCGGCTGATACAGCCGATAACCGGCGCGGATGAAATTGTTTGCTGAGACAATATTCCGGGTTGTATCCGAAACCAGATAGCTCCAACCGCTGCGCCGCGCCAGCGTTTCTATCGCGCGCATCAGGCGCAATTGAAGGCCGTGCCCGCAATGTCCGGTCAACACGCCGACGCGACAAATATAGCCAGCGTTGCGGACATGGGTTGATGGCACGACGCCCGCAAAGGCAATCGGCGTTTCCTTGAAATACGCAAGCCACCAGCCGCCCCAGTCGAAAGATGGAACCTGTGCACCATCAAAGAACGTCAGGCGATGCAGCTCGGCCAGAATATCAGCGATTTCCTCATCCTGCCCATCGACCTGGCGAATCCGGTAGGGCGAGACTTTTGATCGCGAACCGCGCGCCGACGGCGAGCGCAGCAAGGTTAGGCTTGCCCTGCTTACTTGAGACATCGCCTCGCCTTCTCGATCTCCTTGTCGGAGACGCCATGCGAGCGCGCCCAGGCCTCAACCGCCGCCACGCCATATTGCGCGACGGCTTTCCTCACAGCCCAGCAGGAAACATCCTCGTGCGTGGGGAATGAGATCATTAACGCCGCAAGCAAGGTGAATATGTGAATCATTTGCCGACCATCACCTTGATGCCGAGCCAGATTGCCCCGAGGAACCCAGCGACGATGATCGTGATCACCGCCTTGAAGGTATAACTTTGGGCCTGCTCGACGCTTTTTCGCCATCGCCTGAGGTGCTGGAAATCCGCGCGCAGTTCGCGCCGATCCTCCTCCTCGATTCCGAACGAGGTCAGGATGGTGGCGATCGCGCGAAAGACCACGGCGTCGATATCGCTGTGATGGACTCTTTGCTGTTCGGCGAGCGCTTCCAGCACGACGGTGCGGATATCGTCGTGGCTCATCTCAGTCATGACGTGGTCGCCTTCCGCTCTTTGGACAAGGTCATCGCTTGACGATCCCGGGGGTCATCGCCTGATGATCCTCGCCACATTCTCGAACCCGCGCTTGGCGAAGTAGGATGCGACGATGAGGTTCGACGTGGTCGAGGCGAAGCCCGCAAGGCCGTCGGTGGTGCCGAGCCCAAGCACCTTGTCCCAGATCAAGAGTTTTGCGAGATAGATCGCCACGCAATAGCCCATCAACTTGTCGGGTTCCCAGGGATGCCCAATCGCGGCGATATGGAGTTGCGTCTGCAGCTCCAGCTCACGTTGTTGCAACGCGAGCTCCTTGGCGGCAAGTTCGGCTGCGATGCTTTCCGACGTGTTTCCGGCCGCAAGTTTCGCCTGATAACCTTTAAGGAGATCATCGAACACGGGGCCGGTCACGAAGCCTGCCAGCCACTTGGCGAGCACGAGCCACATGTCACTTGCCCAGGGTTCGCAGGCGTGCCCAGACGTTCACGAGCATGATCGCGATCGTGACGTAACCAACCATCTGCGGCGTGGCGTATTGCTGAATCTGCGCGGTCAATGTGGGATCCCCGGCAAGATCGGCGATCTTGTCCAGCACTGCGACAAGGCCGCCCGCCATGATGACCAGCTTGGCCCAGACGATGGTTGCCGAGTCCCGCCCCGCCTTCAACGTGCGCTGCCAGAATGAGCCGGTCTCAACGATCCAGGCGTGGGCAAAGGTGAAAGCAATCCAGCCAGCCGCGAGCAGAGTAAGGATGAAGACGCCGATCGACAGCGTGTGAAACATTTATTTTCCTTTCGATTTGAAGATGGCGGAGAAGATCGAGGCGACCCACGCTCCGATGGAGCCATGGGCCGGATTTGTGAGAGAAGGTTTTGCGGTGGGCGTTTTCGAAGGATCGGGTGCCGGCGCACTTACCGTCTTGGTCGCCTCGTTCGTGGCAGGACGAGACATATTCGCAAGTCGC
>Ga0207665_10000193_pt1 | contig 41109 bp, 41 predicted proteins | sample LARL112metaG_FD_184351 | JGI IMG/M metagenome (GOLD analysis project Ga0207665, IMG submission 184351) | Corn, switchgrass and miscanthus rhizosphere microbial communities from Kellogg Biological Station, Michigan, USA - LAR L11-2 metaG... | ecosystem: Host-associated > Plants > Roots >... | reverse complement strand
GATCCCCTTCATCGACAGCATCGGGCCCAGCTGGTTGCCCTCGGCGGTGTGGTTGTAGACCACGTCGAGTATCACCTCGATGCCTGCCGCGTGCAGAGCCCGGACCATGGCCTTGAACTCGGCCACTTGCTCGCCGCGCTGGCTGCTGGAGGAGTATTCGTTGTGCGGGGCGAGGAAGCCGATCGAGTTGTACCCCCAGTAGTTGCGCAGTCCCCGCTCGATCAGGTGGGCATCGTGCACGAACTGGTGCACCGGCATCAGCTCGACCGCGGTGATGCCCAGGTCGCCGAGGTACTCGATGATCGCCGGGTGGGCCAGCCCGGCGTAGCTGCCGCGCTGCGCCTCCGGGACGCCGGGATGCCGGGCGGTGAATCCCTTGACGTGCGTCTCGTAGATGACCGACTCGTTGAGCTGGATGTCCGGCGGCCGGTCGTTGCCCCAGTCGAAGTACGGGTTGTGCACGACCGACCTGGGCACGAACGGGGCGCTGTCGTCGTCGTTGCGCGAGTTCTCGTCGCCGAAGTTGTACGGGAAGCACGCCTGGTCCCACTGGACCTGGCCCTCGATGGCCTTGGCGTACGGGTCGAGCAGCAGCTTGGCCGGGTTGCACCGCTGCCCCGCCTCGGGCGCCCACGGCCCGTGCACCCGGTAGCCGTACCGCTGTCCGGGCGCCACCGAGGGCAGGTAGCCGTGCCAGCAGGAGGCATCGACCTCGTCCAGTACGATCCGCCGCTCGGCGCCGTCGTCATCGAACAGGCACAGCTCGACCTTTTCGGCCACCTCGGAGAACAGCGAGAAGTTCGTGCCGCCGCCGTCGTAGGTGGCGCCCAGCGGGTAAGGCTTGCCCGGCCAGATCTCGATGGCTTCGGTCATCTGTGGACAGTCCTCTCTTCATTGGCCCCGAACGGCTCCGCCGCGATCCCCTCTGTCACCCGCGGGCACCGGCATCGGTCACGACACGTCCGCTTCGGTCACGATGGCGACCGTGTCGGGGGGGAGGGCGATGCCCTGCCGCGAGCGCACGACCCGCGGATCGGAGGCCGCCAGCAGCGCCGTCGCCGGGCTGGCCGGGAAGGTCCAGCCTCCGCTGCCGAGGTTGGCGGCGACCGCGGCCGGCCCGCGCCGGACGATCAGCCCCCCGTACTGAAGATCGTATGCGGTCTCGACGCGGCCGAGCCGCGGATCGGTCAATTCGGGCCGGCGGCGGCGCAGGCTGATCAGCTCGCGATGCCAGGCCAGCAGGCCGACGTGACGGTCCCGCTCCGGCTCGGCCCAGTCCAGCCTGGAGCGCTCGAACGTGGCCGGATCCTGGGGATCGGGCACGTCGGCGGGATCCCAGCCGAAGTCGGCGAACTCCTCTCGCCGCCCCTCGCTGACCTTCCGGCCCAGCCCGGGATCGGGGTGGCTGGTGAAGTACTGGAACGGCGTGCCCGTGCCCCACTCCTCGCCCTGGAACAGCATCGGCACGAACGGCGAGGTGAGCAGCAGGGCCGCGGCCACTTTCAGCCGGCCTTCGTTCATCAGGGCGCTGCTGCGCTCGCCCGCGGCGCGGTTGCCGACCTGGTCGTGATTCTGGGTGAAGACCACGAACTGATTGCCCGCCAGCCCGGCCGGCGAGCGGCCGTGCACCCGCTGGCGGTGCGGGGAGTAAATGCCGTCGTACACCCACGCCTGGCGCAGCGCCTTGGCTAGCAGCGGCAGCGGCCCGAAGTCCTCGTAGTAGCCGTCCTTCTCGCCGGTCAGCGTGGCGTGCAGGGCGTGATGCCAATCGTCGGCCCAGGCGCCGTCGAGGCCGTAGCCGCCGGCCTCGCGGCCGCGGACCAGCCGGGGGTCGTTCAGGTCGCTCTCGGCGACGACGAACAGCGGGCGGCGGGCCTGGGCGGCCAGCGCGCCCACCTCGGCGGCCAGCTCCTCGCAGATGTGGGTAGCGGAGTTGTCGGCGATCGCGTGCACGGCGTCCAGGCGCAGCCCGTCGCCGTGATAGTCGCGCAGCCAGGCCAGGGCGTTGTCGATGACGAACCGCCGGACCTCGTCGCTGCCCGGGCCGTCGAAGTTGACCGCGTCGCCCCAGATGGTCTGGTGCCGGGGCGAGAAGTACGGCCCGAACTCCGGCAGGTAGTTCCCGATCGGGCCGAGGTGGTTGTAGACCACGTCCAGCACCACGCCGAGCCCGCGGGCGTGCGCCGCGTCCACCAGCCGCTTGAGGCCGTCCGGGCCGCCGTAGGCGTGATGCGGGGCGAACAGGTCGACCCCGTCGTAGCCCCAGCCCCGGTCCCCGGGGAATTCGGCCACCGGCATCAGCTCGATGAGGTCGACGCCGAGCGCGGCCAAGTGGTCCAGGTGCGCGATCGCGCCGTCGAAGGTTCCCTCGGCCGAGAACGTGCCCACGTGGCATTCGTAGAGGACCGATCCCGCCAGCGGCACCCCGCGCCAGCCGCTGTCGCGCCAGCCGAAGCCCGCGTGGTCGACCACCCGGGACGGCCCGTGCACGCCGTACGGCTGGAAGGCCGAGCGCGGGTCGGGGCGCGGCGGGCCGCCGTCGAGGCTGAACGCGTAGTCGGTGCCGGGGCCCGCCTGGTCTGCCGCGCACTCCCACCAGCCGCCGTCGGCGCGCGCCATCGGGATCCGCTGCTCGCCGAGGGCCAGCTCGACGCGGCCGCGGTGCGGGGCCCAGACCCGGAACTCGTGCATCAGTTGCCCCTGCCCAGGACCGCGACGGGAAACCGCCGCAGGAGTGTGGCCGCGCTCACCTGGCCGCCGCGCACCGGCTCCCCGTCCAGGACGCTGATCCAGTCGCCGCCGGGAAGCGTGATCGTCGTATCGTCCCAGGTCCGGCCGCTCAGCCGCGCGACCAGCCTGGGCACCACCACGGCCAGGCCTGGCGTTCGCCCGGGGCTGCCGGTGCGGGAGAAGGCCACGACGTGCTCGGCCCGCGCCCCCGAGACCGGCAGGGCCTGGTAGCCGGCGCCGGGGGCGTAGGCCTCCGGGCAGCGGTGCCGGTGGCCGAGCAGGCGGTGGATGAGCCAGAGCTTCGGCCCGCCCTCGTCACCCCGGGCTAGCGCCGCTTCCGGTCCGGCCCCGGCCAGCGCGTCGAGCAGCCGGCCGCGGGCGGCGTAATCGACCGGGCGGCGGTTGTCCGGGTCGACCAGGGACAGGTCCCACACCTCGGTGCCCTGGTATAGGTCCGGGATGCCCGGGCAGGTCAGCAGCAGGGTCACCTGGGCCAGCGAGCTGACCCGTCCCAGCTCGACGAGCCGGTGCCCGGCCAGGAAGCTCTCCAGGTCGGCGACGAACTCCCGGTCGGCCAGCACGGCGGCGACGAAGGCGATCACGGCCTCGTCGTAGCCGGGAGCGGGATCGGTCCAGGAGGTGTGGACTTTGGCCTCCCGGACCGCCTTGGCCATGAACGCCGCCGCCCGTGCGGCGTCGATGGGCCAGGCCCCGACCAGCGTCTGGTACAGCAGGTACTCGGCGTTACGGTCCGGCCAGCCGTCCCGCTTGTGCCTCTCGTTGCGCCGCGCCCAGCGCCCGACCGCCTGCTCCCACGCCTCCGGCAGCTCAGCCAGCAGGCTGAGCCGGGCCCGTACGTCGCCGCTGCGCTTGGTGTCGTGGGTGGCGAGGGTCAGCATCGAGTCCGGCCAGTGCTGCGCCGCGTCGGACATGGCCCGATGGAAGTCCTGCACCGGGCGGCCGAAGCGGCCGGGATCGCCGCCCACCTCGCACAGGGAGGCCAGCGCCAGGTAGCGGTAGAACGCGGTGTCCTCGGCGCCCTTGGCCATGACCGGCGCGCTCACCTGCGCGAAGTGCAGCATGAAGTCGGCCTCCGGCCCCCCGGGATGCGCCCCGGTGAGCAGCTCGCCGATGAATCCGGCCAGCTCGGCGTCGAGGCCGGGCCGGCGCCGCAGCGCCGCGGCCACGGCGGCGGCCACGTGGCCGGCGCCGGCCTGGGACACGGGCCGCCCCGGGTGCCCGTAACTGCGATAGACCGGGAAGGCGGCGATCAGCTCGTGCAGCGCGTCGCGCAGCTGGCGGCGGGTGAAGTCGCGCTCGCGGCGGTGGCCGTCGCAGACCTGCGCCAGCAGGCTGGTCAGGCGCTCGACCTCGGCGGCCAGGCTGTCGCGCATGACCTGGAGCTTGGCCGCGTGAACAACGTCGGCGTAGTCCGCGCTCTCAGCCGTGAAGCGGGCGTAGCAGCCCCGCATGGCGGCCTCCCCGGCGGAGTCGGTGAAGAGCTGGTTGACCGCGTTCAGGAAGTCGTAGCCCGAGGTCCCGGCGACCGGCCACGACGAGGGCAGCGTCTCGCCGGGCTCGAGAATCTTTTCCACCACCACATACGCGCCGCCGGTGGCATCGCGGAGCCGCTCCAGGTAGCCGGCCGGGTCGGCGAGCCCGTCCACGTGGTCGACCCGGAGCCCGTCGACCACGGCGTCGCGGACCAGGCCGAGGATGACCCGGTGCGTGTCCGCGAAGACCAGCGGGTCTTCCGCGCGGAGCCCGGCTAGCGCAGCGATGTCGAAGAACCGCCGGTAGTTGAGTTCGGCCGCCGCGGTGCGCCAGTAGGCCAGCCGGTAGTTCTGCCGGCGCAGCAGGGCATCGAGGGCGTCGGGATCCCGGTTCAGCGACTCGATCAGGGACGGCGGGATCTCGCCCTGGTCGTCGCGGTCCAGCTCGTCCAGGGTGCGGTGCGACAGCGGTGCCTCATGGTCGTGGTAGCGGACCCGCAGCGATCCGTCCCGCCGCTCGACGGCCAGCTCGCCGGCCTCCAGCACCCGCCCGTAGTGATCACCGAGCACCGGCACGAGCACCAGGCCCGCCAGCTCGGGCTGCGGCGGATCCCAGTCGATGTCGAAGTAGTCCGCGTACCGGCTCTGCAGCCCGTGCTCCAGGACGTCCCACCACCAGGCGTTCGCCCGGGTGCCGACCGCCATGTGGTTCGGCACGATGTCGAGTACCTGGCCCAGCCCGGCCTCGTCCAGCCGTCCGGCCAGCCGAGCATGCCCGGCGGCCCCGCCGAGCTCGGAGTTGATCCGGTTGTGATCGACCACGTCGTAGCCGTGCGTGCTGCCCGCCGCGGCCTGCAGGTAGGGCGAGCAGTACAGGTGGCTGACGCCGAGGCGGGCCAGGTAGCCGGCGATCGCGGCCGCGTCGTCGAACCCGAAGCCGGCGTGCAGCTGGACCCGGTAGGTGGCGACCCGCGGGCGGGGCCCAGGGGGCCGCGCCCCAGGCGTGATGTGTCGCACGCCTCGCACCTTACGTGCCTGCGCCTCGCGGGACGATCACGCAGCACCGAAAGCGCCTCACCCCGGGTCACGCCGCCCGGCATCACCCATCACACGAAGGTGGTCGATGGCACATTGCCGACCCGGGAAGGGCGGCAATGGCACATCGACCACCCTGGCCCGGCGTCCGGTCGGCGGTCAGGAGGCGGCGGGGCGGTCCTTCTTGGGGAGCTTGCTGACCACGGCCTCGTAGGAGGCGTCGATGGCCTCGAACAGCTCGTCGTCCGGTATCGCGCCGCCGATCCGCAGGCTGTTCCACCCGGACCGGCCGATGTAAGCCATCACCGAGGCGTCGTGCGGGTAGCGGGCCAGCCATTCGTCCGCCACCTCGCGGGTGGCCCCGCACTTGAGCCCGACGGCGGTCACCGGCTCCGCGCCCAGGAACGCGAAGATCTTGCCACCGACCTTCACGACCACGTCGCTCTCCCAGGGCTCGTCCTGCCACGCGCCGGGCTTGGCCAGGCAGTGATCGAGCAGATCTTCGGGGGTCATGCCTCTCCTCGCGACGATTGGATGCGATCGCATGCGCTTCCATGATGGCCGGAGCGGAGTCGTTCGGGAGGACCGGGAGGTTGCGCGGGAACCAATGGTTGCTCTACGGTAACGGTTGCTGATGAGTAACCAATCTGCCGAACAGGTATTCGACGCCCTGGGCGAGCCGGTGCGTCGCCGGATCCTGGAACTGCTCCGGGACGGGCCGACCCCGGTGGGGAAGCTGGCCGAGCAGCTGCCGGTGGGCCGCCCCGCGGTGAGCAAGCATCTGCGGGTGCTCAGCCACGCCGGGCTGATCACCCGCCGGAGCGTGGGCACCAGGAATCTGTATGCGCTCGCGCCGGGCGGACTGGCCGCAGCGCAGCAGTGGCTGGTGCAAACCTGGGACACCGTCCTTGCCGCGTACGCCAGGCAGGTCAGCCAGGGGGAGAGGAGACCGGAATGAAGCCGCTGCCGCCGCTGCGCCGCGAGGTGCTCGTCGAGTCCGGCCCGGAATGGGCGTTTGAGGTGTTCACCGCGCAAATCGGTGACTGGTGGCCGCTGGCCGGGCACAGCGTGCACGGTGCAGGCGGCAGCGTCGCGTTCGAAGACGGTGAGCTGGTCGAGCGGTCGGCCGGCGGCGAGGTCAGCGTGTGGGGGACCGTGACCCGCTGGGATCCGCCGAGCGCCGTCGCGTTCACCTGGCATCCCGGCCGCGCGGTGGGCCGGGAAACCCAGGTGACGGTGAGCTTCGCCGCGGCAGGGGAGCAGACGCTGGTCACGCTGGAGCACGGCGGGTGGGAGATTCTCGATGATCCGGCCGCCGCGCGGACCGAATACGACCATGGCTGGCCTGCCGTGCTGCGCCCCTACCGCGACCAAGTCAGCGCCCCGGGCGAGTCGACCTGGGTCGCACTGCTGCACCGGCCCGGACCGGACGCGGTGGCCGCCGCGGATGGGCTGTTCCGGCATCCGCGGTTCCGCCAGCACGCCGCGTTCCTCGACCGCATGCACGAACTCGGCTACCTGGTGGCGGCCGGCCCGCTCGCCGATGAGAGCGGCGCCGGGATGACGATCCTGCGCCTGCCGGGGCGGGGGCGCCTGGGCGAGGCGACGCGGCTGGCCACGGAGGAGGACCAGAGCGTGGCCAGCGGCTTCTTCACCGTGCAGGTGCGGCCCTGGCAGGTCATGCTGCAGGCCTGAGCAGTCAGGTCACGCTCCGGCCGGAGCGGGAATGTCGGCGGGGGCGGCTACCGTGGCCAGGGTGGTACGGCCAGTGCGGGAGGACGCCCGCGGGATCGTTGCGCCGGAGGCCGGGCTGGCGCACTTCCGGCTGGACCGGTACCCGCCGTCCCCGGCGGTGGCCCGGTTCGTGGACCGCTACTGGGTGGCCAGCTGGGATCTGCGCGGCCGCCCGCCCTACACCCAGCAGGTGCTCGCCCATCCGGTGGTCAACGTCGTATTCACGGGCGGAACGGCGCTCGTCCACGGGGTGAAGTCAAAGATCGACTCCCGCACGCTGCGCGAGGCGGGCTGGGCGCTCGGCGTCATGTTCCGGCCGGCCGGCTTCCGCCCGTTCCTCGGCCGTACGGCCTCAGCGATCACCGACCGCGTCATCTCGCTGGCCGAGCTGTTCGGGCCGCCAGCGGCCGAGCTCAGCCGCCACCTGCTGGACATGACCCCGCACCAGGATCTGGCGGGCCTGGCCGACCGCTTCCTGGCCGCGATCGTGCCGCCCGGCACGCAGCCGTCCGAGACGACCACCGCCATTGCCGAACGGGCCGCGGCCGAGCCATCGCTCGTCCGGGTGGACGCGCTCGCGGCGGGGGCGGGGCTGAGCGCCCGGCAGTTGCAGCGCCGGTTTGCCGACCACGTGGGGATCAGCGCGAAGGCGCTGATCCGCCGCTACCGGCTGTATGAGGCCGCCGAGCAGGCCAGGCTGCGGCGTGACGTGGACTGGGCGGAGCTGGCCGTGCAGCTCAGCTACAGCGACCAGGCCCATCTGAGCCGGGACTTCTCCGCGCTGCTCGGGATGCCGCCGCGGCAGTACGCGCTCGCCTGCCGGGGGTTATGCGCTCGCCTGCCGGGGGTTATGCGCTCGCCTGCCGGGCGGCGGCGTCCAGCGCGTCGCGCAGCCGCCCGCCGTGCTCCTCGAGCAGCGCGCTGGCCGCGCCCGGGGGCAGCCGGTAGGCCGCCACGATGCTGGCCACCTTGGGCCGCCACCCGCTGGCCACCAGCGCCCGGCGGGCCTCGCGTGACGACGCGCCGCTGATCGTGGTCACGATCCGCACCGCCCGCTCGCGCAGCTTGGTGTTGGTCGGGCGCACATCCACCATCAGGCTGCCGAAGGTTTTGCCCAGCCGGACCATGGCCGCCGTGGAAATGATGTTGAGCACGATCTTCTGCACGGTGCCGGCGTTCAGCCGAGTCGAGCCCGCGATGACCTCCGGCCCGGTCCGGATCTCGATCGGGAACTGGGCCAGCGCGCCGATCGGGGTGTTCTCGTTGCAGGCCAGGCAGGCGGTGAGCGCCCCGACTTCGTTGGCTCGCCGCAGCGCGCCCAGGACATAGGGCGTCCGCCCGCTGGCCGAGATGCCGAGTACCGCGTCCCGCTCGCCCACTCCGAGCCGGTCCAGCGCGTCGGCGCCTGCGGACGGGTCATCCTCTACGTTCTCCTGGGCTGAACCGAACGCTTCCTGGCCGCCGGCCATGATGCCGGCGATCATGCCGTCCGGGACGCTGAACGTGGGCGCCGCCTCGGCCGCGTCCAGCAGCCCGATCCGGCCGGCCGTGCCCGCGCCGACGTAGATCAGGCGTCCCCCGGCCGCCAGCCGCTTGACCACCGCCTCCACCACCGGCGCGATCAGGTCGGTGGCCTCGGTTACCGCTTCGCCCGCGCGGCGGGCCTGGGCGGCCATGAGCGTCACCAGCTCGGGGACGGGCAGCCGGTCGAGGTCGCTGAACTCAGAATCAGCCTGCTCGGTCGCCAGCCGGGCGAGTTGAGCGGCATCACGCGCGGTCGTCAACTCGAGCCTCCACTGCGAGGTAGCACCCGGTCCCCATGACACTACGGAACGTTTACGATACGAGGATCGTGACTTTCATACCCAGGGTAAACGTCCGTGCCGGGAAATGACGGGGTACCTGATGGCGCAGGTTACGGCGCGGCTGGCCCGGGTGCAAGCGTTTGTTGAGGTGATCGCTGTAGGCTGATCGCCGGAGTAACACGGAGCGGCCATCGACCGATGGGCCGGGGGGAGTCGGCGCCACGCCGGCAAAACCTCTTGCCTGGCTTCCCGCAGCGCCCGGATCCGGGAACGTCGCTGGCCGATCCGGCGAGAAGACTGTCGTGACATCCGGCCACCCGCTGTGGCGGACGGGCCAGGCCGCCGCGGCAGCCTACGGTGAATGGAGGTTGGGTGGCGATGGCCGCTCGGCGAGCCGCCACTGCGCGGCGTCCTTCGGCTTCGGCTGGGCGTCACGGCAGTCCGGCGAAGGAACCTGAGGCCCCGGTCGACGTGGTGGTGCGGATTCGCGCCCTGATGCCCAGCTTGGCCCCGGCCGAGCAGCGCGTCGCCCGGCTGGCAGTGAGCGACCCGGGCCGCGCGGCACGGTGGACCATCTCTGAGTACGCCGAGCGCGCGCAGACCTCGGGAACCACGATCATCAGGTTCTGTCGCGCGATAGGGCTGGACGGCTACCCCGCGCTGCGGATCGCCCTGGCCGCCACGGCCGGGCACGGCGCCGCGGGCACATGGCGTTCGGTATCCGGCGACATCGCCCCGGAGGACGACATCTCCACCGTGGTGCAGAAGGTCGGACACGCGGACGCGCGCGCCGTCGAGGAGACGATCGGCCAGATCGACCTCGACCTGCTCGGCAAGGTCGTGGACGCCGTGATCAGCGCCAGGCGCATCGACGTCTACGGTGTCGGCGCCAGCGGGCTCGTCGCCCTCGACCTGCAGCAGAAGCTGCACCGGCTGGGGAAGATCGTCTACGCCTGGACCGACACGCACATGGCGCTCACCTCGGCGGCCATGCTCGGCAACGAGGACGTCGTCATCGGCATCTCGTACACCGGCACGACCCTGGACACGATCGACCCGGTCAAGGTGGCCAAGGCCAACGGCGCGCTGGCCGTGGCGCTCACCAACCACCCCCGCTCGGCCCTGGCCGGGATCTCCGACCTCGTGCTGACCACGGCGGCCCGCGAGACCACGTTCCGGTCCGGCGCGATGACCAGCAGGATCGCCCAGTTCACCGTCGTCGACTGCCTCTTCGCTCTGGTCGCGCAGCGCAACTTCGAGGAAACCGTCGACGCGCTGGAGCGCACCTACGCGGCGATCGGCCGGCGGCGGACGTCCAGCCGGTAACCCCGCCAGCCGGCGACCCCGGCCACCGCCGCCAGCCGCCAGCCGGCGGCCGCCGGTGTCGGCGCCGCGATCAGCGGCGCGGCGGCGCGCAACGACCGTGCACCGACTCACGTAGTGCCCGCATGACCGGGCGGTCACGGCCGAAGTGAACCTCGTTGCTGAGCAGCACCGCCCAGCCGCCGCTGACCGGATCGCAGGCCAAGCTGGTGCCGGTGAAGCCGGTGTGGCTGACGCTGCGCGGCGGCCAGCAACAGCCCAGCGGATCGGCCGGGTCGCCGCGCAGCACCCAGCCGAGTCCGCGCACGCCGCCCAGGCCCCTGGTCTGCGGCCGGCACGCCTCCCGCCGCCAGGACCGGGACAGGAACTGCCCGCCGAGCCAGGCCGCGTCCAGGTAGCGAACTAGGTCATCGACGGGCGCGAACAGGCCCGCGTGCCCGGCCACGCCGCCGAAGAAGCGGGCGTTCTCGTCGTGCACGATGCCGGCCAGTGCGGTGCCGTCCGGCTGCAGCTCGGTCGCCGCGACCGCCGGGGGCGGTCCGACGGCGGGCCGGAAGCAGGTCCGCGTCATCCCGAGCGGCCCGGTGACAAGCTCCGCCACGCTCACGTCGAGCGCGGTGCCGGTAATAGCCGACACGATCCGGCCCAGCAGCATGAATCCGACGTCCGAGTACACCACCTGGGTCCCGGGCGGGTGCTCGAGGGGCGCGCCGAGCAGTGCCCGCCCGGCCTCGTCTGGGCCGTCGTAACGGCGCCAGAACTTGATCTCGGCTGGCAGGCCTGCGGTATGGGTGAGCAGCTGGCGCACGGTGATCGCGTCGCGTCCCTCGCCACCGAACGCCGCCAGGAACCTGGTCACCCGGTCCTCCAGCGTCAGCGCGCCGAGCTCGGCCAGGCGGAGTACGGTCGGCAGTGTCGCCACCACCTTCGTGAGGGACGCCAGGTCGAACAGCGTGTCGCGGGCCATGGCCCGGCGCGGGCCGCCTCGGGCCTGAGCCGCGCCGACCACCACCACCTCCGTCGCCCGACCCGGCGCGCCGGAGGCGAAGACACCCCCCGGGATCGTGCCGGAGCGGACCGCCTCGCCGAGCACGTCCGCCACGGACTCGCGCCCCGTCCCGTCTTCGGGCCTGGTCCCGCCCGGGGCCCGGGTCCCGCGCGGAGGCCTGGTCCCGCCCGGGCGCCCAGTCACCGTGCCGCCCGGTGCCGGGGGCGGCTGCCCGCCCGGGTCAGTCACCCGTCAGTCCGGCGGCGAGCAGCGCCGCCCCCACCTCGGGCGGGGCCAGCGGCGGCACCGCGCCGGTGGCGTGCTGGAAGGCCGCCCAGAGCGCGGGCATCGCGAACACCCCGCCGACCCCGGCCACGGGCAGCTCACCGAGCCGCCGCCGCAGCGCGGCGGCCAGTCCGGCCAGAGCCGTCGCCGCCGCGACGAGGATGGAGCCCGCCACGGGGTCCTCGGGAGGTCCGGCGGCGCACCGGCCCACGACGGGCGCGGCCCCGGTCAGCACGGTCCGGTCGCCGGGGGAGCGCTGCACCCGCAGCACCAGCTCGTCCAGCGAGACGCCCGCCGTCTCGGTGAGCGCGTCACCCAGCCGGGTGGGCGGGCCCGCGCCTTCCGCCGCCGCCAGTGCCGCCCGCAGCGCCATCCGCCCGATCCAGTAACCGCTGCCTTCGTCGCCGACCAGGTGGCCATGGCCGCCGACGCGCTGCAGGGCGCTGGGCGAGCCGCCGACCGCCACCGAACCGGTGCCGGCGATCACGGCGATCCCCGGGCGGCCCAGGAACGCCCCCAGCCAGGCGGTCGTCGCATCGGGAGCGACCCAGGTGCGGACGCCGCAGGCCTCGCTGACAGCGGCGGCGAAGGCGGCCGCGGCACCGGGCTCGCGGGCCAGCCCGGGAACGCCGATACCCATCGCGGCCGGGCGGGCGGCGCGGGCCAGCGCCGCCATCCGCGGGACGCCGTCGTCCTGCAGCAGGAAGTTGAACGGGCCGGCGGAATACCGCTCCGTCGTCACCCCGTCGATCACCAGCGCCGCGCGTGTCCCTGTGCCGCCGGCATCGACGCCGAGAACGGGCCCGACCCCGGCCAGCATCGCGGCGACCCGCGAGACCGGGTCCTGTGGGGTGTCGCCCCCGGCCGCGGTCGGCGGCGGACCCGGCTGCATGCTGGACGGCCTCCCGTCAACGCGACGATTCAGAGCCTGCCCGGAAACCGTGCCTGCTGCGTCGCCCGCTTCCGGACAAGCTCTTAGCTATTACCCACGCTACTGACGCCTCGCGTTCTGGCTGCGGCCTTCCACGCTCACGCTCAGGTATGCAGGCGCAGGCCCTTCGTCGCTTTGTCCACGCTGTTGCGCGGCCCGTACACGGCGATCCCGGCCAGCCGCAGACCCGCCGCGGGGACCGCGCTGACCGCCGCCCGGTTGTCGTCGTCGTTCCCGGTCGCGAACAGATCCTCGGTGTAGATGGCCGTCGGCAGACCGCGGGCCAGCGCTCGCTCGCGGACCGCGGCGAGGATGTCAGCGTCGCCCGCATAGACCAGCACGGGCTGGCGGAACATCGGCAGGTAGCGGTTACCCGAGCCGTCCTCATACGGCTTTCCGGCCAGGCCGTCCAGCCCGGCGGCCACGCCGCTGGCCAGGAATGCGGTCACGTTCAGCTTCTGCCACGCGGCCAGGTCGGCGCGCACTGCGATGGCAATCTTGGTGTCGAAACGCATGCCGCCAGCATCGCCCCGGCGGCCCGGCGCCGTCTTGAACGCTGGTGCGCACGGTCGGCGCCGCCGGGGCCCGCGCCGGCCGGTCAGCATACTGAATGCATGGCGCTCGATCCGGCCCGACCCGGAGGGCCCCGGCGCGGGCTGCCCGCCCGGCGGGGCGGGGCCCGCCAGGACTGGTCCCGGTACTGGCGGTCCGGCAACCAGCCGATCGAGGCCATGCACGCCCACTTCAGCGGGCACGTCTACCACCGGCACAGTCACGACGGCTACTCGTTCGGCGTCACCGAAGAGGGGGCGCAGGCGTTCGGCTGCCGGAACGCGCAGCACGTGAGCGCGGCCGGGATGATCATGACGTTCAATCCCGATGACCCGCACGACGGGCACGCCGTCACCGAGAACGGGTTCACCTACCGGATGATTCACGTCGGACCAGACCTGCTGGCCGCGGTGATGAGCGATGTCGCGGGACACCCGGCGGGGCTCCCGCTGTTCCCGGTCCCGGTGGCCGACGACCGGCTGCTCGCCGCCAGGCTGCGACGGCTGCACGGCGCGGTCAGCGGTCAGGCCGGCCCACTTGAGGTGTACGAGCGGATCGCCGGGGTCGTCTGCGCGCTCGACCGGCACGCCGCCGCGCGGGCGCCGCGCCGGGTCCGGTTCGACGGGCCGGGTGCCGCGGCCGGCAGCTGGCCGACCGGGACGGGGCGATCCGGGCCGGCCGGCCGGGTGCGCGAGCTGCTGCACGCCAGGTACGCCGACCAGGTCACCGCCGACGACCTGGCCGCGGCCGCCGGGTGCAGCAGGTTCGCCGCCTACCGCGCCTTCCGGTCCGCCTTCGGCCTTTCGCCCAGCGACTACCAGCGGCAGCTGCGGCTGCGCGCGGCACGCTCGCTGCTGGCCGCGGGCACCCCGGCAGCCGATGCGGCGGCCGCAGCGGGGTTCGCCGACCAGGCGCACCTGACCCGGTGGTTCCGCCGCTGCTACGGCATCACCCCGGGGGAGTACCGCTCGGCGGGCCCGGAGCCGACGGGCTCGGCGTTCAGGCGGGGCACGGTGATGGCGAACCGGGTCTGGCCGGGACGGCTGGTCAGCGTCACGCTGCCCCCGTGAGCCGCGACCACGGCGTCGACGATGGCGAGGCCGAGGCCGGTCCCACCGGAGGCACGGGATCGCGCGCTGTTACCGCGGACGAACCGGTCGAACAGGTCGGGCTGCAGCGCGGCCGGTATGCCGGGACCGTCGTCGGTCACCGACAGTTTCACGTGCTGCGGGTCGGGGGCGGCGAGCTGGACGGTCACCGTGGTCCCGCGCGGCGTGTGCGCCCGGGCGTTGCTCAGCAGGTTGGCGATCACCTGATGGAGCCGGTGCTCGTCCCCGCGCACCAGGACCGGCTCGTCCGGGAGCTCCAGCACCCAGCGGTGCGCCGGGCCTGCCACGCGCGCGTCGCTGGTCGCGTCGATGGCCAGCCGGGTGAGGTCGACCGGCTCACTAGCCAGCGGGCGGCCCGCGTCCAGCCTGGCCAGGAGCAGGAGCTCGTCGACCAGGACGCTCATCCGGGCGGCCTCCGATTCCACCCGCGCCAGCGCGTGCGCCACGTCGTCGGGGACGGGCCCGGGATGCCGCCGGGCAAGCTCGGCGTAACCGCGGATGGCCGCCAGGGGTGTGCGCAGTTCGTGACTGGCGTCGGCCGCGAACCTGCGCAGCCGCGCCTCGCTGGCGGCCCGCCGGGACAGGGCCGACTCGACATGACCGAGCATGCGGTTGAACGCGGTGGCGACCTGGCCGACCTCGGTTCTCGGGTTCGTATCGGGCACCCGCTCGGACAGCCTCGCCTGTCCGTCGGCCAGCGGCAGCTCGGCCACCCGGGAGGCGGTGGCGGCGACCCGCCGCAGCGGGCGGAGCGAGATGCGCACCAGGCCGGTGCCGAGCACGCCGGCCAGCACCAGGACCCCGGCGAACACGATCAGCTCGGTGATCTCGACGTTGTGCAGGGTGGCCTGCATGCTGGCCATCGGGACGCCGGTCACCAGCACCTGGTCGCTGGGGCCGGGGATCGCGGTCAGCCGGTAGTCACCGCCCAGCGAGGGCAGGTCCACGGTGTAGGGCTGCCCGCTGGCCGGCAGGCCAGCCAGCGCGGCCCGTTCCGCCGAGGTGAGGTCGCACTCCCCGTTAACCAGGTAGTGGCTGGTGAGGATGCCATTTTGCACGCTGACGTCGAGGGTGTTCGCGGCCTGCCCAGGGAAGGTCCCGCAGCCCGGGGTGTCCAGGCCGCCTCCGCCTGGGCCGCCTCCGCCCGGGATGCCGCCCGGGGCGTCACCGTCGTCGTGGTGCTGGCACGCGGCGGCGTAGATCCGGGCCGAGGCCTGAAGCTGGTCGTCGAGCTGGATGAGCAGGAACCGGTTGACCGCGAAGTAGGTGGCGCCGCCTACCACCGCGCAGGCCATCGCGAGCAGGATCAGCAGTCCGGCGATGAGCCGGCCGCGCAGCGTGCGCCGCACCGCCCAGCGCCACGGCGCCGCGGCCAGGCGGCGGGCCGGCCCGAGGCCTGCCCGGCCGGGCGCCCGGGCAGGGAGTGCGGGCGGGCCGCCCAGCGGGCGGGGCCGCATGGCGGCCCCGTCGGGGAGGCCGGCGGCACTGCTCATCAGGTCCCCTGCTTCAGCACGTACCCGACCCCGCGCACCGTGTGGATCAGCGGAGCACGGCCGGCGTCCACCTTCTTGCGCAGGTAACTGATGTACAGCTCGACGACGTGTGCCTGCCCGCCGAAGTCGTAGTTCCACACCCGGTCCAGGATCTGCGCCTTGGACAGGACCCGGCGGGGATTGCGCATCAGGAACCTGAGCAGCTCGAACTCGGTCGCGGTGAGCTCGATCAGGTCACCGCCGCGGCGCACCTCCCAGGCATCCTCGTCCATCGTCAGGTCGGCCACGGCCAGCTCGTTCTCGCTGTGCCTGCGGGTCAGGTCGGCGCGCCGCAGCAGGCCGCGCAGCCGGGCCAGCACCTCCTCGATGCTGAACGGCTTGGTCACGTAGTCGTCCCCGCCCGCGGTGATCCCCGCGACCCGGTCTTCGACAGCATCGCGCGCGGTCAGGAACAGGACGCACACCTGAGGCTGCTCCTGGCGCAGCCTGCGCAGCACCTCGAGGCCGTCGAGGTCGGGCAGCATCACGTCCAGGACCACGGCGTCCGGCCGGAAATCGCGCGCGGCGCGGATGGCGCCCTGGCCGTCGGCGGCCGTCTGCACCTGCCAGCCCTCGAATCGCAGCACGCTGGACAGGAGCTCGGCCAGGCTGGGCTCGTCGTCGACCACGAGCACCCGTACGGCGGCGTCACCGGGCGGCGGGCCTGCCGGGGCGATGACGCTGGCTGAGTCCGTGCTGGTCATGATCGCTGAATCCTGCTCTTCCTGGCGCGCTGGCTGCCTGTTCCGGGACCTGCGTCCCACGGTGCCCGGCCAAGTCCAGCGGTTCCTCTGTGTTTCCTCTCAACCCGCTCAGGATTCGGACCGCGGTTGAGACGAGCCTGAGAGGCGCGCGGCAGCCGCCCGCGAGGTTCGCCGGTGACGCTGGCGGGACTGGCGGTCGAGCGGCGACACGCCGGAGACACGCAAAGGAGGGCATTCATGTCCGGTGAAAGATCAGTCGGGGCGCTCCGCCGGCTGGCGGTCGGCGGCGCGGTGGCGGTGGCCGGGCTGGCCGCCGGGGCGGGGGTCGCGCTCGCGGCCACCTCGGGCGGCTCGTCCGGCTCGGCGGGCGCGACTGCGAACTCATCCAATTCGACGTCGGCAGCGACATCGTCCGGCAGCGCGCCGGCGAGTTCGGTGCCGTCGGCCACGAGCACGCATCCGGGCTCGGCCTCGCCACGGTCGGGCCCCTGCCGGCACATGGGCGGCCGCGGCTCAGCCGGCTCCGGCTCGGGCTCGAATGCATCCGCCAGCGGCCTCATCGGCTAAAAGCACCCGGCAGTTCTGTTGCCGGGTGCGCTGAGCAAGGCGGCCGGCAAAGCGAGGCCCGGCGGGCGTGGCGGCGCCCGCCGGGGCTGGTCGCCGGCAGCAGCAGGCCGGCTCGCCCCACCGGAAGGCCGGCTCGCCCCACCGGAAGGCCGGCTCGCCCCACCGGAAGGCCGGCTCGCCCCACCGGAAGGCCGGCTGGCCCCACCGGAAGGCCCGGTCGCCCCACCGGAGAGGTACCGGCGTCACCCGCCGGCCGGCCAGCCGGCCACCGTGTGCACCCGGCCGTCCAGGGCGACCAGCCGGGCGGGCAGGCGCAGGGCCGACAGCCACTCCTGGGCCCGGCGGCCCCGGATCATCGCTGCGGTGCTCGCGGCGCTGGCGAAGGCGCAGGTTGCGGCCGCGACGGACACCGTCCGCCAGAACGGCGCGGCGGGAGCCCCGGTCCTCGGATCCAGGACGTACGCAGCGACATCGGCGCCACGCCATCGGCGGGCGGCGGTGCTCGACGTGGCCAGTCCGCCATCGCGGATGGCCACCACGGTGAACGGGCCGCGCGGCGGTTCTTCAGGATGGCCGGTCACGTCCTGCACGCGGATCCGCCAGCCACCCGCCGGCACCCGCCCCGCGACCGCGATATCGCCGCCCACGCCCACCAGGACCCCGCAGCGCAGCGTGCCCGCCAGCCGGGCCGCGCAGCGGTCGGCGGCCCACGCTTTCACCGTGGCACCCAGGTCGAGGCGGATCCCGGCCGGCAGCCAAAGCCGCCCGGTCCCGGCATCCAGCCGCACCTGCTGCCAGCTAGCCGCGGGGTTGAGGAAGGCGGCCAGCGAGGGAGCCGGCTCCGGGCGGCCGCCGCCCGGCTGGCCGCCGTCCGGCGGGCCGGGGTCGGCGAAGGCGTCGCCGACCGTTGGGTCCAGGTCGCCGTCTGTGAGCCGGGCGGTGCGCAGCGCCGCCGCGATCGCGTCGGCCAGCAGCGGGCTCACCTGGACGGGGCCGGTAGGCCGGTCGTCGAGCGCCGCCACCTCGGACCCGGCCCGGAGCCGGTTGCAGGCGGCGTCGATCGCGGTCAGCTCGGCTTCCAGCATCACGCGGGCGCGCTCCAGCCGGCCTGGATGGGTGACCACGAGCTGGACACTGGCGCCGAGCGCCGTCCAGCCTTCAGGGGTGTCCGCGTCGCGGCGGCCGGCCGCAGCGGACCGCATCATGAGCCGCCGGACGTGGCGTGAGTCGGCGCGCAGCTGGCGATCGGCGTGCTGACCGGCGGTACCAGCCGGGATGCCCGCGCCAGGCGGGCGCCGAGCGCGGCGACCCTGGATGGCCGCGCCGGGCGGGGTCCGGGGATCCGCGCGGCCGTCTCGTGCCCGGCGCCTGACGGCGTGGCGAGCGCGGCCCCGGCGTCCGGCGCGTTCGACGTCGCCGCGGTCGTGCGGGCTTCCCGCAGTCGTGCCCGTCGAGGGCGCCGCGTGACGGCGCCACGGGAGGCGTCCAGCTGACGGGTACGGGTCTCCATCATGGGCCTCCAGGCTCTTGCTCGCCTCTCGGTGACAGCAGTCTCGCCCTCGTTTCTGCAGGATTCCTGCGTGGATCCTCGGAGCTCCCTGTGAACGGCTCGCGCGCCGGGCGGGTTCGGCCGCACTGCCGGCCGGCTCAGCCGAACGCCTCGGCCAGAGTGACGCCGGCCAGCGCGATCATGACCGCGGCCGCGGCCCGCGTGACCAGGGTGACGGGCACGAGCCGCAGCAGGGCCTTGCCGCCGAGGACGGCGCACGCGGCGACCCCCCACATAGCTGCCAGGGAGGCCAGGCCGACCGTGATCGGGTCGTGGTACCTGGCCACCAGGTTCGCGATGAGCACCTGGGTCAGGTCGCCGAACTCGGCCAGAGCGACCACCGCGAAACTGGCCCAGGCGGCAGGCCAGAACCGGTCGGTGCGCCGGGTCTCCTCGGTGGCCTCCTGGCCCTGCCTCTGGCTGAAGATCAGCACTGCCGCCCCCGCCAGGAAGAGCACCGCCACCACGACCTGGAGCCAGCGATGCGGCAGCAGCCTGAGCAGGCTCCCGGCCAGGACGGCCAGCACGACCTGCAGGGCGAACCCGGCGGCGATCCCGCAGAGCACGGGCGCGGGCCGGTACCGGATGCCGAGCACCAGGCTGGCCACAGCGGTCTTGTCCGGCAGCTCGGCCAGGGCGATGACGGCGAACGTGGTCAGGGCGACCCCGATGCTCGTCAAGCGGGGGGCTCCTTCCGCTCCTGCCGTGCGCCCCGGCGATCCCTTCGGCACGGCAGCAGTAGCTGCGGCCGAAGGTCTCGCCCAGCACGTTCGCGGTGCCCCAGGTGCCGGGCCCTGCCGGGCCGTGATGACGGCATCCTGGCGTAGGAGCTACTCCCCTTCGCTTCCTCGTAACTATATCGCCGTACCGCCCGCTATGGGTCGGGATGCGGCCGACCTGCGGGTCCGCGGACTCGCCGTGCGGGCGGGCGCCCCGCCCGCACGGAAACCCTGCCAGGCGGGAGTTCAGCCAGCGGGCATGTCCTGGCCGGGACCGACGGTGCCGGTGGCGGCCCGGTCCTCGGGCAGGGTCAGCTCGAACCAGACCGCTTTGCCGTCCGGAGTCCGCCGGGTTCCCCAGCGCCGGGCTAGCTGGCTCACCACGCGCAGCCCGCGGCCGTTCTCATCGCTGTCGTCGGCGATCCTGAGCCTGGGCATCGTAGCCGCGTCGTCGAACACCTCGCAGACGAGGACATGGTCCAGGATCAGCCGGATCGAGACATCGCCGGTCGCGTGCGCGAGCGCGTTGGTGACCAGCTCGGAGACAAGCAACTCCGCCGTGTACGCCGGCTCCTGCAGGCCCCACTTGTTCATCTGGATGCCGACCAGGGCGCGGGCGCGGCGCACCGACGTCGGCTTGGCGGGCAGCGTCCACGCAGCGTGGTTCTCGCTCGGGATCCGGCGCAGCCTGGCCATCAGCACCGCGATGTCATCGCGCTGCTGATCGGCATAAACACCGTCGAGCGTGGCCTTGCACAGATCCTCGAGCGGGCGGGCCGCCGATCCCGGCGTGAATACGCCGCGCAGCCGGTTCAGGCCGTCGTCGATGTCACGGGTGCGGTTCTCCACCAGCCCGTCGGTATAGAGCACGAACAGGCTGCCGTCGTCGATATCGAATTGCTTGCTCTCGATGGGACCGCCGCCGATGCCGAGCGGCGGCGCCGGCGGGACATCCAGGAACTGGCTGCTGCCGTCCGGCCGGACCAGCAACGGTGACAGGTGGCCGGCCGATGCCATCTCGCACGTCCCGCTGACCGCGTCGAAAATGGCATAGACACAGGTGGCGAAGTGCGGCTCGCGCTCACCCAGCGTCTGCATCAGCGCGTCGAGCTGCTGCAGCGCGTCCGCAGGCGGCAACTCGAGACCGGCCAGGGTGTGAATGGCGGCGCGCAGCCGGCCCATGGTGACCGCGGCGTGCACGCCGTGCCCGGCCACGTCCCCGATGACCAGGGCGACTCGGGCGCCAGGCAGGGCGATGGCCTCGTACCAGTCACCGCCGACCTCGATGAGCTTGCTGCCGGGCAGGTAGCGATGCCGGACCTCGACCGATGACGGCGAGGACAGCCCGGTGGGCAGCAGGCTGCGCTGCAGGGTGAGGGCGGTGGCGCGCTCTCGGCTGTAGCGGCGGGCGTTGTCGATGAACAGCGCCGCCCGGGCCGCGAACTCCATGCCGATCTCGGCGTCGTACCGGTCGAATCTCCGGTACCCGGGCTTGCGCGTGCAGGCGAACAATCCGAGGTTGGTGTCCCGGGCGATCAACGGCAGCATCAGGAGGGACGTACCGGCCAGCAGGTCGGCTACCGGCTTGCGCTGCCAGGCGTCGGCGACCTTGACTGCCTCCTCGGCCGACAAAATGGGCACCAGGACCGGCTCGCCGCTGTCCAGGCACCGCGCATGCGGGCTGCCGGGCGGGTAGTGCAGCACCTCGCCGATCGGGAACGTCGCCTCCCAAGCGGCGTCGTTGTCGTCGGAGCCGACGGCAAGCCTGCGCAGCAGCTGCGAGGAGTCCAGCGCGCCTTCCGGCATCTCATCGGCGCCGATCAGGCTCTCCATCACCGCGACGCCCGCCTCGTTGCAGAAGTGCGGCACGATGACGCCCACCAGCTCGCGAGCCATCTGGTCAACGTCCAGGGTCGCGCCGATCCGGGTGAACGAGTCGTCCAGCAGCGCCCGCCGCATGACCGCCGGGTCCAGGAACCGCTCATCGCTCGGCACGGGCAACCTGATGACCGCCAGGGCCGTCAGGTCCGGATCGGTCGCGGTCATGGGCTGGACGGTGACGACCGCGTCGGCCATCCGGCCCTTCTCCGTCTCGAGAGAGAGCATCGTGGTGCTCTCTCGCCCCGACCGCATGGCGTTGATCAGGCCCGCCAGCGCGTCCTTCTGCTCCTCCGTGCCCGAGGTGAGATCGGCGAGATCGGCACCGAGCAACTCGCCGAGGGAGCGGCCGAGAACCTTGGGGGCATGCCGGTCGCACTGCATGATCCGCCCGGCCAGGTCGATCCCGAGGATGAGAGTCCGCGTGGCCGGGCTCGGCACCGAGGCCGCGCCCGGCTCGGCTCCCTCGGCCACGGTCGCCGCGCCCGGCTCGGCCGCGCCGGACACGAGCGTCGCGCCCATGTCTGCCGTGTCGGACTTCATCTGGCCTACTCTCGTCAGCCCGGGCTTTCCCGCCAATTATGAGCTACATACTGCCTGCCTGGCATGAAACGTGCAGTTCCGCGCGAGAACGAGAGCAAGCGGACGGCGTGGCGTACGATTACTCGCCGGTAATTTCAGCGTGGCATTGCGGGCACCGGGTTGGCGGGTCGTCCTCGGCGACGGCGCCGCATCGCGGGCAGACGAGCTTCAGCCAGCAGGCCGGATCGCCGGGCCTGTCCTCGCTGGTCATACGAACAGGCGGCGGGTCACGACCCCGTGGCCGACGTCACCGCCGAGCCATAGGGCGAAATGGTCGCCGATCTCGAAATACTCGCGGGGATCGGGGCAGGAGAGCGTGACGGTCATGATGACATGATCGTCGTCGCGTCGCGGCAAGTCTTCCCCCGGCGTGACGAGGGCACTGAAGACCTGGCTGCCGTGGGTCCCGTGGTGCTCACCTCGCACCACGATGCGCCGGGTCTGGCCGGGCCGGACGGTAGCAGCGGTCACAGCCGGGTCTAGCGTGACCAGCGCCTGGAATTTGTAGCGCTTCATCTCGCGATCACCTACATGAATCGTAACACGATATAAGATCGGAACGGTACACGGCCGGCGGCGGTACGGCAGCCGTGGCTGGACAGCACGTGGGGGAAAGGCGGCCAGCGGATCAAGGTCGCCGCGGCCGGGATAGCGGCCCGGCTAAGTGATCGTGACCTGGATCGAGGGGTATCCGCTTGCGCCGTTCGGCTCCGGCGGAGCCGCGAAGCTGGTCTGCGTGTGGCCGGTGCCGTCCGTGGCCCTGGCCTCGATGAGGTGCGTGCCGGGGGTGGCGTTCCAGTACCACCGCCACTGCCGCCAAGTGTCGATGCCGGGCACGGCCGCCAGCGTGGCCTGGTTCCACGGGCCGTGGTCCACCCTGACGTGTACCGCGTCGATGCCCCGGTGCTGCGCCCAGGCGACTCCGGCCACCGGAATCCGGCCGGCTCGCTTGGTGGCGCCGCTGACGGGGACGTCGATCCGGCCCTCGGTCTTGATCACCGCCTGCGGTGCCCAGCCGCGTTGTGCCCAGTACGCCGTCTCGGCGGCGAACGTGGTGAGCTTGATGTCGGTAACCCACTTGGTCGCCGACACGTACCCGTACAGGCCCGGCACCACCATGCGCGCGGGAAAGCCGTGCTCCACCGGCAGCGGCAGTCCGTTCATCGCGACCGCCAGGAGCGCGTCCCGGCCGTCCAGCACGGTCTGTACCGGCGTGCCGCAGGTGAAACCGTCGGTCGAGGTGGACAGGATCTGGTCGGCCCCGGCCCTCGGGCGCGCCTCGCGGATGAGGCTCGCCAGGCTGGCGCCCAGCCATCGGGCGTTGCCGACGTAAGGGCCCTCTACCGGGTCCGATACGCAGGTGAGCGTCACGAACGTCTCGATCAGCGGGCGTCGCAGCAGCTCGCCGAAGTTGACCTCGATCTCGCGCTCGACCATGCCGTGGATGCGCAGCGTCCAGCTGTCCGGCGCGACCTGGGGCAAGATCAGCGCCGTGTCCACCCGGTAGAAGCTCGCGTTCGACGTGACGAACGGGCTCAGTCCCGGGATGTGGAAATCCGCACCCGCGGGAAGGGAGTCATCCAGCATTTGCACCGGGTGCGGCAGCCTCAGCGCCGCCCTGGCCTGGGTCACCGCGCCGCGTTCGGCCAGCACGCGCCCGGCCAGGCCGGCCACCACGGCCGTGCCCGCCGCGGCCACGCTCGTCACGAGGAATCGCCGCCGGTCCTGGTCGGCGGCCCGGGCGGCCCAGGCGGGCTGCTCATGTCGCGGCGGGGCCTGGCTGCCCGGGATGGCGCGCAGCAGCAGGATCAGGGTGAGCGCGCCCGCTGCCGCCGCGACCAGGGTCGGAGCGTAATATCCGGCGTTCGCGCCGGGCCGGGTGCCGGCGGCGGCCAGGCCGATGGCGGCGAAGACGCCGAGCCCGGCGAGCCCGTAGGCCAGGCGTCGCGTACCGAGTATGCCGATCACGGCGGCGCATATCGCCAGCACCACCCCGATGCCGATCAGCAGGACGGTCTTGTCGTGGCTGCCGAATTCGGAGATCGCGAAGTTCTTGACGGGCGCCGGCGCCAGGCCGATGGAAGCGTCGCCGACGGCCACCAGCGGCGAGCTGTTCTGGGCCCCGAGGCTGGCCACGAGCTGCCCGACGCCCACGGCCACGGCGCCGGTCAGCAGGCCGGCCAGGGCACCATAGAGCGGTCGCGCTCTGTCCGTCCCGGGTGTCATGGTGGTTATTCGTCCCTCGCCCGCGCGTGGATGGGTCGCGCGGATAGGCCAAGCCAAGCACGTACCGGGTCCGAATGAAGAATGTGGGCATGACTGACGGTCCGACCGGCCACCGCGTGCCCGGCCACTCGTGGGGCCGGGCGCGCCCCGGCGAGTCCGCACCGGCCCGGCCCGGACCGGCAGAAACCGACCTGGGCACGCTGCTGAACCGGGTGGGCCGTGGTGACGAGGAGGCGTTCGGTGCTGTCTACGAGCGGGTCGCGGCCACGGCGTTCGGCCTGGTGCAACGGGTGCTGCGCGATCCGGCCCAGGCCGAGGAGGTCACCCAGGAGGTGATGCTGGACGTCTGGCGCACGGCCGCCAGGTTCGAGCCGGACCGCGGCAGCCCGCAAGCCTGGGTGGCGACGATCGCGCACCGCCGCGCCGTGGACCGGGTGCGGTCGGTGCAGGCGGCGGCGCGCCGGGACGATCAGGCCGCGCGGCCCGGCGAGGCCTACGACGACGTGGCCGAGGCCGTCGAGGCCAGGCTGGAGCGCGAGCGGGTGCGCCGGTGCCTCGGCTCGCTGACCGAATTGCAGCGCGAGTCGATCGTGCTGGCGTACTACGGCGGCTACACCTACCGCGAGGTGGCCGGCCTGCTCGGTATCGCGCTCGGTACCACGAAGACGCGGATGCGCGACGGCCTGATCAGGCTGCGCGACTGCCTGGGGGTGACGTAATGGCATCGCGGCGGGCTGATCTGCACACGCTGGCGGGTCCCTTCGCGCTCAACGCGCTGCCGCCGGGCGACCGGGCCCGCTTCGAGCGCCACCTGGCCGCCTGCGACGCGTGCGAGCAGGAAGTACGCGGGCTCCAGGAGACTGCCGCCCGGATGGCCGCGGCGGCGGCCGTGCCGCCTCCGGGCCGGCTGCGGGACCGGGTGCTCGCCGAGGCCGCGCGGACCAGGCAACTGCCCCCGGCTCCGGCCGGCCCGGAAGCGGCGGGGGCCCGCTGGCCGTGGCGTGCCCGCCGCGTGGCGGCGCGCCGCGGCTCACCAGGGGCCCGGTGGCTGCGCCCGGTCGCGCTCGTGCTGTCCGCCGCTTTCGCGGCCGCGGCGGTCGCGTTCGGTTTCGTGGCTCTCGACACGCAGCACACCCTGAGCCAGGCGCAGGCGCGTGATCACATGCTGGCCGCGGTGCTCACCGCGCCTGACGCGAAGATGATGAGCGCGCCGGTGACCGGCGGCGGGACCGCAACCGTGGTCATGTCGCACCGCGAGCACGCGCTGGCCTTCAGCTCGGCTGGCCTGCCGGGCCTGCCGGCCGGACAGGGCTACGAGCTGTGGCTGATGGGGCCGTCGGGCGGACGGCCGGCCGCGATGCTGCCCCACCCGGCCCACGGCATGACCTCGCCGGTGATCGCGACCGGAATCCGCACCGGGGACACGGTGGAGCTGACCGTCGAGCCGGACGGCGGCGCGCCCCACCCGACGACCGCGCCGATCTTGCGGCTGAGTATCTAGGCACTCGGCCCACGGGGGGTGAGTCAGTCTTCGAAGACCCAGCGGGTCGGCGATCCGGTGAAGTCGCTGCTGCGCAGCCCGAACACCCGCCGCGGCCGGACCCGGATCGTCGCGTTCTTCGCGGGGTCGAGGAAGTCCACCCCCAGTTCGGTGCCGTACTTGGCGTTCATCAGATCGATCATCCGCTGCAGCAGCGGCGGGTCGGTGACGATGTGCGCGGTCCCCTCCACCACCACCGGGTCGGCGGCGTCCTCGGTCGTGACGCAGCAGCGCGGTTCGGCGGCCAGGTTGCGGGCCTTGCGCGAGCCCGCGCTGCTGCTGAACCACAACACGGCGTCGTCCCACATGCCCCAGACCGGCATGGTGTGCGGGCGGCCATCCGGCCACACGCTGACCACCCAGTAGTTGCGTGACGTGGTGAGCCGCTCTGCCGCCCAAGACCAGGGCAGCAGGCCGCTGCCCTCGGTCGCCGCCGCGATGCCGTAGCCCGGCATGTGAGGGCGGGCCACCCTCGGGATCTCCATGGGGCCATATGTACCGCAGCGGCAGCACGCCGGCCGCCTGGTTGACCGATCCGCCGGATACCGATTTGGCTATGCCGGGTCGCCGGTGCCGCAGGCACTGGCCAGGGCAGGCTACGTTGGAACTCGTGAAGGCATCACCAGAGGCGCAGTTGCGCCTGCTTGAGCTAGCTGATCTTGATGCCGAGCTGACGCGCATCGATCACCGGCGTCGCAGCCTGCCCGAGGTCGCGGAGGTCGACCGGATCGACGCGCGAGACGCGGAGTTGCGGGACGCGATCATTGCCGCCGAGACGAACGAGAAGGATCTCGGCCGCGAGCAGGCCAAGGCCGAGGCCGATGTGGACCAGGTGCGGGCCAGGTCGGTCAGGGATCGCGAGCGCCTGGACGCGGGCCAGGTGTCCTCGCCGCGCGAGCTTGAGGTGCTGCAGTCGGAGATCGCCTCGCTGCTGCGCAGGCAGTCCGAGCTCGAGGACGTCGTGCTCGACGTGATGGAGCGCAGGGAAGCCGCGCAGAGCAGCCGCGACTCGCTCCGCGCGGAGCGCGATGAGCTGGCCTCCCGCAGGCAGACCGCCGCGGCCCGGCGTGATGAGGTGCTGGGTGAGCTGGGGGAGCAGTCGGAGAAGGCGGCGGACCGGCGGGCCGGCGTCGTCGCCCAGGTGCCCGCGGACCTGCTCGATCTCTACGAGCGGATGCGGGTCCAGCACGGCGTGGGCGCGGCCGCCCTGCGTGGCGGCCGGTGCGAAGGTTGCCACCTGACCCTGAACACGGTGGACCTGAACCGCATCCGGGCCGCGGACGACGACGAGGTGCTGCGCTGCGAGGAGTGCCGCCGGATCCTGGTTCGTACCCCTGATTCGGGGCTGTGACCACGCGGCGCCGCGGTGCCCGGGGACACATGAACGGCCGCTGGACGGCATATCATGGCCTTACGGCGGGCGAGCCGGCCGGGCGGTCGCGCCTGGCTGACCGCCAGGCGAGGAAGGTCCGGGCTCCGCAGGGCAGGGTGGTCGGTAACGCCGACCCGGGGCGACCCGCGGGAAAGTGCCACAGAAAACAGACCGCCCCGGGGCCCGTGTCCCGGGGTAAGGGTGAAACGGTGGTGTAAGAGACCACCAGCGCCCGGAGTGATCCGGGCGGCTCGGTAAACCCCACCCGGAGCAAGGTCAAAAGGGAGGCTCCGGCCTCCTGCGCGAACGTTTGAGGGTGACCCGCCCGATGCTCGCGGGTAGACCGCACGAGGCTGCCGGCAACGGCAGTCCCAGATGGATGATCGCCGGCCCGCGCAAGCGGGTGCACAGAACCCGGCCTACAGGCCGACTCGCCCGCCGCCCCCGCCGCTGACCTGCGCTTTAGCAGAATCATGGAGCGGCGGGGGCACTTTGGGGGCACATGCGTGCCAGCCGGAACGCGTTGTCCAGCGCGTCACGGGCACGGCCGCTGGCCTCTGGCACCAGGTGGCCGTACAGGTCCACGGTTGTAGTGATCGACTTGTGACCGAGCCAGCGGGACACCTCGGAGATGGGGACGCCCTCGGCGAGCGCGGTGCTGGCGAACGTGTGTCTCAGATCATGGAAGGTGGTGTCTTCAGGGAGCCCAGTGGCGGCAATCGCGGGCTTCCAAATCTCGCGGTTGTAGTAGTCACGGCGCAGGAGCGTCCCTCTCGGGGTGCGGCACAGCACGGCGTTCTTTCCGAGCTCCAGCCTGGCCGCGTGGTCGGTGACCCCATCCAGGAGGAACCGCGGCATGGGCACGTCGCGCAGCGACGCGGAGGTTTTCGGCGGTGCCAGGACAGGGCAGCGGTCAACGACAACGACCTGCTGATCGATGGTGATCATTCCGGTGGTGGGGTCGATGCGGTCCAGGGCGAGACCGAATGCCTCGCCCTGGCGGAGCCCAGCGCCCGCACCCAGCAAGACGAGCAGCGCGTACCGCTGCGGCATGGCCTGGGCCAGCGCGAGGACCTGAGCCGGAGTGAGCAACCGGACGATGGTTTTGCTGATTTCCGGTAGCCGGATGTCAATGCAGGGTGTCTTGCGGATGTAACCGTCGCGGACAGCGCCGCGCATGATGCTGGCGAAAATGACATAGATAGTCTCAATGGTGCTTGGCGCGAGGCCCTTAACGGACTGGAGGTCTTTGATCCACTGCTGCACCATGGTGGGCCTGATAGCGGCCAGCCCGTAATAGCCAAACACGGGCATGATGTGGTTTCTGAGATGCAGTTCGTAGGTGTCGACCGTTCCGGTCTTGTGCAGCCGTGATTTCATCCAGGTGGACGAATAGTTCTGGAATGGCGTGCGGCCTATCCGGGGATCGATCCACTCGCCGCGGGCTTCGTCAGCATGTCGCTGGGCATCGAATGCTTCAGCACACGCCTCCGCGTCACGCCCGCTCTTCCTGGGGAAGCTGCGTTTGAGCTGCTCACCGCTCTCGCTGCGCCATCGGACCAGCCAGCGGTCTCCTCGCAGATGCTCCGAGGTCGGGTACAACTTGGTGCTGCCCCGGCTGTGCTCCTTGCACGGAAGCTCGCCCGGCCCTGGTTTGCTCTTGTGCCAGCGGTCAGAAACGCTCATGCCGCACCTTGCTGTCGGCGGAACCAGGCTTTAACGTCCTCGGGGTCATAGCGAAGATGGCGGCCTACACGGCCAGCCTTCGGGCCGATGCCGAGATAACGCCACTGGTAAAGCGTGGCTTTGGGAATCTGCAGATAGGCCGCCGTTTCCTCGGCGGTCCACAGCCGGGTCTTGGACAGGTTTCATAACAACATCACTCCTCCATTCGATCACGTCGGTCTGTCAGGCGGCTCCTACGAGCTGTTCCTTGCTGCGGGCGCGAGCTGCCGAGGCGAGGGCCAGCTCGGCTTCGCCGCTGCCGATGTAGCCGGTGCCGTCGTAGGTCCAGCTCTTGAGGACCAGGACCACGGTGTCGTCCAGCGGCCGTCCCCAGGGGTCACGTTCACCATCGGGGCAGCGTTGGCGTTTGCGGTGCTCGGCGCGGGCGCGGCGCAGGTGGCCGAAGGTCGTGGAGTAACGCCGGGACTTGGTCAGGAAGTGACCGCCCCAGCCGAGCGCGTGGGCAGCCTCCCGCAGCCGGGGGTTGCCGGTGGCACGTCGGGCGCCCAGCCGCCAGGCGGCAGCGATCATCTGCTTGTAGTGGCGAGAGCAGCGCAGGCTGTCGATATCCTGCCGCGAACGGAGAGGCCGGGACGGCAGGCCGGGATCGGTGAGGGACTTGGTGGCGTACTTGGCGATGTAGTTGGCGACCGCATCGACAGACAGCTTGCGGCCGGTGCCCGGCAACTCGTCGGCGGTAGGGCGGACCGGGCGGGGGTCGATCTGGGTGCCGAACCGGAGAACCAGGACCGGGCAGTCGGGGCGCTGCTCATCGGGGCCTTGGATCAGACGAACGGCGGCGGCGGCATCACGGATCGCGCCGGTAAGCAGGTCTGCCGTGAACCGTGCAGCGGGGGGCTGGTAGTCCTCGCCGGGAGCGTCGAGGCGGATAACGGCGTGAAAGTGCACGACGCCGCGTTCCTGGTATTCGGCCACCTTGACGTAGCGGACCCGGACCAAGGCGCGCAGCTGCCGCTGGGTGAGGCCAGCCCGGCGGGCCAGATGGCGGGGCAGGTAGGTGGTGAACCGGCGCCACAACTTGCCCGCGTAAGCGTTGAAGAGGACGGCAGCTTCATAGTCATAGCATTCGGCGCAGAGCGGCCGGCCGAGTCGGGGGTTGTCCTCGCTGTGGCGCCGTGGGCAGGAAATGTCGCGGCCATGCGGGCAGCGGCGTTCCTTCTGATCACGGCGCGGCCTGCACGGCAGCAGGGTTTTGCCGCGCATACGCCGCGAGTGCACCGGGCCGAAGGACGGGGCGGTGAAGGTTGCGAACACGCACGGGTGCCCGGCTACGGTCGCAGGGACGCCCTTGCCGCCGGTAAGCCCGGCGCGGACGAGCTGGCGGGCGTCCTGCTTGTAGACCTGCGAGCAGGGCGGGCAGACGGATTCGCGGCGGTTGCCGCACGGCATCAGCAGCACCCCGCCCGGCTCGGTGGCGGTGTCGTACATGGGCTGCCGTTCTCCGGTGGCCAGATCGATGGCGTCGACGCGGCCTCTAACCCGGACCGGCCGGGTGCAGCCACCACTGCGGGCGGCCTCGCGGGCATAGTCAGCCAACTCAGCCCAGGACAGGGTGAGCGCGGAGCGGCCGCTGGTTCCGCCCAGACCCAGACCAGCCATAGCCGCTGGGGGTACCGAGCTGACCGCGACCGCCGTCATGCAGCGGCGCTCCAGTGACCGCGCAGCCGGGCCGCAAATCTGGCGGCGCGCCGTGACGCGGCACCCTGGCGGCGCGCCGACTTCGTTGGATCGAGGCTTGACTTCATGGGCGACTCCTTCACTCATTGGCGGGAGGAGCGCGCAGAAAAATCAGGCCGCGTGCAGCGGCCAGCGGCCACGCGAGTTCTCGTGCATTGGCCGGGTGGCGAATCGGGTGTAAGAGTTTAGAAAGGCAGTCGCGGGTCTGAGCCCTGGCGGAGCGCCTACCTCCGCAATGAAGCCAAGTTCGTTGTTGCCCTGGATGTGGGCTGGACCGCCACCTCGGCGGCGCCTCTACGGCTCCTCTGCATCGACTGTGCGGTAAGGATCGGCATCGCGCAAATCCGATGAGCCGCCACGCGAACTGTCCGTGATTGACCGTAGGAGTCCGTGAGAGTCCGTAGGCGTCCGCTGGTGGCCGCGAGTCCAGTTCGGATGTGATGTAAATCACACAGAAACAGCCGCGGTAGCCGCTCTCGCGTCCTCCCTCACGGCCGTCGGGCACGAGCTGGTGCCTGGATTTAGACGGATGACACTTGACAGCGCTCTCGATCAGAGTAAAAGCTTAACTATGGAGATAGATAAGCAGGGTAACTTGGATGACGGCGAGGCGTCGCCGCTGGTTTTCCGGCTCGACTCTCGCTCGGGCGTGCCGACATACCTCCAGTTAGTCCAGCAGGTCGAGCGCGCATTGCGGCTGGGCCACCTGCGGCGGGGCGACCGGCTTCCCAAGGTGAAGGAGGTCGTCGCCTCGCTCGCGATCAACCCGAACACGGTGCTCAAGGCCTATCGCGATCTCGAGTACAAGGGCCTGGCCGCGGGGCGGCCGGGCCAGGGGACCTTCATCGAGGCAGCTCCCGACACCCTGAACGTGGAGGAGCTGGCCGCCCTTCGGGAAAGCCTCGTCGAAGGCTGGCTTGCTGAGGCTGCCGCGGCGGGGCTCAATGATGAGGGGATCACCGATTTGTTCATGACCGCGTTGCGGGATTTTCGTGATCGCCTCGGCAAACGGGGCCGCCAGGGCGGCGGCCGGCGTGAGCGGCCAGAGCGCGGCGAGGTAGTGGCGTGAACGTCATCGAGACGTCGGCGCTCGGCAAGCGCTACCGCAGTATCTGGGGGCTTCGCGACTGCACGCTGGCGGTCCCGGCGGGTCATATCGCCGCGCTGGTGGGGCCGAATGGCGCGGGCAAGACGACGCTGCTGCACTGCGCGGTGGGGCTGGCCAGGCCCACGACCGGGCGCGTCACCGTGTTCGGCCACGTTCCCGCCGGATCCCTCGATGCACTCGAACGCGTCGCCTTCGTGGCCCAGGACGCGCCGTTGCACCGCTACCTTCCGGTTACCGCGATGCTCGACCTGAGCCGGAACCTTAACAAGTACTTCGACCGGAACCAGGCAACCCAGCGGCTGCGTTCCCTCGAAATCCCGCTACACCACAAGGTCGGCAAGCTCTCTGGTGGCCAGCAGGCTCAGCTCGCCCTGACCCTCGCTCTTGCTCGCCATCCCGACCTGCTCGTCCTCGACGAGCCGCTTGCCCGACTCGACCCGCTCGCGCGGCACGACTTCCTCGCGCACCTCATGGTGACCGTCGCGGAGGAAGGCCTGTCGGTAGTCTTTTCCTCCCACGTCGTCTCCGAGCTGGAGCGGGCTGCCGATTACCTCGTCGTGCTCGCCGGTGGCCGAGTCCAGATGGCAGGGGTGATCGACGACCTGCTTGCCGCGCACGCCATGCTGAGCGGCCCGGCGGATGAAGCCGACCGCATCCGCCAGCTCTTCCCGGTCGTGCAGGCGCGAGAAGCAGGGCGCCGCACCAGTCTGCTCGCCCGCACCCCGGTGGCACCCGAGCTACCGGACGGTTGGGATTCCGATGGTGTCACCCTCGAAGAGCTGATTCTCGCCTACCTGCGAGACCCATCCGCATCCATCCTGCCCGGTCCGTTCGCAGCAGGTCGTACCTCCAACGTGGTGGGCCATGACAACGCTTAGCGCAAAAACACGGCCCCCCGGGCGCGAGCACCCGCTTCCCTGGCGGCCGATGGCACGCGTGACCTGGCGGCAGCACCGTGGCGCGCTCATCACCCTGGTCGCCGCATCCGCCGCCTTGGCGCTCGCCATTGTGGGTGGAGAACTTGACGTACAGGGCCCGTACGCACGCTACGCCGCCGACGGCTGCATCCTCCGCCCCATCCATGTGCCTTGCGGCACGCTCGCGAACAGGATTGCCGTGGGCACGAACGGCCTCGATGCCCTCGTCATCGCCCTGCACCTTCTTCCCGTCCTCATCGGCGTATTCCTCGGCGCACCGCTCATCGCCCGCGAGCTGGAGTCCGGAACCTTCCGCTTCACCTGGACCCAAGGGGTCGGCCGAACCCGCTTCGTGGTCACCACGATCGTGCTGCTTGCCGCGGTGGTGACCGTGACAACCTGCGCGCTCGGCGCCCTTCTCGCCTGGTATGCCCACCCCTTCGAGGTCGTGGGTCTCGAGAGCCGCTTCCAGGCCGGGTTCTTCGACACCACCACCCTTGCATTTCCGGCTTGGACGCTGTTCGCCTTGTGCATCGGCACATTCCTCGGGACCCTGATCGGGCGGGTCGTGACTGCAATGGCAGCGACCGCGGCGGCCGCGGGTGGCCTCCTTGTGGCAGCGTTCTGGGAGCTCGACCATCACTTGCTAAGCCTTGGGGCGCTCGCGAGGCCTGTGCGGCCGACCGGAGGGCTGTTTCTCGGCGTGCTCAACATGCCCGCCGAGCCCGGGCTCGGGCCTGTGGGCAGCTGGCTCGTCAGGGGGTGGATCACCGGGCCAGGCAGCTACCAGCTCAGCAGTACGGCGGTCGGCAACCTTCAGAACCGCATGAACGCGGCTACCAGCAAGTCAGGAACCAGCGAAGCTGCATGGATGTCACTCCACCACTACACATACTGGCTCAGCTACCAGCCAGCGGACCGCTTCTGGTACTTCCAGGTGATCACCGGTGCGGCACTCGCTGCACTGGCAACCGCCTTCGCGATGATGACCGTCTGGCTCGTCCGCAGCCGAGGGTAGCCCTTGGAGGGCATCGGTCGTCGCACTGACCGGCCCGAATGATCTTGCGTGATTGGCGTGTGATCGTTGTCGGACACGGCGACAACGAGGGTCTGCCCGGCGCAGGCGCGGCCGAGGGCGATCTTCTGCCGGCAGACCATGATGACGCCGGTGGCCGAGGCGCGGCGCTGGACCCGGATCGGTTCAGACGGCGGCCGGGGCGGTGGCCCGGCGGGCCGGGCGCCGCGGAATCGGCTGACTTGCTTCCAGGTCATCGGGTTGGGCCGGGTGCGCAGCAGCACCCGGGGGGCCGAGTCGAAGAACATCAGCGCGCCGGGTTCGATGCGGATGCCGACCGGGGCCATCGCTGCCCTGATACACCGTGCTGCTGGGGGTGCTGTTTTGCGTGGCAGGCAGCACGGAGGCACACATGCGTAACGGTTGCAAATCGAGAAACGTTATGTTACATTCAGTTTCTGATGTAACTCTCAGGAGGCGGTCATGGGCCAGGCGGCGATCGGCCAGCTCGAACAGCAGATTGACGATGAGGTGAACAAGCGCTTCCCCGGCGCGGTGCAGCGGGTCGCCGTGCTGCAATACGGCGATGATCCGGTGATCGAGCCAGGAGAACTGCTGGTCCGGGTCATCCTCCAGGCGGGGGAGGGACACGAGGCCCAGCAGCAGGCGCTGCATGAGTTCGAGAACGCGCACGGCCCGGCGATCAAGAAGTTCCGGCGCGATCTGTCCGACCAGCTGCCCGAAGCCGGGCGAGTGGAATTCCGTACCAGCGACGACACCGACGGCCCGCGGATGGTGCTGGGCGGCAGGACCCGCGACTCGCTCGAGGCCCGGGCGGAAGGCGGCGAGCTGACCCCCGTAATGGCCCGGCTCGGCCCGGTCGACCTGGAAACCCTGGACGCGCTGATCACCGCGGGCATCGCGGCCAGCCGCGCGGAGGCCGTCCGCTGGGCCCTGGCCCGCATCCGCGAGCGGCCAGCATACGCACAGCTGCGCGAGCGGGCCCGCGAAATCGAGCGGCTGAAGACCGAGTTCTAGCTCGGCGACCGCCTAGGTCTGATAGCCGGGGTGGCCACCGCGTTGTTGTGGCCGATCTGACACCTGACACAGACCGCGCCCGCTTGCGTGTGATCTTGCGTGTGATCTTGATCTGTGACAAATCTCTGCACAGGCTTCAAGGGCACGCCTTCGGCGCGCCGGGCCTGACGGCCCAGCCCGGATGTACGAGTCCCTGGCGGTCACCGAGCAGGCGGGCATGCCAACCTACCAGCCGTCATCAGCCGGGTGGCAAAAGGGAACGCTGGAACTCCGGGCGGCGGCTTGCGCCGCTTCCTTTGCGCTTGCGGCGCACGTCGCGGCGCGCCACCGCAGGTCCGCGGCCCCGCATCCGCAGTCACTGGCTGGCCGCTGCAACGCACTCTTGTGACCGCAGGTCACACGAGCCCGGCCGGACGGTCCCCGGCGGCGCGGACATCCCGAAACCGAGTGAAGATCACGGTCATGGACACGACCGGTAACGCGGCTCTCCCATCCCCGGGCCGACCATTGTCTGCGCCGCCCGGAACCCGTCAAGGCGCCTGCGGCGTCCCTTCGGGCAGCCCTTGACTGAACCCGGGCGGCGCAATATTCGGCGCCAATCGGGGGATGGGGGAGGACAGGCTGGTCTCCATCGCTGGGTAGGAAGCGCGAGCGCTCAGCTCTCGTTGAGACTGATCAGGCGCAATCCGTCATGTTCTGCGAAGTCCTCGAAATCCTTCAGGTTCAGGGTGGCCAGCGGTAGGTCAGCGACGAGGCAGCAGGCCGCGATCCACGTGTCGTTGATCGGGCGGGCACGGCCTCGCCCCTCGGCCTCGACGCTGAGCTGGCCCCATTTCCACGCGACCCGCTCGTCGTAGGGCAGGACGACCGCGCGGCCCAGCCAGTCCACCAGTTCAGTGCGGGCACGTGTTCCCCAGCGCCGTTTCTCTGCCCACCGCGCGAGTTCCCCGATCGTCACGAAGGTGACGCACACTTCCCGCCCGACCAGCCGCTCCGCGAGCGCTGTGGGCAACCGGCCCTTGTAGCTCAGCGACGCCACATCGGTGTCGAGAACGACCCGCGCCACGGTCAGGCCGTGTACTGATGCCGGAACTCGTCCAGGTCGGCCAAGAACTCATCGAGTTCCTCATCCGACTCGAAGACGTCCGCGCGCAGCTCGTCCACCGAGGCGATCGACCGCACACCCTTGCGACGCGCCTGCTCGTCAAGCTCGGCGGCATACGAGCTGCGGCCCGGCTCTGCGGAGTCTGCGACACTCACGGCGGGGTAGTCTCCTTCGCGGGTAGACCTCAAGGCTACCTGTCAGTCGTTGCCCGGCCCTGGCTGGACAGCACGAAGATCGCCGTGTCATCAACGACGTCGCGGAGACAGCCGGGGCACATTCGGGGCACATCACGACCCGATCTGCCCAAAGACGATGCGAAGCACTGAGGTCTCAGCCGCTGGTCAGGCGGCATTTCCGGGTATCGGCCCGGGTCATACAGGCCCCGGAACTAGACCCGGCCTACAGGCCGACTCGTCCGCCGCCCATGGTTCTGACCTGCGCCTTGGCAGCGTTTACTCGTTTCGGGCGACCTCGGGTCCGGTGATCCGGTGCAGGAGCGGGAAGGTCGAGGCGATGATCGCGAGTGACGCAGCGAGTCCGCCCACGACGGTGGCCCAGTACGCGATCCCCGGGATCCGGAACGCGATGTCGACCTGTGAGTGGAGGTAGAGCGCAGCAGAGACCAGACCGACCACGATCGACACGGCTGCGACGAGTAGCAACGGCAAGGCACTCTCCAGTGCGACGACGCGGTGCAGGACCGCGGTGGGAACGCCCGTGAGCCTGAGCAGGCTGAACGGGCGCTTGCGCTCGCCCAACCCGGCGGCGATGTTCACCGCAAGGCTGCAGGCGGCGATGATTAGGCTCGCCACGACGATCACGTCGGTCATGTCCTGGATCATCGCGAGGAGGCGTGCGGTAGACGGATCGAGTTGCTCGACCGCAACCGGCGTTCCCTGGAAGGGAAACGCCTGCTCCAGCGCGGTCCGTGCCCGTTCGAGTGAGCTAGACGACCCGTTCGTGGCGACGACGACTGCCGCGACCGGAAGCCTCTCGACGTCGGCCACCGGGAGATGCGCGGATGGCCAGATCGTTGAGGACGCATGCGAGTTATGCCCAAGGAGGTTCGAAAGGAAGCCGCTGATCGTCGCCACCATCGCTCCCGGTGCACACCTGCCGATCGCGGGCGTGCTCGCCAGCTGGTCGCACGCGACCCGCCGGGCGGGCTGGGCGGAAGAGCCAACGGTCAAGCTCAGGCAGAATCCGAATAAACGGCCGCACGGAAGGTAGCAGGACAGATAGGAAGCCCAGCGCTGCTGGCGGCCAGGCCCGCAGGCCAAGCCGCGGGCATTTGGCTCCGAGGGGTGCACGCAGGCAGCCTGCGGGCGCCCGGGGGTCGCCCGGCGTTGGGCTTCCCCCTCCCAGGGTGAACCCGCCGGTGACAGGACCCGGCCCACGGGCCGACTCGCCCGCCGCCCACGGTTCTGACCTGGGCTGCACTCAGGGCTTGACTGGCGTGTGGAAGAAGTCGGCCATGCGCGACAGGGCGGCACGCGAGCGATCCGGCAGTTCCGGGAGGGCGACAGCGAGCTGTGCGCGTCCGGCGATGGCGTCCGCGACCTCGGCCGCGCACGGTCCCGCACCGGCCACACGCAGGACGGCCAACGTGACGTCGTCGCGGCTGTCCAGCTCGAAGATTCCGCCGCCGTCGCCGCCCAGCGTGAGCTTCTCCTGGATCTGGCCGCCGAACATCGCCGCCACCGTGGCGGCGATGAACAGCCCGTACGCGGTCGCGTAAGCGGTGGCGTCGCCGTCGGTGGGGTGTTCTTCGCCGCGCGCGAGCAGCACATCGCGCTCGTGGATCCATGAATCCCAGAAGCCATGGAGCAGCAGAACGGTCCAGTCCATCGGCCCGTATGGCAGGCGAACATCGAACCCGCGGCCCTGAGCCAGCCGATCGTGCGCGAGCGCGAGCAGCTCGCTGGTCGTAGTCACGAAACGGTCAAGGGTGGCGCTCGGTGACTCGCCCGCCGATGAAGCCAGCCACCGGCGGGGTGAGGTTCTCGGGTCGAACCCCTCGGTGACGTCGAGAATGCCGTCCTCCGGGCTGACCGCGATACCGATCGCGTTGGCGTCGCACAGGTGGCGGACAACTTCGTGCGCGGTCCAGTCCGTGCACCGCGTCGGCGCAGCCCAATCCTCGGCACCGAATCCTTGCAGCACCCCGAGGAACCGGCGCCGCTGCTCGCCGTACACGGCAAGCAGGCGCTGCGGATCCAGGTCGCACCGGCCGACGGTCCGCAGCAGGAGCCTGGCGGGCGGGCCGCTGGCTGGCGACGGGCTGAGGTTGATCATCGGTGCCCCTCGGGTTCCGGACACGGCTGCCCCGGCCAACTCTCTACTGCATTTTGCAGTAGGGACTACTCAGAATACTGCATAGTGCAGTAAATTCAAGGGGTGTCCCGGTCACGACTATCCGCCACCAGCCTCACGGTCCTCGGGTTGCTCGCGCTACGTCCGTGGAGTGCCTACCAGCTCACCCAGCAGATCCACCGCTCCCTGCGTTACATGCATCCGGCCTCCGAGCGGAACCTGTACGCGGAGCCAAAGCGCCTGGCCGCCGCCGGACTGGTCCGGATACGCCAGGAGGCGGTGGGCCGGCGCAGCCGGACCATCTACGAGATCACCCCGGCGGGGCGCGACACCCTGCGCCGTCAGATGAGGACGCCGCCCCGGCCGCCCCAGCTAGAGTTCGACGTTATGCAGCGGCTGGTCTTCGCCGATCAGGGCAGCAAGCAGGACCTGCTGGACACCCTGGACGCCACCGGCCGCCAGGTCGATGAGCTCCTGCTTGACGTCATGGAGCAGGTACACGGCTACCAGCCCGACGGGGGACCCTTCCCCGAGCGGCTCCACCTCATCATGCTGTTCAGCCGGTTCTACGTCGATTACCTGTTGCTGCTGCAGCGCTGGACCGCGCTGGCGGCTCGCGAGGTGGCCAGCTGGCCGACCACGAAGAACCTCGGCCTCACCGATGGCACCCGGCAGATCTTCGAGGACCTGCTCCGAGAAAGCGAGCGGCTTACCGGCGACCCGGAGTTCACTGCGGGCGCCGGGCACGCGTCCGACTGACCCAGTCGATGATGAGCGCGGTCACCAGCACCGTTCCAGTGCCGACCGCAGCCCCCCCGACAGTGTCGCTGAAGTGATGCATGCCGGCACCGATCACCCCAGCGGCGACGGCAGCAATGATCAGCAACGCCGTGACACCCAGGGCTACCCAGACCAGGGCTGCCGCCCCGGTGTCTTTCCGGGCGAGCAGCACTATCAACACAGTGACCAGGGCGGCCGCGTTCGTGACGTGTCCGCTGGGAAAGGGGTTGCCCCACGGTGTCCCGCCGATGAGGGGCTTGAGTACCAGCTCGGTCGCGGCCGCCGCCAGGGGCACGGACACGGCCACCAGCACGGCCTGGCGATAGCGCCGCCGCCAGATGCAGGCCAGCACCAGGGCCGCGGTTATCGCGACGGCCGGCACCGGCTCGCCCAGCCAGACCAGCACATCCAACAGCAGAGGATGCCCGCCCAGGCCGGCCCGCAGGTGGGCGTCGACCGTCGTGTCCAGCCACCCGGTCTCCATCCCGTGCCTGATCCACACGCTCTGGGCCGCGACCACCAGCACGCAGACGACCACGACCGCCACGGCCATGGGTCGGCCAGCAGTCGGCAGCAGCGCTGGTGCTGCTGGCTGCCGAGTGCCCTTCGCTACGCGCCCGAGAGTCCGTTCCCCCATACACGAGCCAGGCTACTGGCTAGTTTGGCACCTGCGGGACCAGGTTCGGCACCGGCCGCGGTGCAAGCCGCCATGCGGGGGAGTGCGGATGGCCGGCCAGGTCCTGCGGACGCACGCACGGCCCCGAACTCAGCCGATGAGAAAGGACATCCCGAGCATGACCGAGCCAGGCGATACCGACGACGAGATCCGCCCTGGAGACTGGGCGCTCAACCGGCACGATGACAATGGCGAGCCGGGCGAAGTGCTCGACGTACTGCCCTTCCGCGGCTCAATGCCGCTGGGAGGACCGGACACCTTCCTGTATGACGTGGCCGTGGTGAGGCGGGGCAACCGCAAGACCGCCGAGCGCCTGTCCCATCTCATGAAAGTGGCCCCACCCTGAACCAGTAGGCGCACTGGTGCAGGTCAGCGAGTCATGACCTGGTTCGATCTCGGGCGGGCCACCATGGGAAACATCACCTGACGCGAGGCCGCGGAATAGAGCGCAAGGTCAGGGCCGGGGCGGCCAGGCCAACCACCTGGCCCGATTCGCGGATCTCAGAATGGCTTAGGGAATGGACCGGCGGAACCCTAAAACAATAGTGTGTGAATGGCTGAGCTTGGGTAGTGTCAGCACGGCCCCCGGACCGCACTCTCTCCCCCCACAGTGTCGGCCCGGGGGCCCCGGTAACCGCGTGATGGCGGAACGGACGGCAGGCTCGCCCGCCGCGCCGTAACCGGCCCGCGGTCACACGTTCATGATCACTACAGCACATCGCCCTTGGCGAGCACCGCGGTCACGAGGTCGGACCACGGCCCCGCGAGATCATGCTCGGCGACCATGATCTCCCGGTCCTCGAGGAGCACATGATAGATGGGGACGCCGGGAGCGGGCCGGTATGGCAGTGGGAAGGCCAGGGCGCGCCCGATGAGCTCCTGCCAGAGGCCGGCGTCGCTGCGACCAGCGGTCTCCACCATCCGGCGCCACATGGTGCCGTCCGATTCGATCTGGGTCACGACGACCCTCATGAGCCCAGTTTGCGCCTGCCCGCGGCAGACTCGGTAGGGGCAGCACGTCCGCCCGGTGGCCTGACTTCCCCAGGCCGGCGCGCCTACGGTCAGGAAGGCAAGTAGAGGTGCAGCCCTGCGGGCATGTGCTGATCGGGGGTGACCTTGCCCTCGAACACCCCGTTGATGTAGGCGGACACGTTGGCCGGGTACGCCCCCTGCGGTGAATGTTCCGCGGTCAGCCGCAGGATCGACGACGGCACGGTCTTGTGCTGGGCGGCCAGCTCGGCCAGGCTCATCGTGCCCGACGTGGTGTGCTCAATCACCATGTCCCCCTTCTCCGCGGGCCGGGACTTTCCCCGGCGCTCCGGACGGTAAACGCTGCGGGCCGTGGACATCGGGTCGCGGGCCGCGAAGCACGGTCACTGACCTGGGGCCGGCGGTGATGCGGTCACCGGCGCGGCGTTCCGGCGCGGCCGCGGGCGCGGCGGGATCGTAGCTGTCGATCTCCGCCTGCCATACCAGCTCGGGGCGGGCCGCCGGAATGACGAATTCGAGCGGTTCCCACCAGGCGTTGAACAGGACCAGGAAGTCGTCATCGAGCAGGGCGGTGCCGTCCTCGGCGCGGTCGGGGTCATCGGAACCGTCGAGGTACATGGCCAGCGAGAGAGCGCCGGGATCGGCCCAGTCAGCGGCGCCCATCGGCGAGCCCGCGGGGGTGAACCAGCCGAGCTGGGACGCCTCCTTCCCGGCGAGGAAGCGGCGGCGGCGGAACACCGGGTGCTGCGCGCGGAAGGTAATCAGCCGCCGGGTGAAGGCCAGCAGGTCGTCGTCGGTGGCCGACCAGTCGAACCAGGTGATCTCGTTGTCCTGGCAGTAGGCGTTGTTGTTGCCCCGCTGGGTGCGACCGCGCTCGTCGCCGCCGAGCAGCAGCGGCACGCCGAACGACAGCAGCAGTGTGGTGAGCATGGCCCGCGCCTGCCGGCCGCGCAAGGCCAGGATGCCGGGGTCCGCGCTTGCCCCCTCCGCGCCGCAGTTCCAGGAGCGGTTGTCGTCGGTGCCGTCGCGGTTGGACTCGCCGTTGGCCTCGTTGTGCTTGTCGTTGTAGGAGACCAGGTCGGCGAGGGTG
>Ga0207665_10000191_pt1 | contig 41294 bp, 33 predicted proteins | sample LARL112metaG_FD_184351 | JGI IMG/M metagenome (GOLD analysis project Ga0207665, IMG submission 184351) | Corn, switchgrass and miscanthus rhizosphere microbial communities from Kellogg Biological Station, Michigan, USA - LAR L11-2 metaG... | ecosystem: Host-associated > Plants > Roots >... | reverse complement strand
GTGCGCCTGTACTTCGTGCCGGTGGTGCCCTACGGCACGGACGACTACCTGGTGTGCCCGATCTGCAGCCGGGGCATGCAGCTCAGCCAGACCCAACTCCCCCATCTGGCGCCGATAAAAAGGGCTACGGCGTCGTTTCGCAGGGGCCGGCTCAGCCCGGCCGACTATGCCGCTCAGGCCGAGCGGTTCTGGCGCGCGATGGGAGTGCATGTCACCGGCCAGCCCGCGGCGGCAGGTGGTCCTCCCGGCGCCGCACCTGCCCCGCCGCCCGCACCGCCCCCGCGCGCCGCGGCCCCTCTGGCCCAGCCAGCCGGATCAGCCACCGTAGCCCCGTCCCCGCCTGCGGCGGACGATGAGACGTCGTGGCTGGCCCAGTTGCGCAAGCTCGCACAATTGCACGAGGAGGGCGTCCTTTCCGACGCTCACTATGAGACTGCCAAGCGGCGCATTCTCGATCAGACGTAGCCGCCGCGGCGACGGCGCCATGCGCTGCTTTGTGCAGACCGTGGCGGTCCTGGTCGTGTTCACCATCATGCGCACGTTCGGGCTGCTCGGCACGCCCGCGGTGGCGGCCGGGCTGCTCATGGCGGCGCTCATCACAGTCGCCTGGGACGGCGGCCTCACGCGCGACGACCTCGGGCTTGACTGGGAACAGGTGCCCGCGGGATTGCGATACGGTGGCGCTGCCTTCGGGCTGGTCCTGCTGGTGCTGGTGGTCGCGGCGCTGATCCCGGCCACGAACGGGTTCCTGCACGACTCGCGGGCACAGATCAGCGCCGGGCGGCTCGGTTACGAGCTAGGTGTCTCGATCGTGCTGCTTACGGCGATCCCCGAGGAGTTCGCCTTTCGCGGCGTGCTGCTGGGGTCGGTACTGAACCGGTGGGGGCCGTGGCGGGCAAGCCTGGTCACCTCGGTGCTGTTCGGCCTGTGGCACATCGCGCCGACCCTGCACACGATGTCGGACAACCACGTGTTCCGGGGCGAGGCCGGCAGCGTGGCCGGGCAGGTGCTGCTGGTGCTCGGCGCGGTCCTGGTGACGTCCTGCGCGGGCCTGGTGTTCTGCTGGCTCAGGCTGCGGTCAGGGAGCCTGGTCGCGCCGGTGCTGGCACACGTCGCGACCAACGGACTGGCCTTGGCCGTGGCATGGTTCACCGTGCATCACGCGAGCCTGCTGGCCGGGCGGTAGCTGCGCCGGCCAAGCCGCCTACCGGGGTGCGCGATCACCGGACCTCCGTGATGATCGGCCTGAGTTCGGCCAGCTTCTGGGTGGTGTACCCGGTCCGCAGTACGGCGTTCCACCCGTCCACATACTCGGCGGAATAGGTGTGGCCGTGCCCGCCCGGCACCCCGGTGGCGAACGGAAGATCGGCGGTGACCTGCCAGAACGTGATAAGTGGCATCCAGAACATGCTCTTGAGCACGTCCCTGCCCGGTGGCTCGCTGATCCAGTCCGGCTGGGTGAAGATCAGGTGCGGGCTCCACCAGACGATCGGGTCGGACGGGTGCATCAGGTACAGGACGCGGGTGCCGTTCCAGGGCTGGCCCGCCGGCGGGATTCCGGTACTCGCATCGTTGGTGAACCGCACGATCGCCCCGTGCTGGTAGATCGGCTCTACCTCGGGGCTGCCCGGGTCGCGGCCGTCGCTGAACTGCCGGAACAGCGTGTTGAAGTTGGGCGGGCCCGCGAACAGCGCGCCGTTGGTCCTGTTGGCCAGGTCGTTCGCGCCGGTAAAGGCGGCCTCGCCGCCGAACGAGCCCAGGCTCTCCCCGGCGACGAACAGCTTGGGACGATCTGAGGTCGGCATCTTCGCATACACGCCGTAGACCGCGTCAAAGAGCGCGCGCCCCGCCGCCAGGGCCTTTGCCTGGTCGACCAGGTAGGAGATCCACGAGGGCAGGTAGGAGTACTGGATCGCCACGGTCGCGCAGTCGCCATCGGTGAGGTACTCGAAGCTGTCCACCAGGGCCGGGTCGACCCAGCCACTGCCGGTCGTGGTGACCACGGCCAGGTACTTGCGGTGGAAGCCGCCCGCGCGCTCGAGGTCTTTGACCGCCAGCGCGGCCTGGGCCTCCGCGCCCTTGGCCGAGGCCAGGCCCGCGTAGATCCGGATCGGCTGCATGGCCGGCCGACCGGTGAACTTCTCGATGTTGCTCACCGACAGGCCCTTGCCGATGAAGTTGCGGCCCTGCCAGCCCAGCGTGTCCCACGGGATGAGCGAGCCGGGCCCGCCCGAGCTCAGGCTGGTGGTGGGCTGGTGGATCCCCTCGGCGGTCTTGGTGTCGCGCGTCCCGTAGGCCGCGTTCATGAGGTTGACGAAGCCTTGCAGGAGAAGGCCGCTGACCACCAGGTAGGTGACGCCGACCACCAGGATCCAGCCGATCCCGCGCGCCGCGCGCATGCCGATCCACCGGTGGAGCTGCTTGGCGATCCAGCGGTACAGGCCGCGAAGGCCGCGGCCGATCGCCAGGAAGATGCAGAAGACCAGCACCGCGATGATGGGCGAGGCGACGGCGAGCGGGATGTTGTAGTCCGTCACCCCCATCAGCTTGCGGATCTCGTACTGCCAGTACTGCCCGAGCGCGATGGCGACGGCGAACAGTACGACCGCGCCGATGATGAACGTGCGCCAGGCCCAGCGCCGCGGGCGCCGCGGCTCCCGGTCGGGGAAGGCGCGCCATATCGCCGCGGCCCATACCCCGAGCCCGTAGCCGATGGCAGCGGTGATCCCGCAGATGATCCCCTGAATCAGGCCGCCGCGCGGCAGGAGCGACGGGGTGAAGGAAAGGGCCGCGAAAATGACCGCGCCCCAGCAGCCCGGGAGCGTGACGTAAAGCAGCCTGCGGTGGTGTTTCGGCTGCGTGGTGGGTGGCGGAGGTGGGCCTTCGGGTGGAACCTCGGCCGGTCCGGTTTCGGCAGCCGCGGCCAGTTGCTCACTTGAGGACGGGCCCGTGGGCGGCTCCGTAGTCTCGCGCGCCATGACTGATCATGTTCGGGCGAACCGGGGTATGTCGTCACCCTCCTGGGGGTGATTCACGGCGCGCGGCCCACGAGGTATGTTTCACCTGGGCCGGCCGCAATCACATCGGAGCCCGCCACGATGGGCCATTTCGCCAAATCGGTCACGGTCAGGGCATCGGCCGTGGCCGGGCTTGCCATCGCGCTTGCCCTGCCCGTCACCCGGTCCGCCGTTCCGGTACCGCGAGCCGGGGCAGATACCGCCGCCCCGGGGTTCACCTTGTCGGTGGTCCATCAATTCCCGGCGGCCCTGCAGACCACCCCCAAGTACCTGGCGCTGTCCAAGGACGGCAACCTTTACGGGGCGACCTCCGCCGTAGGCTCGTCGAACGGCACGGACGGCATGTATCCGACGGCGCTGGTCCAGGCCCCGGACGGCACTCTGTACGGCACCACCTACTACGGCGGATCGCAGGGGGACGGCAACGCCTACCGGCTCCCGCCCGGCGGCACCTTCACCACCCTCGTCTCCTGCACGGTGCACAGTTGCCTGTATCCCATCGCCCTGGTCATCGGGGCGGACGGGAATGTGTACGGCATTTCCGAAGGCGACAAGCAGGGATTCGGAAACAACGGTCAGCTCTTTGCCGTCACGCCGAAGTTCCCCACGGAAGTCAACTTCAACACCACAGTGGCGGACCGGCCATGGAACCTGGAGCTGGGGCGCGACGGCAGCTTCTACGGCACGCTGATGGGCGACATCCACCACCCCGGATGGGTGTATGAGCTGACGCCTGCCGGGGCCTTCCACATCGTGGCGACGTTCAACGGGAGGAACGGCGCTGGGCCGGACGAGCTTGCCCTCGGTGCCGACGGGTCCCTTTACGGCACGACAGAAGGCGGCGGCGCCACCGGCGGCGGCGTGATCTTCAGGCTCACGCTGCCGCGCTGACCGGCCGGGACGGCTGGCCGGCGATCGTCCCGCCCGCTCAGCCGGCCCAGCGGACGGCGATCCGTCCCAGAGCGCCGGGCAGCGGCATGGACTGCGCCTCCGCGGTGACCGCGTCGCGTTCGGAGGGCGACAGCGGCCGCCACGGCCGCATCGTGATCAGCGTGTCCGCGCGGCTCCAGATGCCGGCGATCTCTCCCGCGACGAGGAGGCCGCCGGGCCAGACGCGCGGGGTCCACAACTCGCTACGGCGGGCGGCGTCGGGGACCAGCAGGTCGCGATCGGCCCCGTGGCGCAGGAAATAGGGATCGCCGCTGGGCAGCAGCCGGGCGGGCGCCGCGGGTCTGGGGTCCGCGCGGACGGCGGCCTCGTCCCCTGAGAGGATCCACGCGTCCCCGATCGGCGTCTGCACCGGTGTCAGCGACCCGCCAAGCGCGCCGAACGCCGTGGTGGCGTACCGTGCGCCGATGCCCGCCCACCGGCCGAAGGCCTCCGGCGTGGCGGGGCCGTAGACGTGCAGGTACCGGCGCGCTAGTTCCAGGCGGGCGTCGTGCGGGTCGGTCCCGGGCGGCGGCACGGTCCAGATTTCCGCCTGCCGCGCGCCGTCCCACCGGATCAGGACCGTGCCTGTCGCCGCGGCGTACCGCAGGCTGTTGTGATGCACGCCGAGCGTTCTGCCTGCCTGCCCGTAGGGCATCCTCGCGCCGCCGAGGCCGGCGTGCAGGCGGGCGGCGGTGTCCTCCGCCCTGCGCCGGCCCTTGGCATGGTCAGGCAGCGTCCCCAGCGAGAAGACGGCCAGGTCGCGCGCGGGTACCACGAACACGACGAACCGCGGCCCCCACAACTGGACCAGTGACGGGTCCTCCCACGTGGTCGGCCCGGTCCCCGCGACGCGCGCGTGGATCGACAGCAGCGCGGCCCGGGGCACGCTGTCCTGCAGCCCCGCCCAGGCGGCACGCCGAAGCGAATCCTGCCCGGGCGGCAGTCGCTCGCAGAGGCCGCCGGCGTGCTGCCGGAACGCCAGGATCTGCGGCCGCGTCAGGCGCAGCCGTGCCCTCGTCACGGCACATCACCCTAACCAGGGGCGGCACCGGCGCGCGCGGTGGCCCAGGTCTTGGATGGCCTCCGGCGAGGAGGTCCTCACCGCGACAGTCGCAGCCGGGACGGGACGGCCCACCACTGGTCCGGGCGATCGACGACGGGGGCGGCCAACCCGTCGTCCAGCACGCGGGCCAGGCGCAGCAGGAACGCGGCGATCCCCGCGGCGCCCTGCATCCATGAGGTGCCCGGTGGCAGCAGCGGCGGGTCCTGGCGATGTTCGGTGAACCGCCAGCGCGCTCCCGCCTGGTCGCGGATGGCGCGCTCGGCGAGCGCGTCCGCCATCGTGCGGGCGGCCCGGAGCAATACGCCGGCCCGCGCCTGGTCGCCGCAGTCCTGCGCGGCGTCGAGCAGGATGTCCCCGACGCCCGCGGTGCCGCAGCAGCGGCCGTCGTTGTCCCAGAATCCCGGCCGGAGCCGCGCCGGCACGCCGGAGGCGAGGACGGAACTCAGGCACCGTTGCCGCAGCGACGCCACACCGAACCCGGAGACCTCGGCCACACCGGCGGCGGCCAGCGCGGCGAACAACTGCGAGGTTCCGGCTGGCCCGTGGCACCAGTTGTAGGTCACCGGTTCCACGTCCCGGGTGGAGAACGGCAGTGTGTGCGGGATGATGAACCCGTCCTCGTCCAGTGAGCCGACGGTGAGCAGGTGCTGGGCACCCCGCAGGGCGGCGGCGGCAAAGTCCGCACGGCCCAGGTCCGCCCCGGCGATGGCCAGCGCCGTGGCCACCCCCGCGGTGCCGTGGGAGTAGTTCGGCGCCCGGGACGGCGCCCCCGGCACTATGCCCCAGTCCAGGCCGCCCTCGGTCTCGTCCGCCGCGTCGAGAAGGGCCTCGCCACCGGTCGTGGCGATGTCCCGGGCGTGCTGACCGCCCGCCCAGATCGCGGCCAGCACCACCCCGGCGGTGCCCTGAATCAGTTCCGTCACCGGCGCGGTGGACCCCGGTTCGATCTCCAGCGTGGTGTGCCACCCCTCGGGGGTCATCAACTCCGCCAGCCGGGCCATTGCGGCCTGCTCACTGCCCGGGGCGAGCAGTTTGAGCGCGGTCACGTCCCCGCCGAGCCCGTCATACAGCGACGGCTCGGTCCTGGCCGGCACGACGGCGCGAAGCCGCGCCACGATCCCGTCGGCCAGGGCCTGCTCCGCGCCGGTCAGCGCCCTCTGCTGGCCGATCTCGGCCAGCACCGGCGCCAGGCCGCCGATCCCGGCATACACCGAGTCGCGGTCGGCACCTGGCCCCGCGGCCGGTCCGTCGCCGGCCACCACCTCGGGCAGCCAGGGGCCCCCGTCGTCCCGGACCTGGCCGAACACCCAGGTCCAGGCCGCCTCCCCCAGTTCCCGGTAACCCTCGTCCGTCACCGCACCAGGTTATGGCGCCCGCGCCGCTGGCCGGCCGGGCTGAGCTCTTCCTACCGGCAGGGGCGGCGGCCGCCGTCCAGGTTGGTGCTGAACAGGACTCCGTTCATGTTGGCGGGATCGTCCCGTGGGCAGAACCTGGCCTGGGTCTCCGGCGCGTACTCGGCGCGGTGATGTTGATGAAGCGCTCCCGGTAGCCGGAGAGGTTGCGGCCGAGGTCGCCGGCCGCGTTGAGCTGGGCGTAGTAGCTGGTCTTGATGCCTTCCTGTGCGGCGGTGTAGTAGTCGCCGGCCGTGCCGACCTCGATGTAGCAGATGACGTGGTCGCCGCGCTGGTGCAGCGCCGCGACCGTGGACGCGGGGTTCTGGATGCCGTCGATGTCGTAGACAACCGGGTTGTCCCCGGGCGGCAGGTCACCGTTGTAGGCGGTGACCCCGGTACCCATCATCTGGGTGTTGCTGGTCACCAGCGGCTGGCCCAGTTCCCACATCCAGTCCGCCTGCTCGGGCGGCTGCCACACGCTGCCGTGCGCTGGCACGGCGACCGTGTGCACGCCACCGGCGGGCGGCAGCGCCGCCGGCCGGCCGGCCGGCACCTCCACCGCCACCCCGGCTCCGGCCAGTGTCGCCGGCACGGCAATGGCCCAGCCACCCACCCGCAGTCCTGCCACCCTGCTGCCCCCGTCCCGGCCACGGGCGGAGTTGCCCGTCTTGTCCCCCGTGATCCGTGGATTAGCTTCCTACCCATTTGACCTGCATATTCACGGATCACGGGGCGGCAGCTGCCGTCTCACCCGGAGAACGGCGACGCAGGGCCGCCCGTCGGCCGAGGCCGTCAGGCCGCGGATGTGTAAGTGATCATGGCTCGCCGGTTGGCGCGGGTTCCCGCGGCGTTGTAGCAGGTGACGTCGCGGATAGTGACATTGGGCGGGGCGGTGCCCCACAAGGTATTGAGATTGCAGAACGACGGCCCGGCCTGGACCGGTGTGACCAGCACGGTGTTGGGGAGCTGGCCGACCTGCGGGAAGGATGCCAGCCGCAGACCGGCACCGGCCCGCAGCAGCGTATTGGTCGCACCGGCGGAGTTGAAGTTCACCGCTGGCGGCACCGGGGCGTAAGGGCCGGGGTTGGCTGGCTGGTTGTCGTAGCTGTAGCCGAAGAACGACGGCTTGGTGCCCGTCACGGCCCGGCCGACCTGGTAGGTCAGGGTCCAGCCGGTGGACAGCGGAATCGTGGTGGCGTTGTAGCAACGGACCACGAACGACTGCCCGGAGGCCAGGGGGGTCCACTGCTGCAGCTCGCATTTGGCGGCGGCCGCCGGGTTGACCGCGGTAACCTGCACGCCCCCGGCGGGCTTGGCAGGCCCGAGGCCGGGCAGCCGCACGGTCCACACCCCGGTCGGCCCCGGCGTCACCGTGTTCGCCGCACCGGCCGAGTTGAAGCTGGTGACAATCCCGCCAGCGCCGGGCTCGAAGTGGACGTACCCGTAGGCCTGCGGCGGTGTGAGTTTCTTGGCCGAGCTTTGGCTGAACGTGACCACGAACGGCGCGGACACCGGCGTCCCGCCGGGCTTGAAGCACCGCACCGCGACCACCTCGTCCGAGCCGGACGGGGCCCAGTGCTCGGCCTGGCACCACACCGCGATGTCGATGACCGCGGTCACGTGCACCACCCCGGCGCTGGAGGCGATCTGCGGGAAGTCGACGAACACCTCACCGGGCGCGCCCGGCGTGGTATGCACCACGAACCCCGGCGGCCAACTGCCCGCCTGATGGTTCACGTCGGGTACACCGGACGGAGTGTTCACGTACGCGAAACCCCAGTTGTCGGGGACCGCCGCCTGCGCCGGACCCGCCCACACGATGCCGGTCGCAGCCAGCACACCTGCCAACGCGGCCAGCCACCGCATCCACGCCAACGGTCTCATCCCGTCCTCACCCCGCTCGCAGTAGCCCTGCCGTGGCACCACGGCCGCCCGCGACGCCGGGCGCGCACGTGGAGCCCTACGGACTAAGAGTGGCCCGTCGCGGCCCAAATACACAGCCCCCCGTCGTGGCCGGCGCACCTGGCAGCGGTTTGGAGCCGTCCCTCGCGGCGGGTCATCCCGCCGCGAGGGACGGTGGCCGAGTCAGCCGCGGGCCCCCGTGTCCGCGGCGAACTCAGAGCCTGCGAGCTGTACCGGTACCTCGTCCTGTCCGGCAACCGGCTCTTGCTAGGAGCTAAGCCCGCTGTCGGGCTGGATGTTCTGGTTGAGGTGGAAGGTGTTGTCCGGGTCGTAGCGGTGCTTGATCTGGGCCAGCCGGTGGTAGTTGCCGCGGTAGGCGGCCCTGATCCGGTCCTGGCCCTCGCTCATCATGAAGTTGATGTAAGCGCCGCCCGCCGAGGTCGGGTGCAATGCCTCCCAGTAGTCCCGAGCCCACTGCGAGATAAGCTCCGCGTTCGCGGGATCGGGGTCGACACCCACGATGACGCCCGCCCAGCCACCGCCGCGATAGGCGAACGCCGTCGCGTCTTCGGGGACGCGGCTGGCGGCGCCGTCGATCGGGTACATGTGCATGGTCGACATGCCGGTCGGCAGCTCTGCGCCGTACTTGACGTGCGCGGCGATCGCCTCGTCGGTGATCTCGTTGAAGAAGTCGGCCCGCCAGTACCATTGCAGCCCCGCCGGGAGCAGCGGGTCGAACGCGCTCTGCAGCACGTTGAACGGCATCGGGTGCAACCCGACCACCAGCGGTGAGCCGAACGTCCTGACCGGCTCGAGCACCTCGTCGGCCCGGTCGTGCGGCCCGGTGTAGCACCAGAGGATGCCGCACGCCTTGCGGCCCCACAGCTCCTCGGGGAACGGCGGCGCGGGCGGAATGGTGAGCACCGCGATCCAGCCGCTCAGCTCCTCCGGCAGCGACGGCACCAGTTCCCGGTACCAGCGCATCACCTCGGCGGTGTCGCCGATGTCGTAGAGCACCGGGCCGCCGATGATCGTGCCGTGCTCGCCGATGTCGTGGCAGCGGAACGTGAACGAGGTGACGATGCCGAAGTTCCCGCCCCCGCCGCGCAGTGCCCAGAACAGGTCGGGGTGCGAGGTCTCGCTGGCCGTCACGAAGGTTCCGTCGGCGAGGACCACATCGGCGCTGAGCAGGCTGTCGACGGTGAGGCCGAAGCGCCGCGACAGGTAACCGACACCGCCGCCGAGCGTCAGGCCGGCCACCCCGGTCGAGGACAGGAAGCCGGAGGGAGTGGCCATGCCGAACGCCACGGTCGCGTGGTCGACATCACCCCAGGTGCATCCGGCGTCGACGCGGACGGTGTGGTCCTCCGGGCTGACCGTGGTGCTGCGCAGCAACGACAGATCGATGACCAGGGCGCCGTCCCACACCCCGAGGCCGGCCGCGCTGTGGCCGCCGCTGCGGACGGCGATCTCGACGCCGTGCTCGCGGGCGAACCGCACGCAGGTGATCACATCGGCGACGTCCCGGCAGCGCGCAATGGCGGCGGGGTGCTTGTCGATCATGCCGTTGTAGACCGCGCGTGCCTGGTCATACTCGGGGTCCCCGGGCAGGATCACGCTGCCGCGCACGGCGGCGGCCAGATCCTCATACGGTGCGGTGGCAATGGTTGAGGTGGTCATGTCAGGCCCTTCAGGCTTGTCGTTGAATCTGGGACCGAAGCTAGAAGCCGCCGCGTTCGCCAAGCGTTCGCGTTCCAGCAGGCCGCTAGGCCGTGGGAAGAACGCTGGGCGCGGCCGGGCGAACGCCCAGCGCATCGAGGTCGCGCTCGCAGCGGCGGAGCAGCGCGAGGCTGCCGTGCGCCGACGCCAGCCGGGCGGCAGCGCGCAGCCGCGCCACCGCCTCGTCCTCCTCGTCATGGGCGGCACGCAGGCGCATCACCTCTGGCAACCACCAGAGATCCTCGTGGGCCTGGGCCGCGACCATGGCGGCGTCGAGCGTCGCCCGCGCCGCATCCCGCTGGTTGTTCCTGGCCAGCAGGTCCGCAAGCAGCGATAGCCAGTACGGCATGCGGGCGAACGAGCCTTCCGCCTTGAGGTTGCCGATGCCCCGCTGGGCCAGGTCGACGCGTGGCCCGTCCGCGCGCGACCAGCCATCCAGGATCAGCCCCCACTCGCGGTAGTAGGCGAAGTCGTACCGGTCGCACAACTCGCGCAGTTCGGCGACGGTATTCCTGAGCCGGGGCACGTCGCCGCGCATCTGTTCGCCGACCGCGCCGTAGGCGAGCGCCAGGGCCAGGTTGAACGGGTGCTCGATCGCCCTGGCCGTTGCGATTGCGCGATCGAGGCAGGCCAGCGCGTCGTCGTCGTGGCCGAGCAGCCAGTGAGCGTGTGCTGCCCAGGCCACGGCATGGATGTCAGGACGGCTTCCGATGCTCAAGAAGGCATCGGACGATAGCTCGGCGGCGAGTTCGAGATGGCGCAGTCCCTGCGCGGGCTTTCCCAGGCTGAGGGCGGCGCCGCCGACCACGAAGCGCGCGGAGCCGCTCAGCTTGGAACCCGCGTCGGCAAGGGCCAGCGCCCGGCTGGCTATCTGATAGCTGTCGGCGGTCCGCCCCTGCACGAACAGCGACGCCCCCAGCGCGGCCATGCCGGTCACCGTCGAGCCGGTGCGGCCCAGCGACTCGGCGAGGGCGATCGAGCGCTCCAGGGTCTGCTCCAGCCGCTTGGAGGAGTAGCCGTTCATGGCGTTCAGTGGCGCCGCCATCGATTCGAGCACCGCTAGTTCCCGGGCATCCCTGTCTCCCCCGGCCGGCCTGGCCGCAATGATCGACAGCGCCTTCTCGTGCAGCCGGACCGCCTCGGCATGGCCGAACCTGGACGCCGCGACCCCGGCCGCCCGCTGGTAGTAGGCCAGCGCCCGCATCGGCCGCCCGCCGCGGGCGTACTGCTCCGCGAGCTGAGCCGCGACCACATCGGTGTCCTCGGCGTGGAGCAACTCGAGGCCCTGGGCGACCCGGCGATGCAGGAGCCAGCGTTTCGGCGGGCTGATCGCCGCGTATGCCGCTTCGCGCAGCAGGTCGTGGGAGAAGTCGTAGCCGTCGCCGAACTCCCGCATGATCCTGCGCCGCCATAGCTCGTCGATGGCCTCCACGACTGCGTCGGCCTCAAGGTCACTGGCCTCGGTGAGCAGGTCAAGGGAGAAGTTCGTGCCAACGGCTGCCGCGAGCCCGGCCACCTCCCTGGCCGGCCCGGTTGCCTGGTCGAGGCGCTTGCGCAGCACGGCGGCCAGATCGCCGACCGAGAGCGGCGTGCCGTTCGCGTCGTCGGTGCCACGCATCGCCTCGATGACGTAGAGCGGGAAGCCGCCCGTTGTCGCGTGCAGCAGGCTGGTGTCCGCGTCAAGCAGCGGCCGCCCGGAAACGGCCTGGGCGAGATGTGCCGTGCCGGCGGCGTCCAGCGGGGTGAGGGAGAGCTCGGTAAGCAATCCGGTGGCCCGCATCCGGACCAGCCAGCTCGTCAGTTCAGGGTGGGCATCGAGGCCGTCGTCGCGCAACGTGGCGGCAACCAGGAGCGGGGCATTCTCAGCCAGGCCAAGGCAGAACGTGATGAACGCTAGCGTCTCCTGGTCACACCACTGCATGTTGTCCAGGACCAGCAGGGTCGGCCGGCCGGCCGCAAGCAGCGCCCGCGCGACGCCCTCGAAGAACCGGTGGCGCTGCCAGGCGTCCGCCATGGTCCCGGTCCCGGTCCCGCGTCCCCCGCGGCCCTCGGCCGGCAAGAGCCTGCCGACCTCGGTGCGCCAGGCGGGGTCGAGGGTCGCCACGGCCGACTGGACGGCAGGGGTTCGCAGCCAGTCCGCCACGGGTGCAAGCGCCAGCCGTCCCGATGTCCCGAAGCACTGGCTGCTCGCCACCACCGCGCCGTGCAGCAGGGCCTGCCCGGCGACCTCGGTCACCAGGCGGGTCTTGCCGACACCCGCGCCGCCGCGGACCACCGCCAGGCCCCGGGTGCCCGCCGTGGCGGCCCGCCACAGGCCGTGCAGTAGGTCAAGCTCCCGGGACCGGCCAATGAGCTGTGCCGCGGCCAGCCCCGACCGGCCGGCCGCGGCCGGCTTCACGCCCACCGGGTCGGCACGGGCCATCAGCCGCTGGAACGCCTGCCGTGTCGCCGGATCCGGGACGACGCCCAGCTCACGCTCCAGGACCGAGGCGCAATGATGGTAGGTACTGACCGCGCCGGCCCGGTCGCCGAGATCGGCCTGCAACCCCATCAGGGTGCGGTAGCCCACCTCCTCGAGCGGCTGCAAGGCGATCCGGCGGCGGGCAACCTCCACCGCCCCGGCCAGGTCACCATGACGGGCCCGTGCCTCGCCGAGCAGGTCGCACAGGCTGACACACTGGCGCTCCACCGCCGACCTGACCTCGAGCACCCAGTCGTCGTACACGCCGGGCAGGAGGTCACCCCGGTACTCCCCGATGGCCCGGGCGGCATGCAGGAGGACCCCCTCGTCATCGCCGGTCGCCGCGGCCGCCAGGGCGGCCTTGCACTCGACGTCAAAGACGCGCAGGTCGACGCGGCACGTCGCGGTGTCGCGCCAGCCCAGGTCGGTGGGGGTCACGATGAGCGACGGCTCGTCGGCCAGAATCTGGCGCAGTTGGTGCAGTTCCCGGCGCAGGTTGGTCAGGGCCTGCGCGTCGGTCGAATCCGGCCAGAACAGGCCGGCGATCCGCTGCCGGGGCTGGGGCGACCCGGCGTGCGCGGCCAGGAAGGCGACCAGGGCCACCGCCCGCGACGAACGCGCGTGGGCGCCGGCGCCGGCGATGGACTGCTCCCCCAGCAGCGATACACGCAACACGCAGCCTGCTCTCCCGAGCCGTGCCCCCCCTGATCCCCCAGGTTAAACACCTGACTGATACTTACTCAAGAAATGGTAAAGGAAGAAGAGCCGCCTCCCAGCCGATCGTGCCCGGAGCCTCCCCTGGCCACGTCTGGATTGCCAGCTAAAGTTCATCCGGATCGCGTCTGCGCCGGTCAAATCGCGCGGGTCTCCGCCACGGCGGCAGGACGCAGCTCATCGACGCCGAGTTCCGCCAGCAGCCGCGCGCGCAAATCCTGGAAGGCCGGCCGAGCGGGGTCGCGTGGGCGCGGCAGCCCCACCGGCACGTCGAGGGTGATCCTTCCTTCGGTGAGGACCACCGCCCGGTCCGCGAGTAGCACTGCTTCCTGTACATCGTGCGTGACGAGCAGGACGGCGGGCCGGTGGCGGGCGCACAACGCCTGCAGCAGGGTGTGCATCTTGGTCCGGGTCAGCGCGTCGAGCGCGCCGAACGGCTCATCCAGCAGCATGAGCTGCGGCTCCCGCACCAGCGCCCGGGCCAGCGCGACCCGCTGAGCCTCGCCCCCGGACAGCGTGGCCGGCCATGCCCGGGCGTGGCCGGCCAGCCCTACCTCGGCGAGCGCGTCGAGGCCGTGCTGCTTGAGGCCCCGACGGCCGCCCGGGCCGGGCCGCAGGCCGAGCACCACGTTCGGCTGGACCCTCTGCCAGGGGATCAGCCGAGGCTCCTGGAAGACCACGGCCCTGCGCTCGGGGACGAGCACGTCGCCGCCGTACTCCGGGTCCAGGCCGCCCAGGATCCTGAGCAGCGTGCTCTTGCCCGCGCCGCTGCGGCCCAGCAGGGCCACGAACTGGCCCGGCGCGATCGACAGGTCCAGCCCGCGCAGCACGCCCCGCCCTGGCTGGAAACTCCTGGTCACCCCGGTGGCCAGTACGGCCAGGCCGCCCGCCGCCTGGTCCCCGGGCACGTGATTCACCATGATCGCCACCGTCAGCCGCCCGCGAACGCGGCCCGCCACACCAGGAGCCGGCGCTCCAGCAACCGGACGATGGCGTCGGCCGCCAAACCGAGGATGGCGTAGATGGTCAGGCAGCAGAACATGATGTCGATGCGGTTGGTCGACTGCGCCTGGTTGATCAGGTAACCAAGCCCGCTCTGGGCGTTGATCTCCTCGGCCACCACGTCAATGATCCAGCTTCCCACCAGCGCGAACCGCAGCCCGACCAGGAAGCCAGGCAGCGCGCCGGGCAGGATCACCTGGAAGACCAGGCCGAGCCGGTTCAGCCCGAACGTCCGGCCCGCTTCCACCAGCTTGTTGTCCACGTTCCTGATCCCGGCGTAGGTGTTCAGGTAAACGGGGAAAAGGGATCCCAGCGCGATGAGGAAGACCTTCGGCGTCTCCCCCACGCCGAACCAGATGATGACCAGCGGCACCAGCCCGAGGATCGGCACCGCGCGGAACGCCTGGATGACCGGGTCGATGAGGTCTTCGCCGACCCAGAACAGGCCGCACAACACGGCCAGGAACACCCCGGTGCCCACCCCCAGCAGCACCCCTATGGCCACCCGCTGCAGCGAGATAAGCAGGTTGGACGCCAGCACGCCCTGGGCGGCCAGCTCACGCCCGGCGTCGAAGACGGCGACCGGCGAGGCTACCTCGAAGCTGGTGAACAGGCCCTGGGAGCAGACCAGCTGCCACAGCGCGATGGCGACGATCGGGCCGATGGCGCGCCGGGCGAGCCGCGGCACCCGCGTGATGGTGAACCGCCGGCGTTTGGTGCGCGCCGGATGAATGAGCACGAGATGGGCCGTGGTCCGGGCGGCCGCGGCCCCCGCCACCGGCTGGATGGCGGCGGCCGAGGCGGCCGAGGCGCCGACATGATGCGACGCCACGCTGACATGGTCAGCCATTCTGAGGGATCTCCTTCAAAATTGCGTTGTACCGGACGGACTGGGCCGCGCTGTAGAGCCCGCTCACGCTGTAGGCCGCCGGGAACGCGCCGCTGCTGGCCATCAGGTTGACCATCTGCTGGAGAGCCGACTTCACCGCCGTGTCGATGGGCACATAGGTGATCGTGCCGCCTGCCGCGAGGATAAGCCGCGCCACCTGCGGGGTCTGGTGCTCGACGTTGACGTAGTAGTCGGTCACCCACTGGGACTGGTGTGTCTTCGCCCAGTTCTGGGCCTGGACGAGCCGCTTGATGAAGTCCTCGATGGCGGCCTGCTTCGCCTTGCTGGCCAGCGCCGATGTGGTGGCGAGGACGTAGCTGTAGCTGGGGGGCTGAATGCTGTCGATGCTGGCGAGCACCTTCGCGGTGGGGTGGGCCTGCTGGTAGTTGGCCTTCTGTTCCGCGCTGACCACCGACGCGTCGGCGGCACCGCCCTGCAGCACCGTGCCAAGCTGGAGGAGGCTGACGTTCACCTGGTGGACGTCCCTCTGGGCCAGCCCGGCCTGCTTCAGCGCCCGCAGCGCGAACGCCTGCTCCGCCGTGCCGGTGGTGTAGGCGACGTTCTTGCCACGCAACTGCGAGATCGACGTGATACCGGGCCTGGCCAGCAGGTACATGTACGAGCCGATCGGCCGGCCGACGGCAGCCGCCACCACCGGCAGGTGGGACTTGACCGCGAGTGAGGCGGGCAGGTCACCCATGGTCCCGACGTCGATGCGGTGCGCGGCGAACCCCGCGTCCACCAGCGGGCCACTGTCGAACTCCACGAAGTTCACCTTGTAGGGGGCGCTGCTGAGCACGTGCGACGAGGCGAACAGGGTTTCGAGATCTTGCTGCTGGTCGCCGACGTTGAGGACTATGCCGGAGGAGCCGGAACTCCCGCCCGCCGACGACCGCTGCGCCGCCTGACTTGACGCGCAGGCGGAGATCAAGGCGGCGAGGCCGGCCAGCGAGACGACGGACATCGTTCGGATGATGGTTTGTGGCTTTCGGGGGTGCACTGTCCCTCCTTTAGGGGGCCCCTCGCGGCGGGTATCTCGGGACGCCGCAGCCCGGGTCAGCCATGACCCGGCTGCTCCTCAGCTAATCCGGCGTGGTGAGATATGTCAATATTTCCAGTCGAAATTATAGGGAATTACTGGAGCATGACCCCGGGGTGCCCCCACTGAGGACCGTGGGGGCACCCCGCCGGTCCGGCTGCCGCGCATGGGCCCCTGGAGGTCGAGGAGGTCGCACGCGGCGGCCGGCCGTCAGTTGGCGGCGGCCACGACCACCTTGTGCTTGTCCGTGAACGGCCTGCCGGCGACGAGTTCGGACTCGCGGCCGTCCGGCCCGGTCGGCACGTCACCGATCAGCGTGACCCGGTGCAGGGTGCGCTGCAGCCCCAGGTGCTCGTAGTCGCGCGGGGCGAGGTGGGCAGTGGCGCGGTTGTCCCAGAAGGCCACGCTGCCTGGCTCCCAGCGGAACCGCACCGTGTACTCGGGCCGGGTCAGCTCGGCGTAGAGGAGGTCGAGGACGGCCGTGCTCTCCCGGGGTTCGAGATCGACGATGTGGCTGGTGAAGCCCGGGTTCACGAATAGGCCCTTGGCCTTGGTGACCGGGTGCACGCGCACCACCGGATGGATGGCCACCAGCAGGTTGTCCTCGATCCGCTTGGACATCGCGCCGTCGCTGGAGGAGCGCTCCCCGCCGTACCGGTGCTCGGCCCGCAGGCCCTCGATGAACTTCTTCACCGGCTCGGACAGCCCTTCATAGGCGGCCTGCAGGTTCGTCCACTGGGTGTCTCCGCCGACTTCCGGCACCACATCAGCGCGCAGGATGGAGGCGGCCGGCGGGTTGACCGCGGCGGTCACGTCGGTGTGCCAGCCGCTGAACAGCCCCCGGTCGTAGTAGCGCTTGAACGCCTTGCGGTAGTCCTCGCCGTAGCGTTCCTCGAACCGCTTGTGGTCCACCGTGTAGATCTCCGGCTGGTCCTCGGGCGGCGCGTCGTCGTGCGGGTGGGCATAGGTGAGCTTGCCGAACTGCGCACCGAACTGCACCTGCTGCGCATGGGTGAGGAACTGGTTGCGGAAGAAGATCACCTTGTACTCATGCAGCGCGTCCTTGATCGCCGCGATCTCCTCGGCCGGCAACGACTCGGAGAGGTCGACCCCGCTAATGTCGGCGCCGGTGTACCCGGCGACCGGCCGCACCGTGACCGTGGTGCGAGCCTCTGCTGTGGTGGTCACCAATTGCCCCTTCCATGGAGGGTGGCACCGGAAGACCGGGTGGCGGGCGGTTAATTCCTCGCCGAAATTTCATCACCCTTGGGTAATGATTACCCGTCAGCCAAGGTGCCTCTAGCGTTTACCTTCACGTTTATCCTGGATAGCGGCCAGCCTCATTGTCAATTTTGCAACTTCAGAAAATAATTCAATTTCGCGCGCTGGCTGCCGGGCGCCTCGTGTTTCGCCGGTACGCGCGGAACTGGCTCTCGGCGCGGTGGCGGGCCATCCGGCGCAGATAGGCGCGTACGGCGGCACCTGGGCTCCGCTATTGGTGCCACGCGGAGCCCTACATAGGCCGGCCAGCAGCCCACTAATGGTCTGCCGGCTACAAGCCTATGTGCTGTGAGATGAACGGCCGCCCTTTCTTTGATTTAAGGCCGACGCTGCCCGCCTGATGTTAATCGCTCTTAGCTGGCGGGAGCGTATTCGTGTGGCGGGTCGAGCACGTGCGGCCCTAGTGGGTCGCTGTAGATGGCGTCCAGCATGACGGCACCGGCCGAGACTGGCAGCACGTCCTCGCCGAAGCTGCTGGCAACCACCACCCGGCCCGGATCGCGGCAGGTGTGGGACCGCCTCGCGACCTCGGCCCGCATGACGTCCAGGCAGCCGGGCAGCCGGATGGCGCCCGCCTCGGCGACCACCAGCACGTCGGGGTTCAGCACATCGAGCAGCATCGCGGCGGCCCGGCCAACCAGTCGCGCGCGCTCCCGCATGAGATACAGCGCCTCAGCCCTACCGGCACCGGCGCTGGCCAGCAAGGCCAGGAAGGACGGCTCCCTGATGATGCCGGCGCTGGCCGCCCGCCGGGCCAGGCTGTCCTCGCTCACCGCGGCCTGCAGGCAGCCCGGCTGCCCACACCCGCAGTCGCCGGACCGGCCGCCGACCGGCAGGTGCGCGACCGACCCGGCGGCGGACCGCGGCCCCTGGTGCACGGTGCCGCCGGTGGCGAACGCCGCGTCGATCACGTTGCCGACGAACATATGGACCACGCTGTCCCGGCTGCGCCGGTCACCGAACAATTGCTCGGCCTTGATCAGCGCGCGGGCGTGACTGTCGATCCGCACCGGCATGCCCGCGATCCCCGCCAGCAGGTCCCGGGCCGACACGTCCCGCCAGCCGAGCGCGGGGTGGTCCACCACCACCCCGGCCGCCGGATCCACCCAGCCCCCGGTGGCGACACCCAGCCCCAGCGGCTCGCGCCCCGGGGCGAACTCCGCCGCAAAACCCGGAATCCGGCAGGCGGCCCAGGCGAGTATCCCGGCCGGCGGCAGGCCGCGGTGGGGGTGCGATTCCCGCGCTATGACCCGGCCGCACAGGTCCAGCACGGCCAGGGTGGACGCCAGTGCGCCGATGTGCAGTCCGCAGACGACGTAGCGCTGGTCGCTGATGTCCACCGGGACGTGCGGTCGGCCCGCACCGTTGTGGCCACCTTGCCGTGGGACCTCGCGCACCAGGCCACCCCGCACCAGTGCGGTGCAGTACCGGCCGGCCGCGGCGGGGCTCAGCCCGGCGAGCCGGGCGATGGTGCTGCGCGGTACCGGGCCATGGTCGAGTATCGCGAGCAGCACGTCACTGGCGCTCGACGTGCGGCGCCGGTCGGCGGAGGCGGGGATGTCCGAGCGCCGCACCTGCGCGGCTGCGGCGGGGGGATGCGCGGCCGGTGCCCGCTCGCCCCGGCCCGGCGGCGCCGCCTGGCCGGGCTGCCAGCGTGCCGGGGCGGGGGATGTCAACCCGCTACCCGTGACGACGCTGGTGCCGTGCATGTGTACCTCATTGCCGTCGATACGGTGGGCGCGCTGGCCGGTTCGGCCATCGCTTGCCTGACGCTGGCTGGCGAGGTCACGCCGATATAGCCGCGACCGGCGGCTGACAAGCCTGCGCCGGGTCCTCGCTGACCAGCCATAAAGCAAGTATGCCGAAAACTTCCTAGTAAGTCAATGGGAATTATAGGAAGTTACCTCGGAGCGCCCTCTGCCAGATGCCTAGGCGCGGGGCGCTGCAGTGGGTACAACTCCAAGTGGCCTGCGGGCGCAACAAGCCCCCGCAGAGCCACCGAGCGAGTGATCATGAAAAGACTGCTCTGGCCACTGGCGGTAGTCATCGTGCCGGCCATCCTCGGCGCGGCCGGGCTGCTCATCGCCCGTGCGGCGCCATCTGGGCCGACCGCGCCATCGGATACGACCGCGACCCTCAGGCCGGCGGCCACGTCGACACCATCACCAGCCAGCACGGCCAGCGGCGGACCGCGGGCAACACCCACCCCCCAGCAGGCCGCCCGGCCCAGGCGCCACCACACCGGTCCCTGGGCCGTGGTCAGCGCCTACTACCGGGATGTCAGCTCCCGCAAGTACGCCAGGGCGTGGGCGCTGATCAGCCCGGCCATGGCGGCCGGCCAGACCTACCAGCAGTTTGTGGCCGGATACGCGTGCACGGGCACCGAACGGCCCACCAGGCTGAGCCAGTCCGGTCACCAGGTCAGTTTCAAGCTGACCGTAGTCAACGGCTGCAGCGCCGCGTTCCAGTACTACACCGGGACCGACACCGTCCGCGGCGGGAAGATCGTCGCAGCCGACGTCACTCCCACCGGCTGACACCGACGACACCGGGGACATCACGCGCGCTCGTACCGGGACCGCCGTCTGCCAGCACCCTGGTACCCCGCCCGGACGAATGCCGGCCTGCCTCCAAGTAGGGGCATCGATGATCCCTCTATCATAGAAAGACATTCGATAATATAATCGATTTATGGGCCAGAAACTGGTCTCGCCCGCCACTTACTGGCGTCGCCGGGTGGTCGTCATCGCGGTCAGCGTTGCGGTGCTCGGCTTCCCCATCTGGGCCGTGAACGAGGCGCTGGGCGGCAGTAAGGCCCCACGGTCCTACACCAGCGACGTGGCCGGTCCCAGTGCACCCGCGCGGGCCAGGCACGCCCCAGCCCGGGAGATCGCGGACCTGGGCTCCAAGCCGCGGGCGCGGCCGTCCGCCGTTTCCCGCGGTGTGCGTGCCTCACCCTCCCCCGGGCCCGGGCGGCAGACCTGCGCCACGAGGGCTGTGCTGCTGACGCTCCGCTCCGCCCGGCATCGTTACGGGCCGGGCGAGCAGGTCACCTTCGTGGTCGGCGCGGTCTCCACCGGGAGCCGGCCGTGCCGCATCGACCTTGGTCCCAGGTTCACCTCGGTGGTAGTGGCCTTCGGCGGCACGCCGCTGTGGGACTCCTCCAGCTGCCTGCGCGGTACCGGCTCCCGGGCGGTCATGCTGAGGCGGGGCGCCCCAGCCTTCCTCCGGGTCACCTGGGACCGGAGAACCTCACTTTCCGGCTGCCCGGGTCAGGGGACCGCGGTAAGGGCGGGCACCTACACCGCCGCGGCGTTCAACGGCCAGCGCCGCAGCCGGGCCACGACCTTCGTCCTTACCGGCAGGAGCGCGGCCGGGCCTGGCTAGCCTGAGGACGCACCGCCGGTGCGCAGCCATCACAGACCTAGAGGCGGAGAGTTGGCGGTAGCGACCGTTGTTTGCCGCCGGCCTGCCTGGCAGGGCAATCTGAGTGAGCTGCAACGATGTGGGGAAGGAACCTGCCGGATCGAAGGGCCGCGCCGATGAAACTGCCTCTCGTTGACTATGAGGCGCCCAGGACCGTTCCCGAAGCGGTGGAATTGCTGGCCGAGCACGAGGACGAGGCGAGCGTGCTCGCCGGCGGCCAGAGCCTGATCCCGCTGCTGGCGCTGCGGCTCGCGCATCCGGCGGTGCTCATCGACATCAACGGCATAGCTGAGCTGTCCGGGGTGTCGGCCACCAACGGCACGGTGACGATAGGCGCCATGACGCGGGAGTACGTTGCCGAGGAATCCGGCACCGTCGCCGATGCCGTGCCGTTGCTGGCGGCCGCGCTGCCGCTGATCGGCCATGAGGCAATCCGCAGCCGCGGCACAATAGGGGGCAGCCTGGCGCACGCCGATCCGGCGGCCGAACTGCCGGCCGTCGCCCGGGCGCTCGATGCCGAGTTCGTGGTGCGTGGCCCGGCGGGCGAGCGGGTTGTCCCGGCGGCGGAGTGGTTCGAGGGATACCTCACGACGTCACGCGGTCCCGACGAACTCCTCGTCGAGGTGCGCTTCCCGGCGGCCGGACGGGGCACCGGGAGCAGCTTCCAGGAGGTCGCCCGCCGCCACGGCGACTTCGCGATTGTCGGCCTGGCGACATCGCTGACGCTTTCCGAGGGCACGATCAGCGATGCCCGGCTGGCGTTCGCCGGCATGTCGGATGTGCCGGTCCGGGCAACCGGCGCCGAGGATCTCCTGGTCGGCGAGAGGCCGTCGGCCGGGTTGTTCGATGAGGCGGCCCGCCTTGCGACCGGCGACATCGATCCGCCGGCCGACCTGCACGGGTCGGCGGACTACCGGAGGAAGGTCGCGGCCGCCTTGGTGCGCCGCGGCCTGCGAGCGGCGGCGGACAATGCCGGCGAGAGGCAGTGACTGATGGATATCGCCCTGACGGTCAACGGTACGCCGCGCACTGGCTCGCCGGAGGCGCGCAAGACGCTGGCGGACTTCCTGCGCGATGACCTGAATCTCACCGGCACCCATCTTGGCTGCGAGCACGGGGTATGCGGTGCGTGCACGGTCATCGTGGACGGCCGGGCGGTGCGCTCGTGCCTGATGCTGGCGGTCCAGGCCGCCGGCAGCGAGGTAACGACGATCGAGGGTCTGGCACCCGACGGCGGGCTGGGCACCTTGCAGCAGGCGATGTGGGACTCGCACAGCTTCCAGTGCGGTTTCTGCACGCCCGGGATGGTCGTGCAGGCAACCGCGTTCCTCAGCGACCACCCGGACGCCGACGAGCAGCAGATCCGCGAGGCGCTGTCCGGCAACATCTGCCGGTGTACCGGCTACCAGAGCATCATCGACGGCGTCCTGCTGGCCGTCGAGCGAAGTGCTAGCCCTGACCCCGCCGCCCCGCCCAATCGCGAGCGCTGAGCGAAGGAGCAACGATGGTAGCGATTGCGGCTGAGCGCTACACCGGCGCCAGCATCAAGCGTTCGGAGGACCCGCGCATCCTCACCGGCGCGGGCCGGTACGTCGACGACATCAAGCTGCCGGGGATGCTGCACGCCGCGTTCGTGCGCTCGCCGCTGGCTCACGCTCGTGTGGTCTCGGTGGATGTCTCGGCTGCGCGAGCGCTCCCAGGAGTCGTGGCGGTGTTCACGGGAGCAGAGCTGGAAGAGATAACGGTCCCGGGCCCGGATGCGTTGATGGCGCTCATCGGTGGTGACGGGCCCACTCCGGAGTTCACCCTGCTTGCGACCGACAAGGTGCGGTTCGCGGGCGATCCGGTGGCGATCGTCATCGCCGAGAGCCGCTACCTCGCCGAGGACGGCTGCGAGCTTGTGGAGGTGGACTACGACGACCTGCCTCCCGTCACGAACGCATCCTTCGCCCTCGACCCGAGCAGCCCGCCGCTGTTCGCCAATCTGGGTGACAACATTGCCCTCCCCCACTCGCGCAACGAATCCGGTGACGTCGCGGCCACATTCGCTGAGGCCGACCGGATCTTCGACTTCCGCATCGGCGTGCACCGCCACCAGAACGTGCCCATGGAAGGACGCGGCTGCGTCGCGAGCTACGACGCCGACCGCGATTTCATGACCGTCCACGCGGCGACCCAGAGCGTTCACGTCAGCAAGATTGCCGTCGCCATGCGCCTCGGCATGGAGCAGGACAAGGTGCGCGTGGTGGCCGGCGACATCGGCGGCTCGTTCGGCCTGAAGATCGGCGCATCAAGGGAGGAGCTCGCAGCGGCGGCGGCTTCACGTGCGCTACGCCGGCCCGTCAAGTGGGTCGAAGACCGTGGCGAAAACCTCACCACGTCGGGACAGGCACGCGAGGAGAGCTTCGACGTCCGGGCTGCCGTCAGCAACGACGGCGATCTGCTCGGGCTGGACGTGAAGATGGTCATCGACACGGGCTCATACCCAAGCTTGGGGGTGACGGTTCCGGAGACCGTCGAGGCCATGCTGCCGGGTCCGTACAAGCTCGCGGCCCTGGGTTTCGAGTCGACCGGGGTCACGACGAACAAGGCATCGTACGTCGCCTATCGCGGCCCCTGGGCGTCCGAGACGTTCGTGCGGGAGCGCATCCTCGACCTCATCGCGAAGGACCTCGGCCTCGATCCGCTCGAGATCCGGCTGCGTAACGTCGCCCCGCGCACCGATCCGCCGGCCGTCATGATTACCGGGCGCCCGCTGGTCGGAGTCACTTCCAGAGAGTCGCTGGAGCGGATCGCCCAGCTCGTGGACTTTCCCGCGTTCCGGCGCAGGCAGGCCGAAGCGCGGGCCCAGGGTCGTTACCTCGGCATCGGTATGGCGACGTTCATCGAGGCCGCTCCCGGCCCGCGCGAGCCGGGGGGTCCCAGTGGCCCGCTGGGCACCGAGTCCATGCGCCTTCGGCTCGAGGAAGACGGCATTGTCGCGCTGTTCACCGGCCAGATGCCGCACGGCCAGAGCCACCAGACGACCCTTGCCCAGATCGCCGCCGACGAGTTCGGCGTGCCGTTCGAGCAGGTCCGCGTCGTGGTCGGCGACACCAACGTCGTCCCGTTCGGGCTGACCGGCGGCAGCCGGTCGGCGACCATGACCGGGGGCGTGGCCCTGCACGGCGCCCGGGAGCTCAAGGCCAAGGTGCTCGATTTCGCGTCGCATCTCATGGAAGCCAGCGTCCGGGACCTCCAGATCACCGACGGCTACGTCGGGGTGCGGGGTGACCCAGCGAGTGCCATCGGCGTGGGCGAGGTCGCGCGGCGTGCGGCATCGGGCGAGTTCGGTCCCGACGTGGACGCCAATCTCGAGGTCGAGGCCGCGTTCGACGGCGGCGAAGGGGGATGGTCCGGCGGCACTCACTGCGCGATCGTCGAGGTTGACGTTGAGACGGGGCTCGTGGCGGTGGAGCGGTACGTCGTCGCCGAGGATTGCGGCGCGCTGATCAACCCCGCCGTCGTCGACGGCCAGATCCGGGGCGGAGTCGCGCAGGGCATCGGCGCGGTGCTGCTCGAACGGACGGCGTACGACGAGGACGGCAACTGCCAGTCAGCCACGTTCATGGACTACCTGGTGCCGACGGCCTGCGATATTCCCCGCATCGAGATAGAGCACCTCGAGACCGTGGCCCTCGACGCCGACGTCAACTTCCGCGGCGTGGGCGAGGGCGGCATGATCGTCGCGCCGCCCACGATGGTGAACGCGATTGAGGACGCGCTCTCGCCGTTCGGCGTGCGGATCTACGAGCAGCACCTGCCTCCGGCACGCATCCTGGAACTCATCGCCGGGGAGGACTAGGGCCACTGGGTTGCGGCTGGCCCATGGCTGGCTGCTAGGTGGCGGCCTGCTCGATGAGCTGGGCGGCTTTGTTCAGGCCGTCGCTGGCCTGGATCGTGGCGGCCGCGACGGCCAGCCGGTGGTGCAGGGCGTCGTCGGTGAGCAGCCGGTCCAGGGCGGCGTGCATCTGGGCGTCGGTGAATTTGTAGGTGTCGAGGCGGACGCCCAGGCCGAGTTCGTCCATGCGCTGCGCGTTGTCGTACTGGTCCCAGAACAGTGGCAGCACGACCATCGGCTTGCCGTGGTGCAGGCACTCGGTGACGGTGTTGTTGCCTCCGTGGGTGATCACGAGCTGGCAGAGCGGGAGGATCGAGGTCTGGGGCAGGAACTCGGCACCGGCCATGTTCGGCGCCAGCTCGATCTCCTCGTGCAGCGGCCCCATGGACACCAGGTAGCGGTACGGTGTCGCGGCCAGGCAGCCGATCACCCGCTGCATCAGTGCCACATCGGCCGACCCGAGCGAGCCGAGCGAGAAGTAGATCAGCGGGCCCTGGCCGGCGGCGAGGGAGTCGGGCAGGGTGAACCGCTCCTCGGTCTGCCGCACCGAGGAGTCCAGCCGGTGCCAGGACGGCGCCAGCGGCCGGGCACGCGGGTATTCGGCCAGCTCGGGATAGACGTACAGGTTGACCGCGCCCGGGTGGATGAACTCCAGGTCCGGTAGTGGTGGCGCGCCCTGCCCGGTGACCCATGCGTTGAACTCCGCCCAGACCGGCCGGTGCACGCGCTCGTATTCCTCCCGGAACGCCTGCCAGCCGGCCCGGTCGCCGGCCGGGTACCCGGAGAAGACGGGCGGGATGCCCGGATCCTTTACTTCCAGCGGGTTGCAGGACACGATCCGCACGAACGGCACCCCGGCGGTCAGCAGCGCCGGGAAGCCGACCACGTTGTCCTCGACGATGACATCCGGCCGGGTGCGCTCGATGATCTGATTCAGTTGCGGCTGGCAGTACTGCGCGCCGCCGATGAGCTCCTCCCAGACCGGCCGCACCCACGTGTCCAGTTGCTCGATCGTCGGCTTGCGGAACTCCGGCGCGGTGTCGCGGACGAAATCCTTCCAGAACTGCCCGGCACCCTGGTCGGCCGCGGCAGGTGGCGCCAGGTCGACAAGGTCCTCCTCGAAACCAAGCGGCTCCAGCCGCCCCTTCCAGGATGCCTCGGCCGCGAACACGACCCGGTGACCACGGCGGCGCAGCACATCGCCGATCCCGATGCAGTTGTTGGTCGGCCCGTACGCGCTCTCGGGCATGAACAGGACCGTCAGCCGCCGCTCGCTCATAGCTAGCTCCCTACAGCGCTGCTGCTCCCCACAGCGCTCGAACCAGATCGCAGATCCAACCGGCCCCGTCCCCAGGAAGCCGACCAGCACAAAGGCGCCGGAGTGAGCACACTAACGCGACGAGGCCGAGCTAGATGCCACCCTCGGCGTCCTTGCTCACCAGCAGCGCCGCATTGATCAGGTCGACCGCGGCCGCCTGACGGGCGAAATCCGCGACATCCACCGGCGCCGCCCAGTTGCATCCGAACTGATAGTGCTCGTTCATGTGGTCCAGCGCCGACAGCGCGTTGGCCAGGATGAATTGCCGGTAGCTTGGTTCTCCGGTGGCCTGGTGCAGCCGGGCCAGGTTGCGGACGAAGATCCCTTTGAACAGCGTGCTGTCGGCACCCGGCGTGCGGCCTGGGGGCCGGGCGCTGCCGTCCGCGGTGCAGTCATCGTGCTCGTGCAGTATTCCGTGAATGACGCCAGACTGGGTTGGCGGCGGCTCCGGCGCTCGGCCCTTGCCCGGCCGTGGCGCTTGGTACCAGGGAGTCTTGATGAAAGCGCCGGCCATCTCCTTCGCCCGTGCGCGGTAGGCCTGGTCACCGGTCAGTTCGGTGAGATCGCTGAGCCCGCGCAGCAGCACGCCCTGGTTGTAGGACCAGATGGTCGCGGTGTTGTTGTTCACCCCACCACTGTTTGGTGAATCATTCACCAAGCCAGCCGCGTTGATCATGGCCACGCCGCCTGGCGAGGGTGAGCTGAACCATTCCCAGCCGCGGCGGGCCCAGTCCAGGCAGACAGCGTAATCCTCGCCATCCCGGTGCCGCCGCCGCAAGGCCAGCGCGGCAGCCACCGAAATGAACAGCTCATTGGCGATGGCGTTCTTGTACGGCCCGTGCCAGCCGGCCGGCACCGCGACGGCGCCGGCGCGGTCCGGCTGGCCGTTGTGCTTGCCCCAGTAGATCCCGCCGTGCCAGACATCGTCCCAGCCTCCGGTCATATCCAGGAAGATGTCCCCGGCCGCGGCCAGATACCTTTCCTCACCGGTCAGGTCGTAGGCGTCGATCCAGGCAAGCGCCCACCAGCCCTCATCGTCGTAGAAACCGTTAATGAAGCCCGGGTAGGACGCACGCCGCAGTGCCCTCAGGGACCGGGCCAGCGACGCCCAGGTGGTGACCGGCCGGTGCACGCCCGGAGCTTTTGTGAAGGTGTTCTCGACCACAGAATTCAGGTATGACCGGTCGCCGGTGACCGACATGTAACCGATCACCGCGGTAATGGCGTTGGCGCTGTTCCACCAGCGGGCGGTGTCCTGGATCCGGTTTCGCTGCCCGGTGAGGGCTATTGCGGTGTTCACGAGGTTCCGGCCGATCCGCGAAAGGCTGCCCCAGTCCGCCCAGTGAGCATCCAGCGCCGGATCGTGGTAGCTGTAGATCCCTTTATCCCGGGAGTATGGATCGGCTCCATACCATTGCTGGAGTGCCCGCACCGCAAGCGGTGCGGCAGCACTGGGATCCCACATCGTCGATCAGCCCGCTCTGAGGGCACCCCGCCCCCGACCCACCGATTATCCACCAGCCCCCGCGCCGTCACTACTGACCTTCGGCCACCGCAGCCGAAACCGTCACGGCACCGAGACCGCTGTCCACGGTGACGGACCCACCTCACGGGCCACGCGGTCACTGTCCCCATGGCACCGTGGACCACAACGCCAGATAGAAGGACTGCCAATCGGTCCGACCTTCGGCAATGCATGGAGGCCGCCGACCGCGTGAGGGAAGGCATCAGCCGTCGCTGACGGCCAGGACGACGTTGCCGATCTTCTGCTGCGTCTCGACATATCGGGCCGCTTCGACCACGTCCTCGATCGGATAGACCCTGTCGATGACCGGCCGGTAGCTGCCCGCCTCCATCAACTCCTTGATCAGGACGACATCCTGCTGTGTCACCATCGCCCGGCAGCGGTTGGCGGTTTCTGAGCTATCACCAGCCCAAGCGTGCGGATCGGGGTCGCGATGCGCCGCCCGGCGTAGACCGGATCTGCCACTGGCCACGGTCCGAGAGCGCGCTGCTGTCCTGGTCTCGCGCGAGAGGAGAATGAGATTCCATGGATATCGGAATTGGCCTTCCTTCCACCATCCCCGGCATCCCCGGCCGGCTGATCCTCGACTGGGCCCACGCCGCCGAGCAGGCCGGGTTCTCCAGTCTGGGCACGCTCGACCGCCTCGTCTACGCCAACCTGGAGACGGTGCCGGTCCTCGCGGCTGTGGCCGCGGTGACCGAGCGGATCGGGCTCACCACGGCGATCCTGATCGGCCCCTACCGGGGCAACGGCGCGCTGCTGGGCAAGCAGCTCGCCACCGTCGACGCCATCGCCGGGGGCCGGCTGCAAGTCGGCATCGCCGTCGGCGGCCGCGCCGACGACTTCGAGGCAGCCGGGTCGGTGTTCGCCGAACGGGGCCGTGCCTTCGACGCCCAGCTCGCGGAACTGCAGGCGGTCTGGGCACAGCAGCCCCGGGGATATGCCGGGCCGATCGGCCCGGCTCCCGTGCACCCCGGCGGCCCGCCGCTGCTGATCGGCGGCAGCGCCCCCGCCGCCTTCCGCCGTCTGACCGAGTACGGCGCGGGCTGGATCATGGGCGGCGGCGGCCCGGAAGCCTTCGCCGCGGGCGCGGACCAGGCCAGGTGGGCATGGCGCGAGGCCGGCCGTCCGGGAGAACCGCGCCTGGCCGCCCTCGCTTACGCCAGCCTCGGCGACGATGCCGAGGCACATGCCTGGGCCTACCTCACCGACTACTACAGCTTCACCGGCGAGTTCGCCGAACGCATCGCGGGCAGTGCCCTTACCTCACCACAGAAAGTCGCCGACACCGTGGCCGCTTTCACCGACGCAGGCTGCGACGAACTGATCCTCTTTCCCTGCAACCCTGATCTCGCCCAGGTCCCGCTCACGGCCCTGGCGGCTGGGCTGTAGCGCAGATCCGGTCATCAGACTTTGCTGCCGTAAGCGCGCAGGTAGCCGCTTTGCGTGGTCAACTACTGCCAAGGTACGACGTGATCGCCGATCGTGACGGGATGCCGCGGCGTGCCCCGTACGACCGCGTGCTCCATGATCACGCAGTTGGCACCGACGTCCACCGGGCCACCGTCGTCGGTCAGCACCGCGCCATGTAGCACACAACTGCCTGGTCCGACTCGGACCCGGCCACTGATCACAGCAGTCGGCGCGATATAGGCGTCCGGGGCAATCGAGGGGCTGCTACCGCGATGTCTGATCTTCACTCGCCTTACTGTGCCGCACTTCGCCGGCAGAACCACAGCCGCCACAACGCGGCCTTCCGCGCACACGCGGCGAACCGCGCACATGCGGCAAAGGAGTGCAGGCCGGGAGACGGTGGGAGGCCGTCTGTATGACAGACGGCAAGCCCGAGCCGACGCCCGTGCAGAGGGTGACGGCGGCGATGGATGAGTTCATGGCAACGGTTCTCCACCACCTGCGCACCGGCAGGGCAGTCCCCTGGAGGAACTGGGCCTGGACGAGGCCAAGGAAGAGCTGCAGTACTGGCGGCCGGATATCCCAGGCGCTGGGACAGAGCCCGGCAACCGTAGTCAGGCTCCCACTCGGTGCCCGGGCTCAGCCAGCGGCGATCGCGTTGGCGTTCCCTGGACCGGCCGACTGGGCCCAGCCGGCGTTACCGATGGTCTTCTTGTCATACAAGGACGTCAGGCCAGCCGGGTCACCTGCCCGTGACTCCCTGGATGAACCGCAGCACGGCCGCGCGTACTGCCGCATAGCCGATCTCTGGGCTGACGAGGTCCACCCCGTGATCCTGGCTGCGGATGGCGACCACGGGCTTGTCCCGGGCTGCCGTGGCCGCGCGAACATGCCTGACGTCGGGGGCGAACCCCAGGTCGAGCGTGCCGTAGCCGAACAGTGCCGGGACGTGTACCCGCCGGGCGGCGCCGAGGGCGTTCATTCCGGCGAAGTCGGCTGGCCCGGACAGGTCGATCACACCGGCGATGGCGCCGCCGAGCCGGGCGGCGGCGACCATGACGGCCGTACCGCCCATGGACGCGCCCATCAACACGACCTGCCGGGCGCCGTGGTCGCGTGCCCACCGCGCCGCGGCGGCGACCTCGCCCGGGTAGTTGCCGTCACCGGCCATGCTCGCCCCGAGGCCGTCGAAGTCGAACGCGACGACGCGGAACCGGACGGCGAGCGAGCGCGCGTACGGCCACCACTGGCACAGTGACCCGGATGACTGGTGCGCGAGTATCACGGCGACCCGCCCGGTGCCGATGCTGAGCGCCGCAAGGTGATCGCGGCCAGGCCCGCGGAGCAGGAACATCGCCCGGCGCTCGGGTGCGCTCAGGCAATACCAGTCCGCCGCCCCCACGGAGCCCCGGGCCGCCGTGGGAGTGGCTGCCGCCACCGGCGCAGGTGCCGCCGGTGACCTGGTTGCGGCCGGCTGGTGCGCTGGGGCGCCGCAGCCGGCCACCATGGCAGCCGCGGCCAGGCTGAACCATGCCGAAGACTGCAGCCAGCCACGAACCCCGCCACGCCGCGACGCCCCGAGCGGCCCCGATACCTCGCACTCCTCCCGGGGTGCCATGGTGGGCCGACGCCCCGCGCGGCGCCGACCCGCCACGGCGCCGCGACCGCGGCCCCCGCGACCCCCGTGCTGTTCCGGCACGTCGTCCCTCACGCCGGGTCAGCCGAGCAGGAAGGCGAAGACGGCCTTGCGTCCCTGGTCGCCACGCTCGCGGCTCTGGATGGAATGGGAGGCACCATGCACGATCACCAGCTTGCCCAGCGGCGCATGTGCGGCCTCCTCCCGCGCCCATTCCAGCGGGGTGGACAGGTCACGGTCACCGGCTAGCAGCAGCGCCGGGACCCGCAGCATCGACCGGGGGGACGCGGCCGGGGCGGGCGGGGTGGCCGGCCAGTCCAGGCAGGTTTGCATGATGCCGTCGCCCGCCGCGGTCTTGGCGTCGAACGGGAAGACCTGCCGCCTGGTCAGCTTGGCGGTGGCCGCGGCCAGCGCGGGGCCACGCCCGGCCGGTGGCACGGCATCGGATCCCCACGGGAAACGCAGGTCCGTGCAGAACGTCGCCGCGTGCAGGCCCGAGCTGAACTCCTGGGGAGATCCGCCGGCCTGGCTGAGCCCCGCGATGAGCTGGTTGAGGTGCGCGGGGTTGCCGTGCCGGGCCGCGTGCAGCGCGCCGACGATGTCCCCGAAGCCCTGGGGCACGCCGGGCGGGTTCGGGTCGCGGTAGGTCGGGTCGATGAACTCGTAGGTGACCAGGGTGTCGAAGATGGGCACGCCGTTGCCCTGGTGGCGCACCAGCCAGGCCACGTCCTTGGCCGGGTCGAAGCCGCAGACCGGCTTGACCCGGCACGCCGCCCGCAGCACCCGGCCGACCGCTCGCAGCCCCACCAGGTAGAACGCGTCCGTCCGGCCGGGATCCACCTGCGGCAGGATCGAATCGAGGACGAGCTTGGACACGTGCCCCGGATGGGCCAGCGCATAACGCTCGGCCACGTACGTGCCATAGGAGACGCCGTCGAGCACCATGCTGCGGGCCTCGAGTGCCTGCCTCAGCATGTCGATGTCGGCGACCGTGTCCATCGTCGTGTAGAAGCGCCGGTCCGGCCCGATGATGTGGGCGCACGCGACCACCGCCGCCGGCGGCGGCACGGTGATGTCGGAACTGCCCACGGCCTTTTGCAGCGCCGGGCACTTGATCGCGCCGAACTGGCCGGTGCCGCGCTGATCGAACATGACCAGCCGGTAGGCGGGGAACAGCGGCGCGAGGCGCGAGGCGATCCGCGAGGCGAACGGGACCCCGGGCTGGCCGGGCCCGCCGGTCAGGAACAGCAGCACGCCGCGCGGCGCCCTGGCGTTGTTCCCCGCCGCGACCTGGAGCCGCAACGTGCCATGGACGTGCCCGCCGTGGTCGAGGGGCACGGTCAGGAACGAGCAGGTGAACCCGGCCGCACCGGCACAAGGATGGGGGTCTGCCAGCAGCGGCCCCGTACGGGTGCTCGCCGAGGTGCTGCTGGTGACGCCGGTACACGCGGACACCGCGGCGAACAAGGCCGCGGCGGTGGCCACCGGGATCCAGGAGAAGAGTTTCACGTAACCGAGCACACTCCAGTGCCGTATCCAGTTGTTATCCGTCCGGTATCCGGCTTGCCGTGCCGACCGGTCAAGATGGTGAGGTAGCGGCTGGCCATCCCGGAAACAGCGCGAGACGCCGGGGGACATGGCTGCCGCTGGAGGCTGAATGCCCGCTCCGCTGGCTTTCCATGTCCTGGGCCCGCTCCAGGTGACGCGGGCGGGTGCACTCGTGACCCTCGGTGGGCCGAGAGAAAGGGTGCTGCTCGCCGCGCTGCTGGTGGACCATGGCCGCGTGGTGTCGGTGGACGGGCTCACCCAGGCGCTGTGGGGCGATCATCCGCCCGCCACGGCGCGCCATCAGGTGGCGATCGGCGTCAGCAGGCTGCGCAAGGCCTTCGCCGCCGCCGGGGCCGGGCCCGGCGTCATCGCCACCTGCGCTCCCGGCTACCAGGTGGCCGACGGCTGGCTGGACACAAGGTGTTTCGAGGAACGCGCCAGGCAGGCCCACGACGCGCTGGCCGCGGGCGACCGCGAGGAGGCCGCCAGGCTGTTGCGCGCCGGCCTCTCACTCTGGCGCGGCCCCGCGCTGAGCGGCATCGACCGGCCGTTCGCCGAGATCGAGGCCGCCCGCCTGGAGGAACGCCGGCTGCTGGTCACCGAGGAGCACATCGGCCTGGAACTTGACCTCGGCCGTCAGGAGGATCTGGTCGGCGACCTGATCGCGCTGGTCCGGGCACACCCGCTGCGGGAAAGGCTCCGCGGCCTGCTCATGCTGGCGCTGCACCAGGCCGGGCGGCGTGCCGAGGCGCTGGCGGTGTACCAGGACGGGCGGCGCCAGCTCGTCGAAACGCTGGGCGTGGAACCCGGGCCGCAGCTTCGCGCCATGCACCAGGCCCTGCTGCGGGACGAGCCGGCCTGGGACCACGACCGGCCGCCGCGGCACCAGGGCGATCCAGCCGCGGGGCCGGACCAGCCGGGCCACGTTCCGCCGGTGCCCGCCCAGCTGCCCCCCGACGTCCGGGGCTTCACCGGGCGCCGCGCCGAACTGGATGCGCTCGACGAGCTGGCCGCGGCGCCGGGCGCCGCCGCGAACGGCGCGGGCGAACCACCGCTGCCGATCGGGATCATCGCCGGGGTGGCCGGGGTCGGGAAGACGGGTCTGGTCCTGCACTGGGGTCACCGGGCGCGGCACCGGTTCCCCGACGGCCAGCTCTACGCCGACCTTCGCGGCTACGACGCGCACCAGGAGCCGGTGCCGCCGGGTGCCGTGCTCGACGGGTTCCTGCGCGCGCTTGGCGTGCCCGGCGACCAGGTACCAGGCGGGCTCGACGAGCGCGCCGCGCTGTTCCGCAGCGTGCTGCACGGCAGGCAGATGCTGGTCGTCCTGGACAACGCCAGGACGCCGGAGCAGGTACGCCCGCTGCTCCCCGGGTCCGGCACCTGCCTGGTTCTGGTCAGCAGCCGTGACCGGCTCGACGACCTAGTTGCCCGCGAGGGCGCACGGCTGTATGCACTGGACGTCCTGCGCCAGACCGACGCCGGCGACCTGCTCAGCCGGATGGCGGGCGATCACCGCATCGAGCCGGCGACGGCGGACCGGATCGCTGCCCTGTGCGACCGGCTGCCGCTCGCGCTGCGCATCGCCGCCGCCCGGCTGGCGATCCACCCGCACCACACGCCGGCGGATCTGGCGGACCGGCTCGCGGACGAGCAGCGCAGGCTCGCCGAGCTCAGCCAGGCACACCGGGGCGTCCGGGCCAGCTTCGCGCTCAGTTACCGTGCGCTGCCCGCCCGGGCGGCCCTGCTGTTCCGCCTGCTCGGCCTGCTCGATGCCGCCGACGCCGCGGCGTGGACCGCGGCCGCGCTGCTCGGCGGGCCCGAGCAGGAGGCCGAGGACCTGCTGGATCAGCTCGTGCGCGCCGGGCTGCTCGAAGTGGCCGGCCGGGACCGCGCGGGCCAGGTCCGCTACCGGCTGCACGACCTGATGCGGCTGTACGCGCGTGAGCGCTGCCTGGCGGCCGACGGTTGCGCGGAGCGCGACGCCGCGGCGGGCCGCTTCTTCGGCACCGCATTGCACCTGGCCGAGCGGGCCGACCGCCGGCTCGGCAACCCCTTTGTATTTCCCCTCTACGGTGCTGCCCCGCGGCCGGAGCCCGATGACACCGTGGTTCTCCGGGTTCTTGACGACCCGGTGGCCTGGTTCGAGGCGGAGCGCACGCTGCTCACCGGCGCGGTCGCCCAGGCGGCCAGGCTCGGCATGGCGGGGTACGCGTGGGAGCTCACCAGCGCGCTCGGCCAGTTCCTGTCCACCCATCGCTACAGCGATGCCTGGCACGACTGCGCCACCGGGGCGGTCGCCGCGGCGCGGGCCGCCGGCGATGCCCGCGGCGAGGCGGCGGCCTTGCTGCAGTACGCCGACTGCCTGGGTGACGTCGGCCGGTACGGCGAGGCGATCCGGAGCCTCCGGCGGGCCCTGGCCCTGGTAACCAGGTGCGGGGACACCGAGGCCGAGGCCGTCTGCCGGACCCTGATGGCCGTCATGCGGCTCCTGCACGGCCAGGTCGCCCGCGCCGAACAGGAGGCGCAGCACGCGCTGACGCTGCTTGGCCGCTCGGCACCGCCGGCCGCACGTGCCCGGGCGCTCGTGGCGCTCGGACTCACCCGCCTGTATCAGGGGCGGCACGACGATGCCGCGGTGTGTTTCACCCGTGTCCTGCGAATCCAGCACGCGGCGGGCAGCGACCGCGGCCAGGCGGAGGCCCGTTACCGGCTCGGCACCGTGCGCCTCGAGCAGGGCCGCTACGCCGCGGCGGTGCGGTTGCTGACCCAGGCGATGCACTCCGCCCGGCGGTCCGGCGACCTGATGAACGCCATGACGGCGCAGATCCGCCTCGGCCAGGCGTTCCTGAAGATGGGCAGGCTCGACGACGCGCGGCCCCTGCTCGACCACGCCGTCCGGCACGTGACGCCCGAGGGCGCGCCGCGGTTCCGCGCCATCGCGCTGGAGACGCTCGGGCAACTGCACCAGGCGCGCCAACAGCCCGACGCGGCCGCACCCCTGATCGCCGAGGCGGCCGAGCTGCGCCAGGCCCTGGCGGTGAGTGCCCGGTGACGCTACCGCGACCGGCAGCCGCACCGTGAACCGGGCAGCCGAGTAGACTCCCGGTTCAGCGTTTCTGCTGGTGAATACCCGGATGCGGCCGGCATGGCACCGATATACGTTGGTCGGGTGCCTTCGGCTGGCGGTCAGGACTACCGGGACCTCGCGCGCAGCCTGCAGGGGCTGCTGGAAGTGGCGCGCCGCACGCTCGTCGATGAGGAAGAGCCCACCGAACTCGTCGCCCGCGTGACCGGCCACCTGCGGTGTGAGCTGTCCGACGTCGTGGCGGTTCACGAGCGGTTCGAGATATGGGACCACGTTAACGTGCACCGCGGCGTCGAGGATTATCTGACGCGTCATGGCAGCGTCGGCTCATGGTTCGGCATGACCAGCGGGATGATGCGCCCCCATCAGGATCTGCTGTCGCGGCTGGCGATGCCCGCACCCGGCGCGATGGGCAGGGCGGGAAGCGCGAGCTATGGCACCGTAGCGACCGGGCCGGACACCGACACCGAGGTGGTGACGCTCGGGCTGGTTGCCACGACAGCGCCCGGCGGTGCGCCCGCGGTGATCGGGATACGCGCCGAACGCGAGTTCGGCCCGCCCTACGGGGAACTGGAGATACTGGCGGCGGACCGTGCCGCGGCCTCGGCGACCAGGACCGAGATCGCGCGGTTGACCGCTGAGCAGAACGTGTTCCGCGGGCAGGTGCTCAGCTTCGCTGAAAGCGAGCACCACGGCAACGAACTCGCCTCGTTCCTGCCCCGAATCCCGCTGGACGCCGAGGACGTCGTGCTTCCCGACGGTGTCCTGGAGTCCATCGAACTGCACGTCGCCGGGGCGGGGAGCCTGGCGGGGGAACTGCGGGACGCTGGCCAGCACCTTAAGCGCGGTCTGCTGCTGTACGGGCCGCCCGGGACCGGCAAGACACACACGGTCCGCTACCTCACTGGCAAGCTCACCGGGACCACGGTCATCTTGCTGACCGGCCGCTCCATCCGGTTCGTGGAGTCGGCCGCCGCGCTCGCCCGGCGCCTGCAGCCCTCCATGGTGGTCCTGGAGGACGTCGACCTGATTGCGATGGACCGCGACTTCTCTGACGTCTCGAACCCGCTCTTGTTCACGCTGCTCGACGCGATGGACGGGGTCGGTTCCGACGCGGACGTGACGTTCGTGCTGACCACCAACCGGGCGGACATCTTGGAGCATGCCCTCGCCGACCGACCGGGGCGGGTGGACCTCGCGATCGAGATTCCCCGGCCGGACGCGGCGTGCCGGGAACAGTTGCTGCGGCTCTACACGCGCGAGGTTGCGCTCGACGGCGAGACGGCCGCGGTGGTCGCGGCCACCGAAGGCGTGACCGCTTCCTACATCAAGGAACTAGTCCGCCGCGCGGTCCTGGCCGCGCTGCGAACCGGTGCGCGGCCACTGGTGCTCCGCCAGGCCCATTTTGACGAGGTCCTGGCCGAGATGAGCGCCGAGCACCAGTCGCTCACCCGGTCGCTGCTCGGCGGCGACGCCGTGCCCGGGGACGGGCGCCCGCAGCGCGCGCAGCACCGGCCCCGCAGGTAAGCGCAGGCCGCCTGGGGTAGGGCCCGGCTCAGCGCAGCACCTCGTGGTGGATGGTCAGCCGGCCGAGGACGTCCGGCAGGATCTCTACCCCGGTGCCGGGGCCGCTGGGCACGGCGATGTGCCCGTCCTTGAGAACGAACGGCGGGGTGATGTCTTCGGTGAAGTAACGGGCGGTGGCGGAGATGTCGCCGGGCAGGGTGAAGTTCTCCAGGGCAGCCAGTGCCAGGTTGGCCGCGCGCCCTATCCCGGTTTCCAGCATCCCGCCGCACCAGACGGGGACGCCGTGCGCCGCGCACAGGTCATGGATTGCGCGGGCGGCGAGGTAGCCACCGACCCGGGCCGGCTTGATGTTGATCACCGAGCAGGCTCCCAGCCGCAGCGCGGTGGCCGCCGCGCGCGGAGAGGTGATTGATTCGTCCAGGCAGATGGGGGTGCTGAGCACCCGGGCGAGATCGGCATGGCCGAGCAGGTCGTCGGCGGCCAGCGGCTGTTCCAGGAGCAGCAGGCCGAACTCGTCGAGCGTCCGCAGGTGGCGCGCGCTGGCCGGCGTATAGGCGGTGTTCGCATCGGCCTGCAGCGCCAGGTGCGGGCCGAATCGTTCCCGCACCGCCTGGATCGGCTCAAGGTCCCAGCCCGGCTCGATCTTGAGCTTGACCCGCCGGTAGCCCTGCTCCAGGTACCCTTCGACCTGACCGAACAGCTCGGCCAGCGAACCAGGGATGCCCACCGAGACCCCGGCCGGGACCCGGTCCCGCACCGCCCCCAGGTACTGGGCAAACGACATCTGTTTCGCGCGCAGCTCCGCGTCCAGCACCGCCGTCTCCAGCGCCGCCTTGGCCAGTTGATGCCCTTTGACCGGCGCGAGCACCGACTGGACCCGGGCCGCTGCCGCGTCCGGAGCCGCCATCAGCGCCGGGACCAGGTACTCGGCCATCACCGCCCGCGCCCCCGACAGGAACTCCGGCTCATAGAACGGCCCCGCGTCGACCGCGCAATCCGCCCACCCGTCGCCCTCGGTGGTGTGCGCGCACACCAGGAGGGCGACCCGCTCGTCCTGGCTGTGCTGGGAGGTCCGGAACGGGGTGACCAGCGGCAGCCGCACCAGCCGCAGCTCGACTGACTCAAGCTTCACCGCTTGGCCTGCGCCTTCTCCAGGACGTACCAGCCGGGAGCGGCCATCCCCGTCACCTGGTAGCCCTCGGCCATGGCGCCGCCAAGGGCCTCGCGGGCCGCGAGCCGCCAACGGCGGGCCAGGCCCGGGTCGGTGCGCCGGATGGCGATGATGTCGCCGGGGATCCAGCACCGGAGCCTGGTGCTTGCCCCTGGCACGGTCTCCGCGACGGGCTCATCGCCCGGTCCCGGGACCAGGATCGCCGGTGGCTCGCTGTGCCCCGCAGGCCCGCGGGAATCTGGCACGCCTGCACGGGCGGCGGATGCTGGCAGTGGCGGCTGAAGGTTCCAGGTCACCGCCAGCCGGTCGGTCTCCGGATCGTTGATGCCGTCGGTGATCTCGCCGAAGAAGTCCACCAAGTACTCGGTGCCCACCGCGCCCAGCCGGGCGATGTTGAACCACGCGTTGCGTCGCAACAGCGGGTCGAACGTCCAGACCATCTGGCTCACCCCCGCCCGAAGAGCCCAGACGCGCTGCGCCAGCTTCAATGCCAGGCCTATCCCCCGGCTCTCGGCTCCCGGGCTCACCCCGGCAATCAGCGAATAGCAGGCGGCATCGGCGGGAGCCGAGAACACGGCGACGGCCGCACCCACGAGATGCCCATCACGGAAAGCCGCATCCACCCGCCCCCCGGCATGGACAAGGCTGCGCAGAAGGTCATGCGGCATCGGCGGAACCGTGGGGGTCTCCCAGATGCGCGCGAACAGGTCCGCCGCCGCGCGCAAGCCCGCGACCGTGTCCAACTCCCCCATCGCCACCGATGCCCGCGCCGCGGCAGCAGCCGCATCCCGCTCCGCATCCTCGTGCGTCATCACCTGAGCATCCCCAAAGCCTGCATCGAGTTCTCACCCGGCGTGGCCCGCAGCCTACTGCGGTCAGGATCCGGCCTGCAGAGGAGATTGCTGACCCGCCGGCGCCACGCTCCGTCCGTAGGCACACAGATCATTCAGTACACACGCGCCGCAGCGTGGTCGCTGCGCCCGGCAGACGGCCCGCCCGTGGCTGATCATCGCCACGTGCAGGTCGTACCGGATGCGGGCCGGCACCATCGGCCCGAGCAGCCGGTGTGCCGTGTCCGCGGTGGTCTTGGCCGGCAGCCATCCCAGCCGCGTCGCAACACGGTGGACGTGGGTGTCCACGGGGAACGCGGCCCTGCCCATGGCGAAGGTGAGCACGCAGGCAGCCGTCTTCGGGCCCACGCCGGGCAGCGACTCCAGGTAGGCCCGGGCCGCCGCGTCGTCGAGATCATGGAGGCGGCCGAGATCGATGCGGCCCTCGCGTTCGGAGATGGCGGCCAGGATCTGCTGGATGCGGCGCGCCTTCTGGTCGGCGATGCCGCCACACCTGATGGCGTCGGCGACCTGCCCGGCAGAGGCGGCCGCCACCTGCTCCCAGCCCGGGAACCTTGATTTGAGCTGCGCGAACGCCCGTTCGGAGTTGATGTCCGAGGTGTGCTGGGACAGAACCGTCGCCACGACCTCGTCGATGACCGGCAGCACCGGCTTGGGGACGAACGCGCCCTGTTCGGCGCGCAGCCGGCGCTGCGCCTCCCTGATGCAGGCCTCGCCGGGCGCCGTCATGAGTGGGATGCTACCCGGGGAATGGGCACCGCCGCGCGGCCCGGCCCGGGTCTAAGCCTGTGTGCTGGACTGCTGTGACCACGGCATAGCGGTCCCGGGAATCGTCGAAGTCGGTGTCGACTTCCCTCAATCCCGCGAGTTCAAGCCGCTCACGCAGGTCGTCGATCGTGAAGGGGCGGAACGTGATCCGGTGTTCGTGGGTTTCAGCCTGGCCGCCGTTGTCGAAGACGAACACCAGATGGGCGATGTGCTCGTCGCCGAGGCGATCCGGTACCTCCCAGGCATAGAACACCACGCACCGCCGCCCCCGGCGGGCTACCACCCGGTCGGCAACCTGGACGATCCGGCGCTCGGCGTGGAGCTTCTCCCAGTTACGGGAGTCAACGACCACGTTCCCCCCGGGGCGGGCCATCCGCCGCAACCCGACGAGCGCCTGCACCATGGCGTCGCGGCCGGCGGCGTGCACCAGTGAGTTCCCGAGGCACAGCACCACGTCAAACCGTTCGCCGGTCGCTGCGGGAAGATCGGCCCACCGGGAGTGCAGCACCGGGACCGCCAGCCCCTCCCGCCGGAACCGGGCAGCCGCACCCTCGACCATCGCCTCGCTGCCGTCGGCCGCCCACACGGTGAAGCCACGCCGCGCCAGCACCGCCGCGTCGACGCCCGTGCCGCAGGCCGCGTCCAGGACGGCGCTGGCAGGACTGAGCCGCTGGAGCAGGCGTGCGGTCGCCGGGTGGTTGATCGCCCGCCCGTGAGCAAGCGCGTCGTCGTCGAACATCCAGTCGTAGTCGGCGGCGAGCATCTCATAAGCGCCAGCCATAAGATCGCAGTCTGCCAGACAGCCCCGCGGCCGGGCCGATCATCAGCACCGTCTGCCGCGAGGCCGCGAAGTTCGGCTGTGGGCCGCCGGCGGTTGCGGTGCGCCTGATTCGCTGGCGGGGGCGATGACGGCGATCTCGCCGCCCAGGCTGAACCCGGCGGACAGGCCGAGGTCGTCGCCGCTCCAGAAACGGCCGGCGTCGTACCAGTTCGGGCGGCGGCTGCTGGCCAGCAGCCCCATGGCCTGGTAGGTCATGGCCAGAACCTCCGCGCAGTAGGCGGTCTCCAGGCTGGTACCAGCGGCCTGGTGCCTGAGGGCCGGCGCGTGGCCGAGCAGCCACCGGGACGCCAGCCCGCTGGTGGAGGGAAACGGAGTGCCATCCAGCCGCGCGATCGTGCGCAACACAGCGTCCTCCATCTCGTGCGTGACCGCAGGGTCTAGCTGGCGCAGCCACGCCTGCTGGCCGTACCTGGTCGCCCAGACGATGACCGCATCCCGCAACTCATGCAGTTGCACCCCGCGGTGGCGGGTACCGGACCACACGTCGGGCAGGGACCGGCCAAGCTCGGCGTGCCACATCAACGGAGGCAGGTCGTCGAGGACCACGGACATGCCCACGTGGTTGACCGGGCTGTTGGTCGCCACCTGGATCATGCGGTCGGCGATCGTGTGCCCTCGGAACAGCCACACATCGCCCGTACGTGCCAGATCCACGGCTTCATCCAAGGTGATGCTCGCGGCGGGCACGGTCTAGCCTAAACAGATGCGCTGGTGGAAAGTGCTGGGACTGGCGGCCTTCGCAGGCGTCGCCGCCACCGGGGTGGTGATCGCCCGCGACCAACGCCGCCGCCGCGCCTACACCCCGCAGGAAATCCGGGACCGGCTGCACGCCCGGCTCGCCCAAATCCCCGAAGCCCCACCACCCCCTTGACACCCCAGCGGGGCCTTAAG
>Ga0207665_10000190_pt1 | contig 41515 bp, 33 predicted proteins | sample LARL112metaG_FD_184351 | JGI IMG/M metagenome (GOLD analysis project Ga0207665, IMG submission 184351) | Corn, switchgrass and miscanthus rhizosphere microbial communities from Kellogg Biological Station, Michigan, USA - LAR L11-2 metaG... | ecosystem: Host-associated > Plants > Roots >... | reverse complement strand
CGGCGAGCTCATAGAGATCGAACCAGCGGTCGGCATCGCGATAGACCTGGAGCCACGCACTTGCGATTGCGTCGACGGACCGGTCGCCGAGATCGAATCCGGCGCGTTCGAGTGCTCCCAAAGCCGCCTCGCGCAAGCTCGGCTCGGCCAGCGCGCGTTCAAGGCGCAGGCGGTTCTCGCTGCCTTCCTCATAATGATTGACGAAGCTCGGCTCGCCGTAGGGCCGCACGATCGGTTCTTGTTCTATTGGTCTGGGCACGGCGATCAATTGGTAGTTGGAGAAAGGAAACTTGGATTTCTTCCTATGGCAAATTCCAAACGCAATGAATTTTCCGGAATGGTTAGCATGGGCGATATTGCCCGTTGGGATACCTACATTTCAGCCCAACAGGCGTTGTTCCTCCTGGATTCTTGCTTGAGCGGCCTGGCTGGAACGGAGCAGAAGGGGCCTCGCGGCAGTCGCTTGCAGCAGCTGTCTCAATCCGGTCATCATCTGATAACGGCTGGACAAGCGGGAGAGAATGTGATTGCGGGCGACAAATGGACCGGAAGTCTGTTTACCGATTCGTTCATCAAGGGAGCGCAGGGAGAAGCCTATTCTTATGACGGGGTCATAACCCTGTGGTCGATATACGATTACGTCCTGCGTCGTGTGGACATAGAAAGAGAGGCTGTGCGCTGGGACCAGCCGCTCACTCCGAAGATAAGCTCACTAACCTCGGGTCCGGGCGCATTTTTTTTCACCCCGCCTGCACTGAAAAACGAAAGGCACGCTCCTGCGGCTTCCAAACCAGATAGCCGTTCTGAGTCCAAGGGCAACGAATCGGAATTCGCTGACATCGACGCGCCAAACCGCGCTTCTTCGAGCGAACGAGCGGCCCGTTCGTTGCCGCTTGTTCAACAACTTGCGGACAATATCGATTTTCGCAATGCCGTCACAAACAAGGATGCAATCTCCTCTTTGGTGGGAATAGCGACAACTCAGGAAGGAAGGGACAAAGACGCGATCGTGTCGATCTTGAAGGACAAGCTCCAGCGTCGGTCCGAGGTTCAATATGATACGCTCGGACGGGCGGTACGGAAGGCGCTGCTTGAAGCAATCGTCAAAATCAGGCACCACGACATTCGCGATGATTTTATTGACGGTCAACTTGTTAATGCCGATCTGGTGGCGGTCGACCTGAGTAACGTGAGGGCGGCGGGTGTAAGTTTTTCGGCCGCTTTTTTGCTCGGAACGAATTTCCAGGGCGCCGATCTTCGTGGGGCCGACTTGTCATCGTCCTCATTGCGGAACGTCCGCTTTGACAACGCCCAACTCGATAGTGCCAATTTCGGGGACGCCGACTGGTTCAATGCAGCGGGGCTCACCGCAGCCCAGCTTACGACGATATCGCCTAAAGGGCTGAAGCCCTGTCCGGCTAACACAAACGGCAAATACTCCAAAGCCGGCTTTGTGAATTATGCCAATTTGCATTACGGGGTGCGCTACGAGAATTGGTCGGATGATGAGCAAAAGGATGCTGCTCATTATTGGAGCCAATACAGCCGACCCAGGGGCTCTGCGATATGGCCAAGACGATGCGCTAGCAATGCACCAGATGCCTGAACGCGGTATCGGTGTCAGGAGTTTTTCTCACCAACGAGATTGCTTAAGCCGGAATAGGCATTCGAGGAGATGTTTTCGAAATAGAGCCGCCCCAAATGAAGGGATCGCCGTGCTGATTTTAGGCCGCCTTAAGGGCCGGATTACGCTCTTCTCGAAACGCCAAGCGAGCCACAAGAAGACGCCTTCAAGCATGTTTACGATAAGCGACCGAAAGGGTAACTGCTGTTCTCAGGACACCCGAGAAAGCGGAAATATCGATGCCGACTGCTCAGCCAGATAACCGGCCCGTTGAAGTCGAGGCGCGCTGCGTGCGGCTGTCGGCAAAAGCCGAGACGCCGGCCTCGCTTGCACCTGACATCGAGCGGCGACCGCTGGCGCGCAACGAAAACCAGGTGCTGATCGAGGTCAGGGCCGCGGCGGTAAACCCGTCCGACGTCAAGGCCGCGACCGGGCTGATGGCCTACGCGGTGTTTCCGCGGACCCCCGGCCGCGACTACGCCGGGATCGTGATCGACGGGCCACCGGGCACGGTGGGGCGCGAAGTATTCGGCTCATCCGGCGATCTTGGTATCCGCCGGGACGGCACGCACGCCACCCATCTGGCCGTCGAAGCGGAGGCGATCGTCGAGAAGCCCAAAAACATTTCCTTTGAGGAGGCCGCAGGCATAGGCGTTCCCTTTGTCACCGCGATCGAAGGCTTTCGGCGTGCCGGCATGCCCAAGAGCGGCGAGACGGTGCTGGTGATGGGCGTCAACGGCAAGGTCGGCCAGGCCGTGGTGCAGATCGCCACATGGGCTGGCGCGCGCGTGATCGGCGTGGTGCGCAGGAGCGAGTCTTACGCGGGCCATAGCAATTCTCCCGTCGAGATCGTCGATGCATCGACAACCGATGTAGCGACGCGTGTGCGCGAGCTCACGGGCGGAAAGGGCGCCGACATCGTATTCAACACCGTCGGCGATCCCTATTTCCTCACCGCGCACCAATCGCTCGCGCTCCGCGGGCGGCAGATCCTGATCGCGGCGATCAACCCGGTCGTGCCCTTCAACATTCTCGAATTTTATCGCGGCCAGCACAGCTATGTCGGCATCGATACACTCGGTCTGTCGTCCAGTGCGACGGGAGCCGTGCTCGCAGAACTCGGCCCGGGCTTTGCCAGCGGGCATCTCAAGCCGTTTCCGATTCTGCCTCATGCGATCTTTTCTCTCGAGCAAGCAAAGACGGCCTTTCTGGCAGTGGCCGGTTCTTCGCGTGACCGCGTCATCCTGCGGCCATCCTGAGTAAGGACAGCGCGTGCCATCAGGCGCCAACATCGTCGTCTTCGCCGGACTGCTGATCGGGCTCGCCTATGGCGCGGTCGGTCTGTTGAGCGGCTTTTGCCTGACGAGCAGCCTGCGCGGCTGGTGGGTTGAAGGCGACAGCCGTTTGATCCGGACGTTTGCGCTGGCGCTTGGCGTAGCGGTCGCGGCGACCCAGCTTCTGGCCGGATACGGCGCCGTCGATCTCGGCAAGTCGGTCTATCTTCTCACCTCGATTTCGGCGCCGCTGATGTTTGTCGGCGGCCTCCTGTTCGGTTACGGCATGGTGCTGGCAAACGGTTGCGGCTCGCGCGCGCTGGTACTGCTCGGCCGCGGCAATCTGCGCTCTTTTGTCGTGGTGATCGTGCTCGGCATCGCCGCGCAGATGACGATCCGGGGATTGATCGCGCCTCTACGGGTCGCGCTCTTGCAGGCATCGCAGGTCAAACCGGCTTACCTTTCGTTGCCGGCGCTGCTCTCGGCGTTGGTCGGCAGCGAAATTCTTGCGCGCGTCATTGCAGCATCGGCGATCGCGGCGGTGCTGGTCATCTTTGCCCTCGCCCATGCCCCGTTCCGGCGCGCGAGGGGGCAGATCGCGGCGGGCATTGCGGTCGGTCTCCTGGTGAGCGCGGGCTGGTTTGCGACCGGCTATCTTGGCGCCGACGATTTCGATCCGGCGCCCGTCACCTCTCTCACCTTTATCGCCCCGGTCGCGGATACGGTGCAATACGTGATGCTGTCGACTGGGCTGACGCTCAACTTTGGCATCGCCATGGTGGCTGGCGTTTTCACCGGGAGCCTTGTGACCGCGCTCGCCACGCGCGGCTTCCGCCTGGAGGGTTACACATCGCCCCGCCACATGCTTCGCTCGATCGGCGGCGCGGCGCTGATGGGATCGGGCGGCGCGATGGCGCTCGGCTGCTCGATCGGGCAGGGCCTGACGGGGGTTTCGACGCTGGCGCTGGCATCGTTCGTGGCGGCAGGCGGAATCCTTTTGGGTTCGGCCGCGGGCTTCCGCGGCCCGTTCCGCGTCGCGCCATTGCAAGCAAAAGACGCAAGCGCCATGGCGGATCGTTCAATGATGCGGACTTCTGAACCGCCACGCTAGCGTGAGGTCGCCAGCCGCATCACGTCGAGATAGCCGGGACGGACTTCCATCCGCTTGATCAATCCCTTTTCGACCAGAAGCCGGTGGGCCTCGGGCAGCCGGTAGCACGGCAAGTACATAAAGAGATGATGCTCGGCGTGATAGTTGACCCAATAGGGTGCGATCAGGAGCCGCTCGACCGGATTGGCAAGGGTGGTGCGGGCATGGCTGAACGGGTCCTCGCCAGTCGAGGTGCAGGCGTGCTCGGCGATGTTGCGGATCCGCGTCACCAGCGACAACCAGGTCGCCATCGCAATAACCCACACGCCGCAAAACCAGATGCCGGCGCCGAAGAGCCAGAACAGGCCGAAAATCAGCGCATTGACGAAAAGAAAACGCGCCATCTTGTCGGCGCCGCTCGAGACGAAGCTCTCGTGCGTCACTTCTTCATCGCCGGCATTCGGCCTGAACAGCGACAAAAACAGCGGCAGCCGCTGTTTGACAAAGGTCTGGCCGGTGAGATCGCGGATCGCCTTGCGGGTAAAACTCTCTTTCGTGATCGGGAACGGCGCCGAGAGCGACAGATCGGGATCCTCCATTTGTTGCGTGTATCTGTGATGCTGCAGATGGTACGAGCGGTAGCTGGCGAGATCGGCCCCGACGGGCACCGCGCAAAGCCATTGTCCGATCCATTCGTTGATCGCCCGGTTCGGATGAAGCCCGCCATGAGCGGCCTCATGCATCAGGATCGCAAGTCCAAGCTGGCGCGTGCCGACGATCATCACTGCGACCAGCCATGTCAGGGGATTGGGCCATAAGGTCGGAAGCGCGATGGCCGCAGCGATCGTGCCCCAGGCATGCGCCACCAGCCACAGGCTCCGCAGCGAACTGCGCGAGGTCAGACAATTCCACTCCTCTGGCGAGAAGACCGATCTGGGATCGATGCGCGACACGGCCGGCATGAGCGCTCCTCCACCTGAATCATACGCTCGCGTGGCGGTTCGTCAATCCGCCGCGCGGGTCACAATGCGGATCTCCGAGGTCAGGGTGCGGTGTACCGGACACTTGTCGGCGATCTCCATGAGCTTCTTGCGCTGTTCGGCATCGAGCTCACCCTCCATGGCAATCACCCGCTCGATCTGGTCGAGCATCCCTTCCTTGGTTTCGCATTCGGCGCAGTCCTGTGCGTGGATCTTGCTGTGCCTCAGCGTGACGGTGGTGCGCTCGAGCGGCAGCGATTTGCGATCGGCATAAAGCCGCATGGTCATCGAGGTGCAGGCGCCAAGCCCGGCGAGCAGGAAATCATAAGGTCCGGGCCCGGTGTCTTCGCCGCCCGCCGCGACTGGCTCGTCGGCGACCAGGCGATGCGGACCAACTGAAATGCTTTGCTGAAACTTGCTGTCGCGGGTTTCGCGAACCACGACACGGCGCGGCGATTGGCCGAGATCGACGGCTGCTTCTGCCACCGCGGGCTCGATATAGCGCGAGGCCCAGGCGGCGATGACGTCGGCAGCATAGCCGGAATCGCGACGGTTGCTCAAAAGGTGATCGGCGTCGGCAAGCGACACGAAACTCTTGGGATGCTTGGCCGCTACAAAAATGCGCGTCGCGTTGTCGATGCCGACCGTATCGTCGGTCGGGGCGTGCATGATCAGGAGCGCCCGGTGCAGCCTGGCGACACGATCTATCAGGCTGTGCTCGGCGATATCGTCGAGGAATTCTCGACTGACTGTGAACGGCCGACCCGCGAGCGAGACTTCGGCCTTGCCCAATTTGCGGATGTCCTCGATGCGATCGGCGAAAAGCCCGGTGACATGCGCGGGGTCGGAGGGCGCGGCGATGGTGACGACGGCCCTCGCTTCCGGAATGCTTTCTGCCGCCGCCAAAATCGCGGCGCCGCCGAGGCTGTGGCCGATCAGAAGTGCCGGCGCTTCTTTGGTCTCGCGCAGATGGTTGGCGGCGCGCACCAGATCGGCCACGTTGGACGCAAATGTCGAATTGGCGAAATCGCCCTCACTGGAGCCAAGGCCCGTAAAGTCGAAACGCAGCACCGCGATACCCTTGGCGGCCAGCGCCACCGCGATCCGTTTTGCCGCCAGCACATCCTTGCCGCAGGTAAAGCAATGCGCAAACAACGCGTAGGCGCGAATTTGCGCCTCAGGCGTATCGAGCGTGGCGGCGAGGTGGATGCCGCCTTCGCCTTCGAATTGGAAACGTTCGGTAGGCATGGTGAGATCCTCCATAACGTTTGGCGCTCCCTCTCCGGTCGGGAAGAGAGCTGGCACGAAGTTAGTCGGCGGAATAACGCTGTTCGGCCCAGGGATCGCCGCGGTTGTGATAACCGCGAACTTCCCAGTAGCCGGGCGCATCTTCAGTGCGGAATTCGATGGCTTGCAGCCATTTCGCGCTTTTCCAGAAATAAAGATGGGGAACGACGAGCCGCACCGGGCCGCCGTGATCTTGCGTCAGCGGAGCTTCCGACCAGCTATGCGCAAGCAGGGCGTCCTCGGCGGCAAAATCCTCGATTGCCAGGTTTGTGGTGTATCCATCATAAGAATGCAGCACCACGTAGCGTGCGTCCTCGCGTGGCCGGCAGGCCATCAGGAGATCGCGAACCGCCAATCCTTCCCATTGGTTGTCGTATCGCGACCAGGTGGTCACGCAATGGATGTCGGAGACGGATCTGGTCTGCGGCTTCCCCGTGAATTGTGCAAAATCCCAGAAGATGGGCGCTTCGACGGCGCCGTAGACGTCGAGCCGCCAGCGCTCGCGGGAAATATGGGGAGTCAGCCCGAGATCGAGCACCGGCCAATCCCTGGTCAGATGCTGTCCGGGCGGGAGCCGCTGGTCCTCGGAGCGCGAGATTTTTCCGGTGAGGAAGCGGCCTTCGCGTGCCCAGCGCTGTTTGGTGCGGGTGAGTTTCGATGTTGCGGGCTCGTTGCTGTCGTCAGCCATCGCTCACCCCCGACTTTTCTACTCGTGGCGATGCATCGCCGATTCGTGCTTGGTGTCGCGCATGGTCGTGTAGATGATCAGCGAGAGGAAGATCATGCCACTGAGGTAATAGTAAAACCAGTCCTCATGGCCGAGCGTCTTGAAATAGAGCGCAACCGCAGGCGCGGTGCCGCCGAACAGGGAGACCGTGATGGCGTAGGGCAGGCCGACCCCGAGCGCGCGAATTTTGGTGGGGAACAATTCGGCCTTCACGATGGCGTTGATCGAGGTGTATCCGGCGACGAAAATCCAGGCCGCGCAAATCAACAGGAAGGCGATGAACGGCGACTTCGTCTCCTTGAGCGTGGTCAGGATCGGTATCGTCGCAATGGTCCCCATGATTCCGAAGAACATCAGCACCGGCTTGCGGCCGATTCGATCCGATATCGCACCGTAAATCGGTTGCAGCAGGGTTGCGAAAACCAGTGAGCCGAAAATGATGAACGTGGTCTGGTTTTCGGTGAAGCCGACCGACTGCCTGACGAAGGTCTGCATATAGGTCGTGAACGTGTAGAAGGCGGCGGTACCGCCGGCGGTAAGGCCGACGACAAGAGCCAATTCGCGCGGATAGTTCAGGAGGCCGGCAATCGATCCGGTCGGACTGACCGCCTTCTTGGCTTCCACGAACGCCTCGGTCTCGTGCAGCGTGCGCCGCATCACGGCCGCGAAAATCGCCAGCAGGGCGCCGATGACGAACGGAATCCGCCAGCCCCAGGATTTCAGCTCCTCGGGCGTCAAAAACAGGTTTTGCAGCAACAACAGCACGATGATCGCGGTGAGCTGGCCGCCGATCAGGGTGACGTATTGGAAGCTGGAGTAGAAGCCGCGATGCCTGGCGTCGGCGACCTCGCTCAGATAGGTCGCGCTGGCACCATATTCGCCGCCAAGGCTCAAGCCCTCGATGACGCGCGCCAGCGCCAGGATCGCCGGGGCGGCGAAACCGATCGAGGCATAGGTCGGCGTGACGGCGATGATCAGCGATCCGAAGCACATGCAGACCACCGACAGCGTCAGCGAAAGCCGGCGGCCGTGGTGGTCGGCGATGTAGCCGAACAGCCAGCCGCCGAGCGGCCGCACCAGGAATGTCGCGGCGAAGATCACGGCGGCGTTGAGTTGCTGCACCACCGGGTTGCTGTTCGGAAAGAAAGCCGGCGCGAAATACAAGGCGAACGCCGTGTAGGCGTAAAAATCGTACCATTCGACGAGATTTCCGACGGAACCGATAAAGATCGCCTTGATGCGCCGCTCCGCGTCGCGGACATCGAAGCGGTCGTCGGCACTCAGGCTTGCAGCATGATCAATCACGTTGGTTTCCTCGCCGATTTTTCGGGTCTTGTCGTTGCAGGAGGACGAATGGATAAACAATTCAGCTCGGCTTTCCGAACAGGACCGGAAGCAGCCGCGGCCCGCGTACCGTGCCTTCCGACCAAATGACCTTGCCGGCGGGATCCAGCCTGAAATGCGGAATGCGCTTCAGCCATTCCTCGATCGCCACCGTCATCTCCATCCGCGCGAGGTTGGAGCCGACGCAGCGGTGAATGCCGAGGCCAAAGGCGGCGTGCGGATTTTGCTTGCGGTCGATCACGACCTTGTCAGCGTCGGGGAAGACGGCGGGATCGCGGTTTGCAGCAGGAAATGACAGCAGCACCATGTTGCCGGGCTTGACCGGGCAGCCGCTGATCGCCGTCTCCTTCATGACCTCGCGCGCCATCGTCACCGGCGAATAGGCACGCAGGAATTCCTCGACCGCGGTCGGCAGCAGCTCAGGCTCTGCGACCAGGCGTTCGCGGTCCTCGGGCGTCTTCGCCAGATGCCACAGGGAGGCGCCGATCGCGCTCCAGGTGGTGTCGATGCCCGCGATCAGCAAAAGCCGCAACGAGCCTTGCACATGCGCGTCCGACAACGGCTGACCGTTCTTGTCCCGCGCGTTCATCAGCGTCGAGATCAGATCGTCGGTCGGATGCTGCCTGCGATGTTCGATTTGGTCGACGAAATAGAGGGTCATCTCCTGAACCGCCTGCATCAGGATGGCCTGGTCCTTGATGCCGAGCTCGAGTATCTGGTGAATCCATTTGATGAACCGGTCGCTGTCGGCTTCCGGAATGCCGAGCATGTTCGCAATGGTGCGGACCGGAATGTGCTTGCTGTAGCTGCCGGCGATGTCGCATCCCCGATCCTCGATGAACTCGTCGATCAGCTCGTTGCAGATGGCACGAACGCGAGGTTCCAGCTTCTTGACCGCGTCGGGCGTGAACGGCGGCAACAGCAACTGCTTTGCCGGTTTGTGCTCCGGCGGATCGGACGTGATCGGTGGTGACGGTAAGACTTCGGGCCTGACGTCGCGCACCACGACGCGCCGCGAGGAGAAATGCTCGGTGTCGTAGGAGATCTGCTTCACGGCCTCATAGGTCGTCGGCATGTAGCAACCGAGGTAGCGTTCGGTATGAATTAGCGGGCTCGTGGCGCGTAGTTCGTCCCAGATCGGATAGGGGTTTTCTGTCCAGCGCGGATCGGTATGGTCGAAATCGTGAACCCAATCGGTGACGGGGGCATGGTCGGACATCAGGCAATTTCCTCTTGGTTCGGCTCGCACAGGCGAATCTGGATCGACTTTACTGAAATAGAGGGGCAAGCGAGCTCATTCCTCCGTGACTTCGATCGCAATTTCAGGGCAGTTGGCTTGCGCAAGCCAGGCCTTGTCTTCAAGCCCCGCCGGAACGGTGCCGTCGCCGATCTCATGCGCGTTGCCGAACCGATCGAGTTCGAACAGTTCGGGAGCCAGCGACTTGCAGCGGGCGTGTCCCTGGCATCTATCCTGGTCGACATGAACTTTGAGCTTTCCGGACATCCTTGGGCACCCTTATTAGAGCTCCGATTCCGAAGTTCGCAAGCTATCGCGGCACCTCTGATGCGAACTTCGGAATCAAAGGAGCTCTAGCAACTTCTTGATTCTAGTGCGGCCTTGAATTTGAAGTTCCTATCACGAACTTGCCGCTATACCGATAGGAACTTCAAATTCGCCGCACTAGTAGCGCTGGTGGCGCGCTGCGTCTATGTTTCCCGCCGCAATTATAGCGAGGCAGTCAGCATTCACCAGCGCCCAAATCGAAGGCTCGAAAGGCTGCTGGTGCTTGCCGCCTCTGTCGACAGCTAAGGCGCCGATTTTGGCTCGATCGGAATAGTGCCGCGCAGGCCCAGAATATCCTCCAGCACCTTTGCGCCGGCGAGAAGCGGTGCCTCGCCGCGGGGCCGGGCTACCATCTGCAGCCCGACCGGCAGGCCGGAAGTGGTAAATCCGCACGGCAACGAAAGCGCCGGACAGCAGGCCAGTGTGATGGCATAGACAATGCCGAGCCACTGGACGTAGTTGTCGAATTTCTTACCCGCGCATTCGGCGACATAGCGGTTCTCGACCGGAAACGGCGCAACGATGGTCGCGGGCGAAAGCAGCAGATCGTAGGTCTTGAAGAACTCGAGCGCGCGCTGAGTCATCGCCAGGCGCTGCGCTTCCGCGCGCTCGATCTGTTCGACCGAAAGTTTCAGGCCTTCCTCGATGTTCCAGATCACTTCCGGCTTGAGCTGATCGCGGTGCTTGCGAAGCAAAGCCACCTTGCTGACCGCGAAGTCGAACGCGCGCAGCACGTGGAAACATTCGTGGGCCTCATTCAGATCGGGATGGGCTTCCTCGACGATGGCGCCAGCCTCGGCGAACTGAAATGCCGCCTTGCGGGTAATGGCGGCAACTTGCGGATCGACCGGGGTGATGCCGAGATCGCTCGAGTAGGCGATACGCCTGGGCTTTTTGCCCGAGCGCGCGGTGGAGAGGAAGGAGGATGGCAGCGCGGGGAGGGAGAGCGGGTCGGCGGGATGCTCGCCGCTCATGGCATCAAGCAGCAATGCCAGATCCTCGACATTGCGCGCCATCGGCCCGTGCACGGTCAGATTGCGATCGATCTTGAACGCCGGGGTGTGCGCGACCCGGCCGATGCTCGGCCGAAGGCCGACCACGCCGCAAAAGCTTGCGGGGTTGCGCAGCGAGCCGCCCATGTCGGTGCCGTGCGCGAGCCAGGCCATGCCGGTCGCAAGGGACACGGCGGCGCCACCCGAGGAGCCGGACGCAGACCGCGAGGTGTCCCATGGGTTGCGCGTGGCGCCAAAAACCTCGTTGAAGGTGTTGGCGCCGGCGCCGAATTCCGGGGTGTTCGATTTGGCATAGATCACCGCGCCATTGTCCTCGAGACGTTCGACGACAATGTCGGAGTTCGCTGCCAGCGTATTCCTGAAAATCGGCGAACCCTGCGTGGTCCGCACGCCTTCGACATTGGTGAGGTCCTTGATCGGGATCGGCATGCCGGCGAGCAGGCCGCGATGGCCTTTAGGTTTCTGCATCAATGCCTGCGCCTGCTTCCGGGCGCGATCGAAGCACAGGATCGGCAGGGCGTTCACCTTGCTGTCGACCTCGGCGATCCGCCGCTCCAGCACGTCGAGCAGGTCGAGCGGCGTGACTTCGCCGGAGTTGAGCTTGTCGACGACGGCACATGCCGTTGACCGTATCAGTGCCTGATCGGACGACATCGGTTTACTCCCATCACATCCTGGCTTCTGGTGGTCCGATTCTAACATTCGCTCCCGTTGCAGCAGACACGTTTGCGAATGTTAGAATCAAAGGACCACTAGCAAGATAAAATTTTAGTGGAGTTTGGGATTTGACATTCGCTTCGACGGTACGCGGCTAGCTGGGTAGCGAATGTCAAATCCACTCCACTAGTGCGGCGAATTTGAAGTTCCTACGGTATCGCGGCAAGATCGTTATAGGAACTTCAAATTCAAAGCCGCACTAGAATAAACAAGTTGCTAGAGCTCCTTTGATTCCGAAGTTCGCATCAGAGGTCGCCGCGATAGCTTGCGAACTTCGGAATCGGAGCTCTAGATAGCGGATTGCGCAGCGAAGTAAAACATTTTACGACAAAGTGGAAACGCGATCACGGAGATGCGAGCATGACGACGCCGTTCGACGCGCCCGACTGGCGCAGCATGAGCAAGCCAGACCTCGACAGCGGCCTGAACAACTCCACGGCCGTGGCCGGAAGCGGCGACATGGTCGGCGGCTGGGAACGGCGTTCGGCCGAATTCCGCGCGGCCCAATCCGATCACCTCGACCTCAGATATGGCGCAGCCGACCGTAATCGCATCGACTTCTTCAAGGCGGGTGCGAATGCGCCGACGGTTTTATTTATTCATGGCGGCTATTGGCAGATGCGGGCCAAGGAAGCCTTCTCGCTGTTTGCCGGCGGCCCGATGACCCACGGCATCAATGTCGCCCTGATCGGCTATACACTGGCACCCGAAGCGACGCTTGACGGGATTGTCGCCGAGATTCACGCCGGCATCGATTTTCTCGCCCGTCGCCTGCCCGAGCTCGGCGGCGATCCGGAACGGATCGTCGCCTCCGGCTGGTCGGCCGGCGGCCACCTGACGGCGATGGCGATGTCGCACCGGCGCATCAAGGGTGGCGTCGGGATCAGCGGCATCTACGATCTCGAGCCGATCCGCCACAGCTATCTCAACGTCAAGCTCGGCCTCGATGAGGCGATGTCTCACCGCAACTCGCCGATCAGGCAGACCGAAAGCGCGATCAAGCCGATGGCGCTGACGGTCGGAGCCGCCGAGCTGCCGCTATTGCGCAAGCAGACCGCGGATTTTGCGGGCCACCGCGCCAGGTTCGGGCTTCCCGTCAGCTATGAGGAGATTCCAGGCGCCAACCATTTTACCATCATGGACGAGATGCTCGCGCCGACCGGGCGGATCACGTTGATGATCCGCCAGTTGTTGGAGCGGATATAGGGCGCGCCGTCATTCCGGGGCGATGCGAAGCATCGAACCCGGAATCTCGATGTTCCGGGTCTGGTCCTTCGGACCATCCCGGAACGACAGCCTACCCCCAACCCGCCGCGATGCCGCCATCGACGGTGAAGATCACGCCCGAGGTATAGGCCGATCGGTCGGAAGCGAGGAATGCCATCAGGTCGCCGATCTCGCGTGCATGGGCCGGACGGCCGAGCGGCAGGCCTTTCTGGAATTCCTTGTAGCGGTTTTCGTCACCGAACTGGTTTCTGGCTCGCGTTTTCAGGAGCGTGATGTGGCGATCGGTGCCAACCGGACCGGGGTTGATCCCGACCACGCGGATGTTGTCGGCAAGGCTCTTGCTGCCGAGCGTTCGGGTGAACGACATCAACGCGGCATTGCCGGTAGAGCCGCAGATGTAGTTGGTGTCGAATTTTTCTCCGGCCACACCGATATCGTTGATGATCACACCGCCGCCGCGCGCCTTCATCTGCGCGTAGATGGCGCGGGTGATGTTGATATAGCCGAACACCTTCAATTCCCAGGCGTGGCGCCATGTCGGCTCCTCGATCTTGTCGATCGAGCCGCCCGGAATGTCGCCGGCATTGTTGACGAGGATGTCGATGTCGTTGGCCTCTTTCACGAGCCGCGCGATGTCGTCGGGCTTGCGCAGATCGACGACATGGGTCGCGGCATCGATCTGGTGGGCCGATCGCAGGCGCTCGGCAACGGCCTTGAGCTGATCGCCGCTGCGGGCCGCAAGGCGCAAGTGGCAGCCTTCTTCGGCAAAGGCTTCGGCGGCCGCAGCCCCAATGCCCTTCGAGGCGCCGGTGATCAGGACGCGTTTGCCGCGCAGATGAAGATCCATGGAACACCTCGCTTGATGGGAAATGCTGGAGGGGAAAAAAGCGGATTTCAACTGTTAGGCCGCGGCCAGCCGGGCGGTCAACATTGCAGTGCAGCGTTGCAGAGACGGCACTGCGCTTGGTCTCTTGCAATCCGGTCATAAAATGGGTTTACCCAGCGGGAGCAGGGCCACTCAAGGAATTTGATCGATGAGCAACGGAAGAGAGCAATATCGGGTCGCGGTCATTCCCGGCGACGGCATCGGCAAGGAAGTGATGCCGGAAGGGCTTCGCGTGCTTGAAGCGGCGGCGAAAAAGCACGGCGTGGCCGTGCGTTTCGATCATTTCGACTTTGCTTCCTGCGACTATTACGAGAAGCACGGCGAGATGATGCCAGACGACTGGAAGGAGAAGATCGGCAAGCACGACGCGATCTATTTCGGCGCCGTTGGCTGGCCCGCCAAAATCCCCGACCACATCTCCCTGTGGGGATCGCTCATCAAATTCCGCAGGGAGTTCGATCAGTATGTCAACCTTCGCCCGGTGCGATTGATGCCGGGCGTGCCGTCGCCGCTCGCCAACCGCAAGCCCGGCGATATCGATTTCTGGGTGGTGCGGGAAAATACCGAAGGCGAATATTCCTCGGTGGGCGGCCGCATGTTTCCGGGTACCGAGCGCGAATTCGTCACCCAGCAGACCGTGATGACGCGCATCGGCGTCGACCGCATCCTGAAATTCGCCTTCGACCTCGCGCAGTCGCGGCCCAAGAAGCATCTGACCTCGGCGACCAAGTCCAACGGCATCTCGATCACCATGCCCTATTGGGACGAGCGCGTGGAGGCGATGGCGAAAAACTACCCAAAGGTGAAGTGGGACAAGTTCCACATCGATATTCTGACCGCGAATTTCGTGCTGCATCCGGACTGGTTCGACGTCGTGGTCGGCTCGAACCTGTTCGGCGACATCCTCTCCGATCTGGGGCCGGCCTGCACCGGCACCATCGGCATTGCGCCATCCGGCAACATCAATCCGGAAGGCGATTTCCCGTCCGTGTTCGAGCCGGTACATGGCTCGGCGCCCGATATCGCAGGGCAGGGGATCGCCAACCCGATCGGCATGATCTGGTCCGGCGCGATGATGCTGGACCATCTCGGCGAGAGGCAGGCTGCCGCTGCCATCGTCACGGCGATCGAGCGCACGCTCGGCGAACGCACGTTGCGCACCCGCGATCTCGGCGGCAATGCCGACACGGTTGCCTGCGGCAAGGCGGTCGCGGAGATGGTGGAGTAGCTCTCTTACCCTCTCCCCTTGCGGGAGAGGGTGGTTTCGAGCGCAAGCGAGAAACCGGGTGAGGGTTCACGCGCTCGATGGATTTCAACCCCTCACCCGGCTCAATTTCGCTTCGCTCATCTCGCCACCCTCTCCCGCAGGGGGAGAGGGTGCAACATTACCCGCCCCTCGCCACCCTTCGGCAGTGCTCCCACGCCGCGTGGATCAGGTTTTCGCTCGCCTCCGGTGTGCGGAATGCGGAATGTGCCGAAAGGGTCACGTTTGGCAATTGGGTCAGCGGGTGGTCCGCAGGCAGCGGCTCCATATTGAAGACGTCGAGCCCGGCATGGCGAATGTGGCCCGATTTCAAGGCATCGATCATCGCAGCCTCGTCCACGATCGCCCCGCGCGCGGTGTTGACCAGGATCACGCCGCGCTTCATTGCGGCGATGCGTCCGCGTGAAAGGAAGCCGCGGGTCTCGTCATTGAGCAACAGATGCAGCGAAATCACGTCACTCTGTGCCAGCAGCGCCTCGAGTGGGACGAAATCCACGCCTGCAAATTTCTTCGGCGAGCGATTCCAGGCGATCACTTTCATGCCGGTCCCGAGCGCGATGCGGGCCACTTCAGCGGCGATGCCGCCAAAGCCGATCAGGCCGAGCATCTTGCCGGTAAGCTGCATGCCGTCCTCGCGCAGCCAGTTGCCGGCGCGCATCTCGCGGTCCATTTGCGCAATCCCGCGCGCTGCCGCCCACATCAGCGCGATCGCGCATTCTGCGACCGCCGTGTCGCCATAGCCCTTGATCAGGTGAACCGCTATGCCGAGTTCGGAGAGTTCCTCCGGGTTCATGTAGCTGCGCGCACCGGTCCCCAGAAACACGACGTGTTTCAGGCCACCGCAGCGCCGCGCGACGTCGGTCGGCAATGCGGTGTGATCGATGATGACGATCTCGGCGCCATCGAGCAGGGCCGGGATCTGGTCGGACGTGATGTCAGGATCGCGGTTGACGCGCACGGTGGGATCGCCGGGCTTGTTCTGCCGATCGAAAATATCCGCCAGCGATTTGTTGGCATCGATAAAAACTCCGCGCACCGAAATCTCCCTAAGTCTTCATGAAGCGACGCCTGCGAGCGCCAGCACCGTGTGCATCAGGACGTTGGCACCGGCCGTGCAATCGGCTTGGGTGGCATCCTCGAGCTCGTTGTGGCTGACGCCGTCCTTGCAGGGCACGAACACCATCGCGGCGGGAATTCTGGTGTTGAGGTTACAGGCATCGTGGCCGGCGCCGGAGGTGATGCGGCGATGGGAAAAGCCGAGCTTTTTCGCCGCGGCCTCCACTGCATCGACCAGTTTTGGATCGAAACGGGTGGGCGCCTTGCGCCAGATGAGGTCGAGCGCAACCTCGACCTTGCGCCGCGCCGAGATTTCGGCAGTCGCCGCACGCAGATCCGCATCGAGCGCATCCATGATCGCGGCGTCGGCGCTGCGGCAATCGACGGTGAAGGCGATTTCGCCGGGAATGACGTTGCGCGACGGCTTTGCGATGACGGCCTCGCCGATGGTGCCGACCGCGTTGGGACCATGTTTTTTTGCGATCGTCTCCATCGCGAGCACGATTTCCGATAGGGTTGCGAGCGCATCGCGGCGCAGCCGCATCGGTGTGGAACCTGCGTGGCTCTCGAAGCCCGTGATCCTGCCGTCGTACCACAATAGGCCCTGGCCGGAATCGACCACGCCGATGGTCTTGCCTTCGGCTTCGAGGATCGGACCCTGCTCGATGTGCAATTCGATGAAGCTTGAAAATTTCTGCGCTCCCACCGCGCTGTCGCCGCGATAGCCGATGATCTCCAGTGCGTCGGCGACGGTGACGCCATCGGCATCCTTGCGCGACAGGATATCGTCGACGGTGAAATCGCCGACATAGGCTGCGGACGCCATCATCGCAGGCGCAAAGCGCGAACCTTCCTCGTTGGTCCAGTTGACGATGCAGAGCGGAATTTCGGTCTCGATGCCGGCGTCGTTCAGCGTACGAACGACCTCAAGCGCCGCGAGCGTGCCGAGCACGCCATCGAACTTGCCGCCGGTCGGCTGGGTGTCCAGATGCGAACCGAGCCCGACCGGGGGTTTTGACATGTCGCGACCCCTGCGAAGCGCGAACATCGAGCCGAGGGTGTCGACATGCACCTCGAGGCCGGCCGCCTCGCAGGCGGTTTTGAACCAGTCGCGGACCTGCTTGTCTTCGGCGCCGAGCGTCAGCCGCCGAACGCCTCCCTTCGGCGTGGCGCCGAATTTCGCGGTTTCGTGGATGGTGCCCCAAAGCCTTGCGGAATCGATTTGCAGATTGGATGCGACCTGGGTCATGAACCTTTTCCCGCTGGTGTGGTGGTTCAGAAGTTCTCTTCATTATCGCCGCGAGTCCGTCAAGAGAACTTCTGAACCGAAACCACACTAGAATCATAGGTTTCTAGTGTCCTTTCGAATCCGAGTTCGCGAAAGAGGCCGCCAGCGAAATGTGGCGAACTTCGGATTCGGGACTCCAGGCGGATAATGGCTGCCGCTTCAATGACGCGCCCGTCGCGGCACGTCAACAACGGCGGATGACTGCTGCGCGATGCGGGCAGCGAGATCGGCGACCAGCTCGACAGCGAGCGTATCGGGCGAAGCCAGCCAGCTTGCGGAAAATGTCAGCGGCGGGATTTTCAGTTCGGTCGCCAAGAGCTGCAGCCGGCCGTCCGCCAGTTCATTCTCCACGATCGATGTCGGGATCACGGCGATTCCAAGCCCCTCGACTGCCATGTGGATGACGGTTGCGAGCGAGGCGCTGGCATGCAGCCGGATCGGCGGCAGATCGGGCCGGTTGAACAGCGAGCGCACGATCTCGTAAGGCTGCGACTTGCGCGGAAAGGTGATGATCGGAAATTTGGCGAGATCCTGGATCTTCAGGGCGCCATTGCCGAGGCCGAGCGAGGGACTGGCGAGCACGCCGACCGGATAGTCGCACAGGACGTGGTTGCGGACACCCGCGGCCGATAGCGGCCCAACCAGAAAAGCGAGTTCGATCTCCTGTTCCAGCAAACGCGCGGTCAGGTTCGGCGTGATATCGACCTCGATTTCGAGGGACAGATTGGGATGGGCCGTGTTGACGCTCTTGATCAGCCGCGGCAACCAGGTGTGCACGATGGTCTCAGCGACGCCGAGCCGCAATACCCCTCGCATCGCCGAGCGCTCGCCGACCTCCGCCATCATCTCCGCGCGCAGGCCGATCAGCTTTTCCGCATAGACCATCAGCTGCCGGCCGCTCGGCGTTGGCGACACGACGCGGTGATCGCGGTTCAAAAGTTTCACGCCCAGCTCGCGCTCGAGTTGCGCGATCCGTTGCGAAATCGCCGGCTGGGTGGTGTTGAGTCGCTGGCCGGCCCCGCGAAAACTGCCGAGCGTCACCACCCACAGGAATGTCTCGATCGACTTGAAGTCCACCACGGAACGCGCCCCCACGTAATAAATTTGGCTTATTCAACTTGATTAGAAAGTAAGATTAGACTTTATAGTACGAAAGCGCTTCACTTCTGTCGAGTTTTAGCAAGGGCGGCGTCATGGCCATTTCGGCATCAGGGCAGCGGTTCCGCGAAAATCAGGAGTCGCTTCCGAGCCGGCAGGCGCGGCTGGCGTGCCGCGCCGGAATGGCCACGACGACGGCAGGCGTCGCAGGCGGATTTGTTCAGGGCAATCTCGCTATCCTGCCGGAAAAGCTCGCAGGCTCCTTTCACCGTTTCTGCCAGCTCAATCCAAAACCCTGTCCCATCATCGGCATGTCCGACCCAGGCGATCCCAGAATTCCTTCGCTCGGGATCGATCTCGACATCCGCACCGATTTGCCGCGCTATCGCGTCTGGCGCGACGGCGAGGTGGTCGATGAACCCACCGACATCATGGCGCATTGGCGCGATGACCTCGTGGCGTTCGTGCTCGGCTGCTCCTATTCGTTCGAAGAAGCCCTGATGGAAGACGGCCTGCCGCTCCGTCACGTCGAAGGCAAGCTGCGCGTGCCGATGTATCGCACCAATATCGCCTGCAGCCCTTCGGGGCCATTTGCCGGTCCGTTGGTGGTGTCGATGCGCCCGTTCAGGCCGGCGCAAGCGATCCGCGCCATCCAGATCACCTCGCGCTTTCCTTCGGTGCATGGGGCGCCGGTTCACCTCGGCCATCCGCAGTCGATCGGGATTTCCGACATCGCAAGGCCCGACTATGGCGATGCGGTTCCGGTCGAGGCCGACGAGATCCCGGTGTTTTGGGCCTGCGGCGTCACACCGCAGGCGGTGATTGCGGCAGCCAAGGTACCGTTTGCGATCACGCATGCTCCGGGCTTGATGCTGGTGACCGATCTGCGCAACAAAGACCTGGCCGTGCTCTAGAGCATGATCCGGACCCGAAGGGCCACGCTAGTGCAAAGTGGAAACCGGTTTTCCCCTCGCGACAAACGCGGAACGCGTTTGCGCGGAGATCATGCTCAAACGAAGAGATGAGATCATGCTGCCATTCCACTTAATCGCATCCGATTGGACGATTGCGCTTTAACGGGCAGCTGTTGCCGCTCTTTGAGGCTTTTGCGGTCATCTTCAATCGTTTCATCGATAGCCCGCCGACATCAGAGGAAGATCCCATGACCATTTCCCGCCGAAACATCCTGCTCGGGGCCACCGCGAGCGCCGCGCTGTTGCCGATGCCGCTCCGCGCGCAGACCTCCGACGTGGTGATCGGCGTGATCTATCCGCTGTCGGGCGCCAGCGCCCAGATCGGCGTCGACGCGCAGAAAGCCTTCGACACTGCCGGGGAAATCATCAACAAGAACTTCGATTTCGATCTGCCGCTGGCGCGGGGCGAAGGATTGCCGGGTCTTAACGGCGGCAAGATCAGGCTCGTTTTCGCCGACCACCAGGCCGATCCGCAGAAAGGGCGTGCCGAGGCGGAGCGCCTGATTACCCAGGAAAAGGTGTGCGCGGTCATCGGCACCTATCAAAGCGCAGTTGCGGTCACCGTCAGCCAGATCTGCGAGCGCTACCAGGTTCCGTTCCTCTCGGCCGACAACTCCTCGCCGAGCCTGCATCGGCGCGGCCTGAAGTTCTATTTCCGAGCCAGCCCTCACGACGAGATGTATTCCAAGGCGATGTTCGACTTCTTCGATGCCATGAGGAAGAAGGGCGTCAAGATCGACACCCTGTCGCTGTTCCACGAAGACACGATCTTCGGCACCGATTCGGGCAATGCCCAGACCAAGCTCGCCAATGAGCGCGGCTACAAGGTGGTTTCCGACATCAAGTACAGGGCGAATTCGCCCTCGCTCTCGGCCGAGGTGCAACAGCTCAAGGCGGCGAATGCGGACGTGCTGATGCCTTCGAGCTACACCACCGACGGCATCCTTCTGGTGAAGACCATGGGCGAGCTCGGTTACAAGCCGCCGGCGATCGTGGCCCAGGATGCGGGTTTCTCCGAAAAGGCGCTGTATGACGCGGTCGGCGACAAGCTCGAAGGCGTGATCTCGCGCGGCACCTTCTCGCTCGACCTTGCGGCCAAGCGGCCGATGGTCGGAAAGATCAATGACATGTTCAAGCAAAAATCCGGCAAGGACCTCAACGACTATTCGTCGCGGCAGTTCATGGCCCTCATCATCATGGCGGACGCGATCAACCGCGCCAAATCCACCGATGGCGAAAAGATCCGCGAGGCGCTGGCCTCAACCGACTTGGGCGGTGAACAGACCATCATGCCGTGGAAGCGCGTCAAGTTCGACGAGATGGGCCAGAACAACGACGCCGACCCGGTGTTGCTGCAATATGTCGGCAGCAAATTCGTCACCATTTTCCCGGCGCAAGCCGCCGTTGCCGAAGCCGTCTGGCCGATGAAGTAGGCGAGAGCCGCAAGAGGGGGCGGGGCGATGACAGCGCAGACCGATATTTCGCGCGTGGTCATTCCGGGGCGGTGCGCAGCACCGAACCCGGAATCTCGAGATTCCGGGTCTGGTCCTTCGGACCATCCCGGAATGACTGGGTTACCAATCAGGCGGCGCTCGGGGTGCATATCATGACCGCCGAGACCATCATCCAAAGTCTCGCCAGCGGTCTTTTGATGGGGCTGCTCTACGGCCTGATCGCGGTGGGATTGGCGCTGATCTTCGGCCTCATGGACGTCGTGAACTTCGCCCACGGCGAATTCCTGATGATCGCGATGTACGCGACCTTCTTCCTGTTCGCGTTCTTTGCCGTCGATCCCCTGCTGTCGGCGCCGCTGGTTGCGGCGGCGCTGTTCGTGTTCGGGGCGGTGGTCTATCTCCTGGTCGTGCGCTTTGCGATGCGGGCGAAAGCCAATGCCGGCATGGTGCAGATTTTCTCCACCTTCGGGCTTGCGATCGTCATGCGCGGGCTGGCGCAGTTTTTCTTCACGCCAGATTACCGCAGTATCACGCATTCATGGCTCGGCGGCAAAACCGTGTCGATCGCCGGAATCTTTCTCCCCGTCCCGCAATTGTTCGGCGCGCTGGTCGCGATCGCAGCCTTTGGCGCGCTGTGGTTCTTCATCAACCGCACCGATTTCGGCCGCGCCCTTGAGGCAACCCGCGAGGATGCCGGCGCGGTGGCGCTGGTCGGCATCGACAAGAACCGCGTGTTTGCGCTCGGCTGGGGTCTGGGTGCCGCGCTGGTCGGGCTTGCCGGCGCGATCATGGCGATCTTCTTCTACATCTATCCCGACGTCGGCGCCTCGTTTGCGCTGATCGCCTATGTCACGGTGGCGCTTGGCGGCTTCGGCAGTGTGTTCGGCGCCTTCGCCGGCGGCCTCCTCGTCGGTCTGGTCGAAGCGACCACTGCATTGATCCTGCCGCCATCGCTGAAATCGGTCGGCATCTACGCGGTTTATCTGCTGGTCGTTTTCATCAGGCCGCGCGGCCTGTTCGGGTTGCTGTGATGGATACGGCTTTCGCAGAACGCCGCCGCCGCAACCTGATCGTCGCCGCCTGCCTTGCCGCGATCGCGGCGCTGGTGCCGCTGTTCGTCAAGGACGTCTACGTCCAGAACATCATGGTGCTGAGCTTAATGTATGCGGCGCTGTCGCAGAGCTGGAACATTTTGTCCGGCTATTGCGGGCAGATCTCGCTCGGACACGCGCTTTATTTCGGGCTCGGCGCCTATACCACGGCACTCTTGTTCACCAAGTTCGGCGTGCTGCCCTGGTTCGGCATGCTCGGCGGCGGCTTGATATCGGCGGCGATTGCGCTCGCTCTCGGCTATCCCTGCTTCCGCCTGCGCGGCCACTATTTCGTCATCGCCACCATCGTCATCGCCGAGACCGCGCTGCTTCTGTTCCAGAACTGGGAATGGGCGGGTGCGGCGCTCGGCATCGATATCCCCGTGCGCGGCGACAGCTGGCTCAAATTCCAGTTCACGCGCAGCAAGCTGCCTTACTTTTATTTTGCGCTGGTGCTTGCCTGCATCGCCTGGTTCGTGACGTGGTGGCTTGAGGATTCCAAATGGGGATACTGGTGGCGTGCCGTGAAGGACAATCCGGATGCCGCCGAAAGCCTGGGTGTGGTGGTCTTCAACTCCAAGATGGGCGCGGCAGCGGTATCGGCATTTCTCACTGCCGTCGGCGGCAGTTTCTACGCGCAGTTCGTCTCCTATATCGATCCCGAGAGCGTCATGGGCTTTCAGTTCTCGCTTCTGATGGCGCTGCCCGCCGTGCTGGGCGGCATTGGCACGCTTTGGGGACCGATGCTCGGAGCCGTGATCCTGATTCCGCTCACCGAGTTGACGCGCTCCTTCATCGGCGGCTCCGGTCGGGGCGTCGACCTGATCGTCTACGGCGCGCTGATCGTGCTGATCTCGCTGGCGCGGCCGCAAGGGCTGGTCGGAATGTTCTCGCGGCACCGCAAGGAAGCCACGCGATGACGGCGTTGCTCGAAACCAGAGGCGTCTGGCAGCGCTTCGGCGGCCTGATCGCCAACAGCGACGTGTCGATTTCAGTCCAGGCGGGCGAAATCGTGGGGCTGATCGGTCCCAACGGCGCCGGCAAGTCGACCTTGTTCAACCTGATCGCGGGCGTACTGCCGCCGACCGAAGGCTCGATCATCTTCGACGATGAAAATGTCACCCGACTGCCGGCGGCGGAGCGCTGCCAGCGCGGCATCGCCCGCACCTTCCAGGTCGTGAAAAGCTTCGAGACCATGACGGTGATCGATAACGTCATCGTCGGCGCGTTGATCCGTACCACCGTGATGCGCGAGGCACGCCGCAAGGCTCACGAGGTCCTGGACTTCTGCGGCCTTGCCGCTCGCGCCGACGTGCCGGCAAGCCAGCTGATCCCGTCCGAAAAACGCCGGCTCGAAGTCGCTCGTGCGCTTGCCACCGAACCCAAGCTTTTACTGCTCGACGAGGTGCTCACCGGCCTCACGCCGATCGAGGCGCAACGAGGTGTCGAGCTGGTGCGGAAAGTTCGCGCCACCGGCGTGACGGTTTTGATGGTCGAGCACGTCATGGAGATCGTGATGCCGCTGGTCGATCGCGCCATCGTACTCGATCTCGGCAAGGTGCTGGTGGAGGGCAAACCTGCCGACGTCGTTCGCGACCCGAAAGTCATCGCTGCCTATCTTGGGGATCGCCATGCTGTCGGTGCATGAAGTCACCACCGCCTATCAGGGACTGGTCGCGATCTCTTCGGTCTCGATCGAGGTCGAGAAGGGCGAGATCGTCTGCGTAGCGGGCGCCAATGGCGCCGGCAAGTCGACGCTCCTGAAGACGATTGCCGGCGCAGAACGGCCGCGCGCAGGTACCATCACCTTCGACGGAGGGCGCATCGACGGGCTGGCGCAGCATCTGATCACCGCGCGCGGCATCGCCTACGTGCCGGAAAACCGGCGATTGTTTCCGCGTCTCTCCGTGCGGGACAACTTGAGGCTCGGCAGTTATCTTTACCGCAGCGAAGCGGGTCGCGACGAACCGCAGTCGCTGGTGTTCAAGCTGTTCCCGAGGCTGTCGGAGCGGCTGGACCAGCGCGCCGAAACGCTCTCCGGCGGCGAGCAGCAGATGCTCGCGATCGGCCGCGCGCTGATGACAAGGCCGCGGCTGTTGATGCTGGACGAGCCCTCGCAGGGCATCATGCCAAAACTCGTCGATGAGATCTTTCAGTCGGTCAAGCGGATCCGCGACGCCGGCATGACCGTCCTGATCGTCGAGCAGCGCATCGCCGAATGCCTCGACATCGCCGACCGCGCCTACATCCTGCAGACCGGCCGCCTGCAGATGCAGGGCACCTCGAGCGAAATCAGGGACAATCCCGACGTCCGCAAGGCGTATCTCGGGCTGTGATCGGTCTTGTCGTCATGGCCGGGCTCGTCCCGGCCATCCACGTCTTTCCTTGTAATGCATGCCAAAGACGTGGATGCCCGGCACAAGGCCGGGCATGACGCGTAGAGTCAATGCTCGTGCTCCGGCAACACCAGCCCGAACGTCTTCAACAAATCGGCGACCTGCGCAGGCGAAAGATAACGCGGGTTGAGCCCGCGCAGCAGAAGATAAAGCCGTGCCGTCTCTTCCAGCTCCTCGATCGCGAACACCGCACCCTCCAGCGTATCGCCGGAGACTACCGGGCCGTGATTGGCGAGCAGCACGGACGAATATTTTCCCGCCAGGCCCTTGATCGCGTCCGCGACCGCCGGATCGCCGGGCCGGTAGTAAGGCACGAGCGCGGTGGCACCGCACTTCATCAGGTAATAGGCCGTCATCGGCGGCAGCGCCGCGCGCGGGTCGATCTCCGGCAGCATCGAGAGCGCCACCGAATGCGTCGAGTGCAGGTGCACCACGGCGCGCGCCGCCGCACGGGTCTGGTACAATGCCGTGTGCAGCGGCACCTCCTTGGTCGGCGCATCGCCGGAGAGGAGCCGTCCGAGAGCATCGAGCCGCGACAGCCGCGCCGGGTCGAGAAAACCGAGCGAGGCGTTGGTCGGCGTCACCATATAGCCGCCATCGTCGAGTTTTGCGGAAATGTTGCCCGAGGAGCCCGGCGTCAGCCCGCGTTCGAACAGGGAGCGGCCGAGCCGGCAGATTTCCTCGCGGATCTTTGTTTCGCTCATGGCCTATCCTTTTCAAACCTTGTCTCACGCTTTGGCAGCGCGGCCAAGCCGTGATACGCAGGGGGCAACGCACCGCCATGACGGTCAAAGAGGAACTCAGGGAAACGCCGCATGTCCCAGCCTGCAACCGCAAAAACCCGCATCGCCGTCATCGGACTCGGTTCGATGGGCTTCGGCATGGCGACCTCGCTCCGCCGCGCCGGTTTCGAGGTGACCGGTTGCGACGTCTCAGTGGACGCGGTCAGCCGGTTTGTGTCCGAAGGCGGCAAGGGCGCCAGGACGCCAGCAGAGGCCGCAAGCGGTGCCGACATCGTTGTCAGTGTCGTCGTCAACGCGAGCCAGACCGAAACCATTCTGTTCGGCCAGCACGGCGCGGCCGAAACGCTGGCAAAGGACGCCGTGTTTATCTCGTCTGCGACCATGGACCCCGACGTCGCCCGGCGGCTCGCCCAACAGCTGGAGGCGACAGGAAGGCTTTATCTCGACGCACCGATTTCTGGCGGCGCGCAGCGCGCAGCCCAGGGCGAATTGACCATCCTCGCCTCGGGAAGCCCAGCGGCTTTCGCAAGGGCGCGGCCCGCGCTCGATGCGATGGCGGCAAAACTTTATGAACTCGGCGATGCCGCGGGCCAGGGCGCCGCGTTCAAGATGATCAACCAGCTGCTGGCGGGCGTTCATATTGCCGCGGCTTCCGAGGCAATCGCCTTTGCCGCCAAACAGGGACTCGACATCCGCAAGGTTTACGAGGTGATCACGGCTTCCGCCGGCAATTCCTGGATGTTCGAAAACCGCATGCCGCATGTGCTCGACGGCGACTATGCGCCGCGCAGCGCGGTCGAGATTTTCGTCAAGGATCTGGGGATCATCCAGGACATGGCGCGCAATGCCAAATTCCCGGTGCCGGTCGCGGCCGCAGCGCTGCAGATGTTTTTGATGACGGCGGCTGCGGGGATGGGCCGCGACGACGATGCATCGGTCGCGCGGATCTATGCCCGCGTCACGGGCACGAAACTGCCCGGCGAGCCGAAATAGCTATTTTCGAAAAAGAAGGGAACAGCGATGCCCCGCTTTGCCGCCAATCTCACCATGATGTTCAACGAAGTGCCGTTCCTCGACCGCTTCGAGGCGGCGGCGAAAGCGGGTTTTACGGCGGTCGAATTCCTGTTTCCGTATGCGTTTCCCGCCGAAGAGATCGGCAAGCGCCTGCGCGCCAACGGTCTGACGCAAGCGCTGTTCAATCTGCCGCCCGGCAATTGGGATGCCGGCGAAAAGGGTTTTGCCGCGCTGCCGGAGCGTTTTGCCGAACTCAAGCAGAGCCTGCACACGGCACTGCCTTACGCGGAAGCGACCGGCGTCAAGCGCGTGCACCTGATGGCGGGAATTGCCAGCCGAACCGATGCAAAGGCGATCGAGGCGTTCTACAAATCGGTAGCGTGGAGTTGCGAATTCTTCGCGCCCCATGGTCTCGATGTGGTGATCGAGCCGATCAATCCGCGCAACGTGCCCGGCTATTTTCTCAACGATTTTGTGTTCGCGCACGAGCTGATCAACGAATTGAAGATTGCGAACCTGAAGCTGCAATTCGACATCTATCACTGTCAGATCATTCATGGCGATGTCACCATGCGGCTGCGCGAGATGATGCCGGTGATTGGTCATGTCCAGATCGCCAGCATCCCGTCGCGTCACGAGCCTGATGGCGAAGAGTTGAACTATCCCTTCATCTTCGCCGAGCTCGACCGGCTCGGCTATGGCGGCTTCGTCGGCTGCGAATATAACCCGCGGGGCAAGACCACCGACGGCCTCGGCTGGTTCAAGCAATATGCAGGAGTCAGGTTGTGACGCTCGCACTTGGCTGCATCGCCGACGACTACACCGGCGCATCCGATCTCGCCAACACGCTGACGCGCTGCGGTTTGCGCACGGTGCAGACGATCGGCGTTCCCGCCGACGAACTGAAGCTCCCCGAGGTCGACGCGGTCGTCGTGTCGCTGAAAAGCCGGTCGATCGAAGCAGCTATCGCCGTGTCGCGCTCGCGCGCCGCGGACAAATGGCTGCGCGGACGCGGTGCGGCCCATGTGCTGTTCAAGATCTGTTCGACTTTCGATTCCACCGACGCCGGCAATATCGGTCCGGTGATGGACGCGTTGCGCCACGACTGCGGTGACAGGATCGTGTTGGTGACGCCTGCCTTTCCCGAGACCGGCCGCACTGTCTACCAGGGCAATTTGTTCGTGGGCTCGGTGCCGCTGAACGAAAGCCCGCTTAGGGATCACCCGCTCAATCCGATGCACGATTCCAATCTCGTGCGGGTGCTCGCGCGCCAGAGCAAGACCAAGGTTGATCTCGTTGATCTCAAGACCGTGACTCGCGGAGCGGATGCCGTGCGGGCGCGCTTATCCGAATTGTCAGCCAGGGGTTTTGGTGCGGCGATTGTCGACGCCGTCTTTGACCATGATCTGGAAACGATTGGCGAGGTCGCGCTGGAGCATCGCCTGTCCGTCGGGGCATCCGGAGTTGGCCTCGGCCTTGCCCGCGCGCTGGTCGCATCACGCAAGCTGAAGGCGGGCGCCTCAAACACGGTTTCCGATGCGCCGGTCGGCGGCCCGGCGGCGTGCCTTGCCGGCAGCTGTTCGCACGCGACGCTGCAACAGATCGCACAAGCCGAACAGGTGATGCCGGTGCTGCATCTTGATCCGGAGCGAGTGGTCGCGGGCGGGGACGAAGCAAGTCGTGCGCTGGCATGGGCCAAAGGGAGGCTGAACGAGGGACCGATCCTGATCGCCTCTAGTTCGACACCGGACCAGGTCGCAGCTCTGCAAGCACGTCATGGCCGCAATGCAGCCGGGCATGCCATTGAGCAGGCAATGGCCGACCTCGCCGAAGGCCTGGTGCAGTCGGGGGTGCGACGCCTGGTGGTAGCAGGTGGTGAAACTTCAGGCGCGGTTGTGGATCGTTTGGGCATTCCCGGTTTTCTGGTAGGTGCGGAAATCGCCGCAGGCGTGCCGGTTTTGCGCGCTGTCGGCGCGAAGGACGGCGAAATGCTGCTTGCACTCAAATCGGGCAATTTCGGCGGGCCCGAATTCTTTTCCGATGCGCTCAAGCTGATGCGCTGAAGTGTCACCGCGCCTTTGGCGAACGCGAAGCGGTAACGCGTAACGGCAACGGTATCGCGGAAGTGAAGGCGCGCAAGTTAGCCATTTGGCCGCATTTCGGGTACATCGGCGCGGGCCCAATTCCTCCATCCCGAATTTGGTAAGCGGAATGCGCGTGACATGACTGAACTTGTTCGTATCGCCCTCAACCGGCCATACACATTCGTCGTGCTCGCGCTGTTGCTCCTGATCATCGGGCCGCTCGCGGCCTTGCGCACGCCGACCGATATCTTTCCAGAGATTCGCATCCCGGTGATCGGCGTGGTCTGGCAATATACCGGCTTGCCGCCGGACCAGATGTCGGGGCGCATCATCACGCCGTATCAGCGGGTCCTGACCACGACCGTCAACGATATCGAGCACATCACCGCGAACTCCTATAACGGCGTCGGCATCGTCAAGATCTTCTTCCAGCCGAACGCGGACATCCGCACCGCCAACGCGCAGGTCACCGCGGTCTCGCAGACCATCATCAAGCAGATGCCGCCGGGCGCAACGCCGCCGCTCATCCTCAACTACAGCGCTTCGACGGTTCCGATCATCCAGCTTGCGCTGTCCGGCGAAGGCCTTACCGAGCAAAACCTCGCCGACATCGCCATCAATCAGCTGCGCACGCCCCTGGTCACGGTGCCCGGCGCGGCGATTCCTTATCCTTACGGAGGCAAGCAGCGACAGATCCAGATCGACGTCAATGCGACGGCGCTGCAGTCGCTCGGGCTATCCGGCCAGGACGTCGCCAACGCGCTCGCGGCCCAGAACCTGATTCAGCCGGCCGGCACATCGAAGATCGGCGGCTTTGAATACGTCATTCAGCTCAACAACTCTCCGCTGAAAATCGAGGAGCTCGGCGATCTGCCGATCAAGGCCGTCAATGGCGCCATGGTTTACGTGCGGGATGTCGCCACCGTGCGCGACGGCAACCCGCCGCAGACCAACATCGTGCATGTCAACGGCAACCGCTCCGTGCTGATGATGGTTTTGAAGTCGGGTTACATTTCGACGCTCGAAATCATTGATGGCATCAAGAACAAGGTCGTCGCATTCAAGGACTCACTTCCGGATACGCTCAAGGTCGGCTTCGTCGGCGACCAGGGAGTGTTCGTCGCCGGCGCTATCGCAGGTGTGGTGCGCGAAGGCGTCATCGCGGCATTGCTCACCAGCATCATGATTCTGCTGTTTCTGGGAAGCTGGCGTTCAACCATCATCATTGCGACGTCGATTCCGCTCGCCGTGTTCGGCTCGATCGTGATGCTGTCGGCGATCGGCGAAACCCTCAACATCATGACGCTCGGCGGTCTTGCGCTCGCGGTCGGTATCCTGGTCGACGAAGCCACGGTGACGATCGAGAACATCAATTGGCATCTGGAGCATGGCAAGGACGTCCGCACCGCGATCATGGACGGCGCCCACCAGATCGTGGTGCCGGCCTTCGTCTCGCTGCTCTGCATCTGCATCGTGTTCGTGCCGATGTTCTTCCTGCAGGGCATTCCGCGCTTCCTGTTCGTCCCGATGGCGGAAGCCGTGATCTTCGCGATGATCTGGTCGTTCATCCTGTCGCGGACGCTCGTTCCAACTATGGCGATGTATCTGTTGCAGCCGCATCGGCATCATGCCGAGGGTGAAGAGCCCGTGCGCTCGCGCAATCCCCTGGTCCGCTTGCAGCGCGGTTTCGAGGCGGGCTTCGAGCGATTTCGCGCCGGCTATCGCGAGTTGCTGACCATGGCGCTGAAGCACCGGCCGACCTTCGTGATCGGCTTCCTTGGGCTTGTCGGCGCCTCCTTCCTGCTCGTTCCCTATCTCGGGCAGAATTTCTTTCCCTCCGTCGATGCCGGCCAGATCCTGATGCATGTGCGCACGCAGGTGGGCACGCGGCTGGAGGAGAGCGCCAATCAATTCGCCGACGTGCAGAAGGCGATCCGCAAGATCATCCCGCCGGATCAGATCGAGACCATGGCCGACAACATCGGCATGCCCATTAGCGGCATCAACATGACCTACAACAATACCGGTGTGATCGGCCCGCAGGACGGCGATATCCAGATCAAGCTGAAGGAGGATCATCCTCCGACTGAAATCTTCGTGAAAGCTCTGCGCGAGCAGCTTCCGCGCCAGTTTCCCGGAATGACGTTTGCTTTCCTGCCAGCCGATATTGTCAACCAGATTCTCAATTTCGGCGCGCCGGCGCCGATCGACCTGCAGGTCCGGGGCGGCAATCTGAACGCCAATTTCGCCTACGCCAACAAGCTGATGGCCCGTATCCGCCGGATTCCCGGCATTGCGGATGCGCGCATCCAGCAGTCGCCGAGCAATCCCACCTTTAACATCGACGTGGATCGCACCCGCGCGCAATATGTCGGTTTGTCCGAGCGCGACGTCGTCAACAGCCTCACCGTCAATCTCTCGGGCAGCGGGCAGGTGGCGCCGACCTATTTCCTCAATCCCGATAACGGCGTGTCCTATTCGATCGTGATGCAGACCCCGCAATACCAGATCGACTCGCTGAGCGCGCTGGAGACGTTGCCGATCACGGCGGGCGGCCCCACCGCGCCGATTCTCGGCGGCATCGCCAACATCACCCGCTCGGTTTCGAGCGCGGTCGTCTCACAATACGACATCCAGCCGATGGTGCAGATCTTCGCCACGCCGCAGGGGCGTGACCTCGGTGGCGTTGCGGCCGATGTCCGGAGAGCGATCGCGGATACGGCGAAGGACGTGCCGAAGGGCTCCTCGGTTGCTCTCGTCGGCCAGGTGCAGACCATGAACAACTCGTTCGCCGGACTGCTGTTCGGGCTCGCCGCGGCCATCATCCTCGTCTATTTCCTGATCGTGGTAAATTTCCAATCCTGGTCCGACCCGTTCGTGATCATTACGGCGCTGCCGGCGGCACTGGCCGGGATCGTCTGGATGCTGTTTTCGACCAACACCACGATGTCGGTTCCGGCGCTGACCGGCGCCATCATGTGCATGGGCGTCGCGACCGCCAACAGCGTGCTGGTGATCAGCTTTGCCCGCGAGCGCTATGAGGAAACCGGCGATCCGATTCTGGCCGCCGTCGAGGCCGGTTTCGTGCGCTTGCGCCCCGTCCTGATGACGGCGCTTGCCATGGTGATCGGCATGCTGCCGATGGCGCTGGGGCTCGGGGAGGGCGGCGAAGCCAATGCGCCGCTCGGGCGGGCAGTGATCGGCGGCCTGACCTTCGCAACCATTGCCACGCTGATGTTCGTTCCGGTGGTTTTCAGCTTGGTGCACAGGAAACAGGACCCCAAAGGGGTCGTCGTAACGGAGAGCCAGAATGCCCACTGAACCTCGCTCGCCGGTCTCGCGCCGGAAGTTGGGCATGTTTGGCGGAATAGCCGTCATCGCCGCGCTGATGCTGGTGATCAGCGGCATCCGCGCGCGCGAGGATTCGAGCGCGAAGTTGCGCGAATGGACCGACAGCCAGGCGATTCCGCCGGTGGCGGTGATATTCGCCGAGGCCGGCGCGCTGACGGCAACGATCGATCTGCCGGGCCGGCTGGAGGCCTATTATCGCGCGCCGATCTTTGCGCGCGTCAACGGCTACCTGAGGAGCTGGAGCGCCGACATCGGCGCGCGGGTCAAGGCCGGCGAAGTCATCGCCGAAATCGATGCGCCCGATCTCGATCAACAACTGCTGCAGGCCCGTGCCGACCTGACCAATCAGCAGGCGAGCGCGAAGCTGTCCGAGGTCACGCTAGCGCGCCGCAAGACGCTGATCGCCTCGAATTTCGTCTCGATGCAGGAGATCGACGAGCGCACCGCCGATCTCTCCAACAAGATCGCCGCGGTCAACTCCAGCCAGGCCAATGTCGAGCGGCTCGAAGCGCTCGCCGGCTACAAGAAGATCACCGTGCCGTTCGACGGCATCGTCACCGCACGCGCGACCGACGTCGGCGCTCTGATCAATGCCGGCGGCGGCAGCGGGCCGCCGATGTTCGTGATTTCCGACATCAGGAAGCTGCGCGTCTATGTCAATGTACCGCAGACTTACGTGCCTTCGGTGCGGATCGGTGCGAAGTCGGTGATCTCCGTGCCCGAATATCCGGCACGGACGTTTGACGCTACCGTCGAAGCGTCCGCACAAGCCGTCGATGTCAGTTCCGGCACGACGCAGATGCAGCTTGGGCTCGAAAATGCCGCCGGTGAATTGATGCCGGGCGGCTTTGCCACGGTGCGGCTGACGTTGCAGCGGGATGGTGGTCCGCTGCACATCCCCTCGAGCGCGCTGGTCTTCAACCAGAACGGCCTGCGGGTTGCGACGGTGGGAGCGGACGATCGCGTCCTGTTCAAGGCGGTGACGATCGCGCGCGATCTCGGGCGCGACATCGAGCTCGCGTCAGGGATTACGCTGGACGACCGCATCATCAACGCGCCGCCGGACGGAATCGTCGACGGCGATCAGGTCCGCATTGTCAGCACCAAGCGTCGCCCGGCCACGGTTTCGGCCAAGCAGGGCGACAAGGGGTAGGGGTGCTAGCCGCGCTCGATTCACCTCTCCCCCGCTGGGGAGAGGTCGGATCGCGAAGCGATCCGGGTGAGGGTGGTTGCCTGCACGATAGACCGTAAGCCCTCACCCAGCCCTCTCCCGGAGGGAGAGGGAGCGCACCTTTGTCGAGGCTATAGTTGACTTGGTCCCATCAGGTTCTAATCGACTCGCCACTCCAGAATGCCGTCTTGAGCCATTGCGATCTCGCCCGATGACCCAACCGGCGTCCGGTCGAGGTTCAATAAATGCGCGAGTGTGCTGCGGTCACCGGCCGGCACGCGCGCCAGCGCCCGCCGGTTCTCCGGCGTGCGCAGCATGACCACGCCGTGCCCGACCTCGTTGTTGCGGCCATAGAGCACGGTAAAACTTTCGACTTTTCCCTTGCCGCTGGCCTCGGTCACGAATTCCGGCACCCCGCCGCGACGGCGCTCCGCCTCGGCTTGCACGCTCGTTTCCTGCGCGAGCGGTTCTTCCGGCGGCGTTCGCGACAGCACCAGCGCATGATGCTTGGTGACAAAACCGCCCTGGCCGTAGAGGAGACCGAGTGTGGCGCCGGCGCGAAGTTTCCGCACCATCGCGCAGGCCGCATGCGTCATATAGGTGTTGAGCGGCGCGCCGAAGAAAGTCAGCCCGCCGGTCACGGTCGGCTGCACGTCGGCTCCCAATCCCAGCGTTCGCCGCGCCATTTTCGGCACGCAGGGAAAGCAGCTGTAGAGCTCGATCGCATCAAAAGCTCGGCCATCGCCGCCGGCGAGCTCCTTTGCCGCCTCAAGCACGGCGTTTTGTGCGTGGCTCTCGACGAACTGGTCGCGTTCAAGATAATCGCGCGGCTCTTCCGCCGAAGCGCCGCCCCGGATATGGACGAGATGGTCGTCCCGCAAGCCCACCTCGCGCGCTTTCGCAAGGCTCGTCATCAGCACCGCGCCGCCCATGTTGACCATCGGGTTGGCGACCATGAGCTTGGTGTAAGGCCACGCGATCAGCCGGTTGTCTGACGTCGGCGTCGTGATTTCGTGCGGAGTGAAATTCCGCTTCAGCCACGAATTGGGATTCTGCGAGGCGACCAGGGAATAGGCCGACCACAGTGCGCCCGATTCCGCCATCGCCTCGCGCGGCGTCTGGCCCCAATGCGCCGAGGTGGCCGCTTCGTAAAACGGATAGACGCTCACCGGGCGAAACACGCCGAGTTTCACGGCAAGCGGCTTCTGGAACGCGGCATTGCGCTTGGGCTCCTCGACATCGTGGGCGAACGGCGTCCACGGCAAGGTGAGGCCGGCGCGTTCGGCCTTGGTCGCACTGCTCTGCGCTTCGGCGCCGCAGACCGCCGCGACGCTGCATTCGCCGCGCGCGATGCGCTTTGCTGCTTCATGCAGGTAGCGGACCGGACTTTCGCCGCCCACGGGGCCGTAATAATTGTGCTTCGGCTTGATGGAAAGACGCGCGGCGAGCTGCTTTTCCGGATCGCGGTAACGCCAGCTCAGGAAACTGACGATGTCGAGCGAACCGATTTCCCCGAGCAGCGTAGCGCCGCTGTCGGCTTCCGCGCGCCGCAGGGCTTCGACCAGGAGCGCGAGCGGTTCGAGGCCTTGCGTAATTTCCTTCGGGCGATCGACGATTTCACCGACGCCGACGATGACGGGAATGCGCTCGGCGGGGAGGGGGGACTTCGACATTTTTCCTTGTTCGCCTTCTGGATCGATTTTCTACTGCGTCATGGCCGGGCTTGACCAGCACAAGGCCGGCATGACGGGCGGCGTGAAACACGCCTTTCGTCATTCCGGGGCGCGCCGAAGAGCGCGAGCCCGGAATCCATTTTCCTGCCTTGCAGCGCCGTGGATTCCGGTTCGCATCTTCGATGCGCCCCGGAATGACCGTAAAATACTCACTCTCCCACCAGCGCGTTCATCCGCTCCACGGCTTCCGCGAAATCTTGCTTGAATTCCTGCACCACCGCGCCGGCCGACTTGACGCTGTCGATCAGGCCAACGCCCTGTCCGACGAAATAGCTGACGAGTTCGCGCGCCTTCGTGTTGCCCGCAAGAGCGGACCGATCGATCGAATCGAATGCATCGCGGCTGATGATGCTTTGCAGCGGCATCGGCAGCGCGCCGGGGCTTGCCGGATCGCGGTCCCATGCATCGGTCCACACCGAGCGCAACTGCCGCGCCGGCTTGCCGGTGCGGCTCTTGGAGCGCACCGCCTCGCGCGAGGACGCAGCGATCATCTTTTCGCGGAAGATTTCGCTGGTCTCAGATTCAACCGTCGCAAGCCACACCGAACCGGTCCACACCCCGGCGGCGCCCATCGCCATGCACGCCGCCATTTGCCGCCCGGTCATGATGCCGCCCGCGGCCAGCACCGGCACGTCGCGGATCTCCCTGATCGCCTTGATCACCTCGGGCACCAGCACCATGGTCGAGACTTCGCCGCAATGGCCGCCGGCTTCGGTTCCCTGCACCACCAGTATGTCGACGCCGGCGGCGACCTGGCGCAACGCATGCTCTTTGGCGCCGACCAGCGCCGCGACGGGAACGCCGTGCTTTCTTCCCATCTCGATCATCGCTTTCGGTGGTACGCCGAGCGCGTTCGCAATCAGGCGGATCGGGTGACGGAACGAGGCTTCGAGAACTTCTAGCGCCAGACCAGCGTCAAATGGCTGCGGCTGGTTGTCGGGAACGGGCGTTGTCGTGAGTTCAATGCCATGCTTATTGAGAAGATTGCGGGTGAAAGCGCGGTGTTCGGCTGAAATCCGCGTCTCGAGGCTGTTCCAGGTGACATTCTTCTCGCCTGAGGTTGAAATGTTGTCCGGGATCAGCACGTCGAGCCCGTAAGGCTTGCCGTCGACATGGTCGTCGATCCATTTCAGCTCCTGCTCGATGGTCTCAGGGGTATGGGTGGTGGCCCCCAACACCCCGAAACCCCCGGCGCGGCTCACGGCTGCGACCACGTCGCGGCAGTGGCTGAAGGCAAACAGCGGAAATTCGACGCCCAGCATGTCGCAAACCGGCGATTTCATCGTGTTTCCATTCCCTATGTCAGCCGCCGATCGCGGCTCGTTCGAATTTTCCTAACGAACGCTAGCGCATCGGCAATAGTGATGCCAAGCCACATCGTTTTGTCTCTTGCGCTTTGGTGCGGGGGAGGGAATGCTGGTGCGGAGCAAAACGAAGAAACTTGAGGGAGCGCGACCAGCATGTCGGCCTTGCCAACCATGTCAGGCAGCGATCACCTTGCCGGCGACACTACCTGCGACGTCGTCGTGGTCGGCGCGGGATTTGCCGGAATGTATTTGCTCCACCGGCTGCGTGGGCTTGGACTTAGGGTGCGCGTCTACGAGCAGGGCGGGGATGTCGGCGGCACCTGGTACTGGAACCGCTATCCCGGCGCGCGTTGCGACGTCGAGAGCATGCAGTACTCCTATTCCTTTTCCGACGAATTGCAGCAGGAATGGGACTGGAGCGAACGCTACGCGCCGCAGGCCGAAATTCTCAAATATGCCCGGCACGTCGCCGAGCGCTTCGATTTACGGCGCGATATTCAATTCAATACCAGCGTCGATCGCGTTGTGTTCGACGAGAGCGCGGGCGAGTGGCAGGTCTCGACATCCGACGGCAAAACCGTCAGCGCAAGGTTCGTCGTGCTCGCCACCGGCTGCCTGTCGAATGCGCGGCTGCCCGATATCAAGGGCTTGGCGGATTTTACGGGCAATGTCTATCACACCGGCCATTGGCCGCATGAGGCGGTGGATTTCACGGACCAGCGCGTCGCCGTCGTCGGCACCGGTTCTTCGGCCATCCAGTCGATACCGGAGATCGCCAGGCAGGCGCGACATCTCTACGTGTTCCAGCGCACGCCGAATTTCTCGATTCCCGCCCACAACGCCGCGCTGACGGCGGAAGAGCGCGAGGCGTTTCGTAGAATTTATCCCGAAGTGAGGCGCTTTGCGCGCGAGGAGGCGCGCAATGGCCTCTATGCCGAGATGCCCGACCGTGGCGCGCTCGACGATGGGGACAATGCGCGGCGCGCCAGATATGAGCAGCGCTGGGCCAATGGCGGCCTGACGTTCATGCTCACCTATAACAACCTGATTCTCGATCAGGCCGCCAACGATACGGCTGCGGATTTTGTCCGCGCCAAGATCGCGGAAATCGTCAAGGACCCGCAGACCGCAAAACTCCTGCAGCCGGTCAATCACCCGATCGGCTCCAAGCGCATCTGTGTGGACACCGATTATTACGCAACCTTCAATCGCCCCAACGTGACGCTGGTCGATATTCGCGACAGCGGCATCGAGGAGATCCTGCCGAATGCCGTGCGCGTGGGGGCCAAGGATTACGAGGTCGATGCGCTGGTGCTGGCGACCGGGTTCGATGCGATGACCGGTTCGGTGGCGAGGATCGACATTCGCGGCCGTGGCGGGCAGACGCTGAAGCAGAAATGGGCCGAGGGACCCAAAACCTATCTCGGGTTGATGTGTGCGGGCTTCCCCAATCTCTTCATCATCACGGGGCCGGGCAGCCCTTCGGTGCTTTCCAACATGATCGTCTCGATCGAGCAGCATGTCGACTGGATCGCCGACTGCATGGTCTGGATGCGCCAGCGCGGCCTCGACCTTGTGGAGGCGACGAAGGCTGCCGAAGAGGGTTGGGTCGCCCACGTCAATCAAGTCGCGCACATGACGCTCTATCCGCAGGCCAATTCCTGGTACATGGGCGCCAATATTCCGGGCAAGCCGCGGATCTTCATGCCCTATATCGGCGGCGTCGGCGTCTATCGCCGGATCTGCGACGACGTCGCCGCCAAGGGATATGAGGGATTTGCGATGACAACGGCAGAACGCCCGCAGAGGATGGCGGCGTCGTCATAAGCGTCGTCATTGCGAGCCAACGGGTCGCGCAAATGCGCGCCCGATGACAGGCTCCGCGAAGCAATCCAGAACATCTGAGCGACCGGGCACGACAGCAACCCGGCGTCATGGGTCAAAGATCGCTTTAATCTTCAGTTCCGAGTCGAGTCACCATCGCATCGACATCGAATCACGGGTATCCCGCCAAGCTTAATGCCCTCCCAACGGCCTCGGCACCGGCGCTATTGGGGCAAAGCGTACATCAGGAAGCTGAGAATCCCCGCTTAGTCGGTCAAAATGACCCCGAGCCGACATAGACGGGATTGGAATCCCGCGGCGCAGCAGTTTCCTCTCATCAGGGTGTGCTATAGTTTCGGCCGAAAACGCACGGAAGGCTGCCCAGGGGGTGGTGCCGTGACCAATCGTCTTCTTCATAAGCGACGAGACTTCATCACGCTGCTCGGCGGCGCGGCGGCGACGTGGCCGCTCGCGGCCCGCGCGCAGCAGGGCGAGCGGCTGCGGCGCATCGGCGTGCTGATGAACATCACCGCCGACGATCCGGAGGCACAGTCCCGCATGACGGCGTTCGTGCAGGAGCTGGCGCAGCTGGGCTGGATTGCCGACCGCAACGTGCGGATCGATTATCGCTGGGCAGCGGGCGACCCCGGTCGCTTTCACAGATATGCCGAGGAGCTTCTAGCGCTCGCGCCGGACGTCATTTTGGCCTCGGCCACCCCAAGCGTCCAGGCACTGCAGCAGGCGACCCGCACGGTGCCCATCGTGTTCGCGAACGTCGGCGACCCGGTCGGCATGGGCTTGGTCGAGAGCCTGGCGCGCCCGGGCGGGAACATCACCGGTTTTACCCCTAATGAATTCGGCTTCGGCGCGAAATGGCTGGGGCTGCTCAAAGAGATCGCGCCTCGCGTGACGCGGGTGGCGGTGGTTCGGGATCTTACCATAGGGCCCGCCCAGCTGAGCGCGATCCAGGCCGTGGCGCCGTCATTCGGCGTGGAGTTGAGCGTGGTTGGCGCGCGCGACGCCGACGAGATTGAGCGCACCGTTGCCGCATTCGCTCGCGTCGCGAATGCAGGCCTGATCGTGACGGCGAGCACATGGGCGATGATTCATCGCGATTTGATCACTATGCTCGCGGCTCGGCACCGATTGCCGGCGATCTACCCTTTCCGCTACTTCGTCACCGCCGGCGGCCTGATGTCCTACGGGGCCAATACGATCGACATGCACCGGCGCGCGGCCGGTTATGTTGACCGCATCCTCAAGGGCGAGAAACCTGCCGACCTGCCGGTGCAGGCGCCCACGAAATACGAGTTGATGATCAACCTCAAGACGGCCAAGGCGCTTGGCCTCGAGGTGCCGGACACACTCCTCGCCCGCGCGGACGAGGTGATCGAGTAGCTTGGTATTCCTGGCTGGATCGGATCAAGGCCGTCATCTATCGTCGCTGAAGTCGGCTTCCCGCTTGGCCAGAGGGGTGACCGCCGCCGGCGTCGGCATAGTTCAGTCGGATTTCATCACGCCAGTCTAGTTCAGTATGCCCAAGCAAGTAGGAATTGTGCCATGCCGAAACGCTCTTCCATAGGCAAGCGTCGGAGCAAAGCCTTACCCGCCTTGGGGTTTGCCGGCATGTCTCTCTCGATGGCAAGCGGTGCGTGCGCCTCAACCAGCGAAGCGTCGGCGAATACATCACTGCCCTCGCAGAAGCAGGAAATCTTACTTGGTGAGGAGGAAATCTCCGACGTCAGTTTGGCGACGTTCTATGTCTTCGACAAGGAAAGTGCCGGAGCACCACCGCTCTTCCAAAAACCAAGGCTGGCCGCCGGAGGCGGTGCCGGCTGTGGCTGTAGCTTCGGCTGCGCCTACTGGCCGCAACCTCCGCAGCCTCCGAAGGCAACGCAGCCGACACAGCATCGAAAGAAGAAGCCGCCGCACCGCACGAACTAAGGGGCGTCGGGCAATAGCCGCCTTAGCGGCGCAGGCGCGGACGGTGAAGGTTCTTAAGAAGCTAATGACAAAAAAGCCCGATCGCCGGGAAGAGCACGAAGGAACCCGTTAAAACCATTCGCGTGCGGGAATGCCGGGTGATCCAGCGGTCCTCGCGTGACTACACTCGTGTGTTTTTTCATTTCACACACGAGGCCAGTGTGGCGGATTTGACATTCGCGTCAGTATCGCCGCGAGCCTTCCATGCGAATGTCAAATCCAAAACCACACTGGAATCAATATTTGCAGGTGTCCCTTTGGTTCTGACATTCGTAAAAGTGCCGGCCGAGATAAGATACGAATGTCAGAACCGGGACACCTGCGGGTGCGGCTGGCACCCGGCATTCCCCACGCGCTTGGAGTCCGCCGAAGCCCTTGCTCGTGGGCGGAAGCAATCCAGCTTCTTCCATGCAAACGCTGTCATCACCTCCCGGTGTTCCAGGTCTTGCGGCAAGCCGAGGGCCGGTCAACGGGTTGCTTGAAAATACCCGACGCAGGCGCCCGCCAAGCAGTCCATTTACTTCGTCACGGCGCGCCTCATAATGACGTCAGAACATGACAGCCTGCAAGGCGGACCGGTTTACCCGGTTCCGTCACCAGACAGCCGGCAAAGGCCGCGTGCAGAGTCCGAAAACCAGGGAGAATTTCCATGCAATTTCTAAAGACCGTGTTTGTGATCGGAGCCACGACGGCCATGCTGGCGGGGCCCGCACATGCACAGGGCAAGCCGGGCGAAATCAAGATCGGGATCACCACCTTCCTGTCGGGACCGGCCTCTGTCTTTGGCGTGCCCGGAAAAGCCGCAGCCGAGATGATTGCGGAGGACATTAACAAGAAGGGTGGGATTGGCGGCGTGCCGGTAAAACTGTCCTTCGTGGACGAAGGTGCAGGCGGCGAGGCGCTCGTTTCGAACTACCGTCGCCTGGTGCAGGACGAAAAGGTCGACGTGACCTTTGCCTCCATCTCCTCGGGCAGCTGCAACCAGCTCGTGCCGGTCGCCGAAGACCTCAAGGTGATGAACTTCATGTGGGATTGCGGTGCCGCTTCGATCCTCGAAGCGAAGAAGTACCGTTACAATTTCCGCACCCAGGCCAACGCCACGCCCGAGATGCTCGCGGTTCTCATCTATCTCCTCAAGACAAAACCGGATTTCAAGACCATTGCCGTCGTCAATCAGGACTATGCCTGGGGCCGCGAGAGCTGGGAGATCTTTTCAACCGCGCTGAAGGTGATGAAACCCGACGTGCAGGTGGTGGCCGAACTCTTCCCCAAATTCGGCTCTCCCGATTACTCGACCGAGATTTCGCGCCTGATGGCGCTTCGTCCCGATGTGGTGCTGACCACGAGCTGGGGCGGCGATCTCGACACGCTGGTCCGGCAGGCCGGCCAGCGCGGTCTTTTGCAACAATCCGCTTTCGTCCTCGCCATCGGAGAATCATCGATCCAGCGGCTGGGCAAGGATCTGCCGGAAGGCCTGATCATCGGCGCGCGCGGCGATCACTGGTTCCTGCATCCGGAGAAGAAGAACGATCCGGCCTTCAAGGCCTTCAACGAGGCGTTCAAGGCAAAGACCGGCTCATGGCCGATTTATCCGGTCTATCACATGGCCCAGGCATTCGCGGCGCTGCAGACGGCCTACGACAAGGCCATCAAGGCCAACGGCGGCAACTGGCCGACGCATGAGCAGGTGGTGGACGCGGCTGCCGGCGACGAGTTCGCAACCGGCTTTGGCAGGCCGGTTACGCTGCGGCGAGATGACAACCAGGGTCTGGAAGCCCAACTTGTCGGCGTGACCAAGTCGATGCCGGGTTATGATTTCAAGGTGCTCGACAACATGATGGTTTTCGATCCCAAGACCATCACGACCCCGCCGGGCATGCGCTCGGTCGAGTGGCTCAAGACGCTCAAGCCCGAATTCGTCAAGATGGACGTGCCGACCTACAAGCAGTGA
>Ga0207665_10000189_pt1 | contig 41548 bp, 31 predicted proteins | sample LARL112metaG_FD_184351 | JGI IMG/M metagenome (GOLD analysis project Ga0207665, IMG submission 184351) | Corn, switchgrass and miscanthus rhizosphere microbial communities from Kellogg Biological Station, Michigan, USA - LAR L11-2 metaG... | ecosystem: Host-associated > Plants > Roots >... | reverse complement strand
TTGTGGCGGCGGGCGATGATCTCGTGAATTTCTGCCTTGGATGCCAGATGCTCTGCCTTGTTGATGGGCCGGTAATTGATGAAGGAAACGGCGTTCTCGCTGTTATTCCCTTTCAGCGGAAATAACTCGCGCATGGTTTCAATCGGGATGAAGATGCGGGCGTTGGTGCCGTTGTTGCCGTCCTGCCCGACTTTGGCCAGAACTCCGATGATTTGGAAACGGATGCCATTCAGCAGCATGCTGGCGTCAACGGCGGGGCGGCCAGGAAATACATTCTTGAGCAGTTCCCATCCGACGACGGCGACGCGACGGTGCTCGGTATTGTCCTGATCGTTCAACCAGCGGCCAGTTCCGATAGGCACGCTGCGAATCTGGTTGTACACGGGCGCGATTCCGAACACCTGTCCTGCGGTCGAACCGTATTCGCTGACCGCGCGAATATCCTCGCGATTGATAACCGCCGAGACGCACTTCACCGTGCGGGCTTCGTTCCGTACGGTGAGATAGTCGTCGTAAGTGAAGTGGTAAGTCTGCCCGGATTGCAAGCTGCCTTCCACGGCTGGAATACGGCCGGGAAAGATGAACATGATGTCCTGGCCTAGCGTAGCCAGTTGCCTTTCTTGGCCGCTGCGGAAGCCTTCGCCCAAGCCAACCAGCAGGAGCAACGATCCCACGCCCCAGGCGATCCCGAACATGGTCAAGAAGGAACGCAGCTTGTGCGCCCACAAGGTCGCCAGCGACTGACGAATGATGTCGGTGAGCATCCTCATAGGTAGTGCCCCCAGGCACTGGGCAGCGACTGGGGGCCCCGGGTTCAAGGTGGGGCGGGGGGTCTCATGTCCCGCCCACTTGCTTCTGATGGAAATACGTCTCCGAGGCCGCGAAAGTTCCCGCAAGTGAGACGAATCCTAATTGCTTAGACTCCGGTGAGAGCAAAAGAGTTAGCTGGCGAACGAAGAAACATCAGGAGTTACAACGTCAACTTTTCACAAGGGCATTCGAACCTCTTGCGGCCGAGTAGTGATTCGTTTTGCAGGGCAGTTGGTGCGGGGCTAAGGTAATCCGGCCTCACGAAGGAGTCGGCCATGAACATCAACACTCCTGCCACGACCCGCAAAAGTCAAAATAGCCAATGGGTAAGACGAACGGTTTGCACGCTTCTGATTTTCACCCTCGCTGCGGCCATCACGTCGGCGGCGCAGAGTCAGAACATTTTCGCTCGCTTTACAAACGCGAATGGCGGCAGTCCTACAAGTCTCGTCCAAGGCCCTGATGGAAACTTTTACGGTGTCGGCATAGTCGGCGGGAACAATGCTGGCGGAAGAATTTTCAAGGTTTCTCCTACTGGCACCATTACACCTCTTTACACATTTTGCTTTCCGGCGCCGTGCCAAGACGGAAAAACGCCAAACGGATTAGTTCTGGCCAGCGATGGCAATTTCTATGGAACTACGTTCCGCGGAGGGCCGAGAGATTCTGGAAGCATATTCAGGCTAACTCCGACCGGTGGCGTGAGCATCTTCTACAGTTTCTGCACCGGAGTGGGACCTTGTTTAGGTGGAACACGCCCCCAGGGCGATTTGATTCAAGGCACGGATGGCGCTTTGTATGGCACGACGTCCCAAGGTGGAATCCAAAATGGTGGTACGGTTTTCAAGATCACGCTTTCCGGTGTGTTCACGTCGCTTTACAGTTTCTGCTCACAGTCGCCCAATTGCGCCGATGGAGTGACTCCCGGCCGCGGGGCTGTTGGAAGGGTCCAACGGCCTGTTCTGTGGAACTACTTCGAGAGGGGGCGCCAATCCCGGAAATGGTGGAACGATTTTCCGGATCAGCACCACCGGCAAGCTTGCAACTTTGTATAGCTTTTGCGCACAGCCAAATTGCGCAGATGGCATGTTTCCTCAAACCAGCCTGATCCAGGGCACGGACGGAAATGTTTACGGCGCAACTAGTTCGGGGGGATTGACCGACAGCATCTGCACCTCGGGCTGCGGAAGCGCCTTTAGAATTCCTCTCAGCGGAGCGCCGTTCACATTGCTGCACGCGTTCACAAGCAGCGAGGGATTTCAGGTTCAGAAGCTGATTCAAGCGACCGACCGCGGTTTTTACGGAACGGCACGGCTGGGCGGATCCTCTAACCTTGGCACGCTCTTTAAAATGGACTCTGCGGGCGCGGTCTCGGTTTTGTTTAACTTTTGCACTACCGCCGCTTGCAACTCCAGCGCAAACCCTGTGGGATTAATGCAGTCAACCAGCGGCCTTTTCTATGGAACAACGACAGGGCCGGGCAACGGTACAGTTTTCACCTACGGTTATCCGCCCTTCATCACGATGGCTCCGGCGGCGGGCTCGGTCGGCACTGTGGTCAAGATTTATTGCACCGATCTGTCCGGTGCGACCGAGGTCACATTCAATGGCGGTGTGTCCGCAACCTTCACGATCGTTGCGCCCATCGAAATCGATACGTCTGTCCCACCCGGAGCCTTGTACGGCCCCGTTAAGGTGATGACACCCACGGGCATCTTGGTGAGCAGTGTAGTCTTTCGTGTCACGCCGTAAAGCTGTTTCCCTATAGCCAAGCCTGCAAGGCACAAGGCAGCTGGCGCTGGTTGGAGTGTCGTCACAGCCTGGAAGTCAGAAATTCTATTCTGCAGTTTCCGAAACAAATCTGTGCCAAGTGGCAGGCACCGGTCCGGTTGCAGCGCCCTTCTCCTTCCAAATCATGTATGTCACCGCCTCCAGGTGCAGTGTTGCTCACCTGTTGAACTTACTTTCGTCTAATCGTTCCGTGCGCCCCCGTCCCAAGGTCTCTATCAGGCAAGTTTTGGTTCGAAGTTTCCACAGAACGTTCTGAGGAGGACTCCCGTGTACAAGCGTATCCCCGCCGCATTCGGATTGGTGCTGCTGCTCGCCGCCAGCGCCAGCTTTGCTCAGTCGACTCAGTTGAACATTCCCCGCGATAGCCAGCGGGCCTCGGTCACGCAACGTGTCGGCATCACCGACATTACTGTCAACTACCATCGCCCGCTCGTGAAAGGCCGCACGATTTGGGGCAAGGTGGTTCCGTACGGACAAGTCTGGCGCGCCGGCGCCAATGAGAACACGACCATCACCTTCACCGACCCAGTGACGATCGAAGGCAAGACGCTGGAAAAAGGCACCTACGGCCTGCACATGCTTCCGAACCAGGACGAGTGGACCGTCATCTTCTCGAAGGTCAATACCGCCTGGGGCAGCTTTACGTACAAAGAATCCGAGGACGCTTTGCGCGTGAACGTGAAGCCGCAAGCCGCCGAGATGGAAGAGGCGCTCGCTTACGAAATCGACCAGCCCACGGAGAACTCCGCAGTCATCACCATGCGCTGGGAAAAGGTCGCGGTACCGTTCAAGGTTGGGGTCGACGTCAATAATATCGTCGATGCCAGCCTGAAGGCGCAGATGCGCGGACTTCCCCAGTACACCTGGGACGGCTGGGACGACGCGGCGAACTACCTGCTCGCTCACAAGGTGAGTCTGGACGAAGCGCTGGAGTTCTCGAACCGCTCGATCGGCTCGGAACCGCGCTACGAAAACTACAACACCAAGTCACAGATTCTTGAAGCGATGGGCAAGAAGGACGAAGCCAAGGTCGCCCACGATAAAGCAATCGAGATCGCAACGCCGATCCAGTTGCATCAGTATGCCTTCGCGCTGAAAGGCCAGAAGAAAGATGCGGAAGCTTACGCGGTGTGGAAGAAGAACTTCCAGCAGCATCCTGACATGTGGTTCACGCACTCCGGCATGGCGCGCGTGTACTCGGCGCAGGGAGACTTCGATAACGCGGTGAAAGAGATGAAGCTGGCCGAAGCTGCGGCGCCTGAGCAGAACAAAGTGTTCATTGAGACGGCCATCAAGCGGCTGGAGGCGAAAGACGATATTAACAAGTAGTGGTTGGGTGTTTGAATAAGCAGTGGAGATGCGAGGGCGGCCGCCACACGCGGCTGCCTTTGCTGTTGGTGAAGGATGCGATTGTATCAGGGCACGTCTTCAGGCGTGCCTCATGCCTGCGCAACGGTGGCCATAGTAAACCCCACGAGGATCGAGGTCGGAGAGGGCATTGAGACAGCGGTTAAAGCCGGTCTCGGATGGACGTCTGAGCGGCGCGCCTGAAGGCGCGCCCTGATACGAACCTTCTTTGCGCTGCCTCTACCGGGCGGGCACCGGCTCTTTTCCGGCGTTTACTTCCGGATACTCGAACACACCACGCCCGGACTTCCGGCCGAGCCTTCCGGCCTTCACGTACTGCACCAGCAGGGGGGCGGGACGGAACTTCTCTCCCAGAGTTTTGTGCAGGTACTCGAGAATGTGCAAGCGCGTGTCGAGCCCGACCAGATCGACCAGTTCAAACGGCCCCATAGGATGGTTCAGGCCGAGCTTCAAAGCCTTGTCGATATCGCTGGCGCTGGCGATGCCTTCCTGCAGCATGTAGAACGCCTCGTTGCCGATCATCGCGTTGATGCGGCTGGTGATGAAGCCCGGCGACTCGCGGATCACGACCACTTCTTTCGCCATGCGCCGGCCGACGTCGACGGCCGCATTCAGAGTATCTTCGTCGGTTTCCAATGCGCGCACAATTTCGAGCAGCTTCATCTTGTGCACGGGATTGAAGAAATGCATGCCGACGATTTTTGGCGCGCGGTAGGTGACGCTGGCGATCTCGGTGAGGCTTAGAGAACTGGTATTTGACGCAAGAATCGTCGTGGGCCGGCAGATTTTATCGAGCAGGGTGAAGATCTCGATCTTCGATTCCAGTTCCTCGGGCACGGCCTCGATGACGAGCTCGGCCTGGCGTGCGGCTTCGTCGACCGATCCCGCATACTCCAGGCGGCCGAAGGCGGCATCTGCGTCCTTCGCGGCGACCTTGCCTAACTCGACTGCCTTGTCCAGATTCGCGCGGATTTCGGACTCCGCTTTGCGCAAGGCCGCCGGAAGAATGTCCTCGAGGATGGTGCGGTAGCCGCCGAGCGCGGCGGCGTGCGCGATGCCGCGTCCCATGGTGCCGGCGCCAATGACCGCGATGGTCTTGACCTCCGCCACTAGCGCACGCTCTTCTCGAGTTGCGCGATGACTTCCTTCAGTCCGTTGGTGGCCGAACTCATGTATTCAGACAGGCGCTTGCGCTCCTCGTCGGTCATCGTGCCTATGGTCGATGTGATCTTGCGCAAGGTGGCATTGATGTCGTCTACGTAATTCATGAGGCGGATAAGTTCCCCGGTCGCTGGCATATGAAGGCTCCTGCGCGCGCGGTCGCTTTGCTTGGTCTGAGTTACAGGCGAAAGCATCGACCGCGAGCGAACTCTCCATTCTCTAGGCTCGCCCGAAATTAGTAAAGCCGCGCCATTGCACGGATGGGTCCGGCCCGACGCGTAAAATGTCGGGACGTTCAGGAGGCTCACGTGGCGCAGGTCCGGGTCATGCCGATTGAGGAGCGCACTTCCATATTGCACGTCGGGCGCACGACACTCGCCGCCTTGATTTCTCAGCTGGTAGCCCAGTCGCTGCACATGCCCGAGCCTTACTGGGCGACAGTCACGACCATTGTGGTGATGCAATCGACCCTGGGAGTCGCGTGGAAGGTATCGGTGACGCGCTTTGCCGGAACTGCGCTGGGCGCGTTCGTGGCCGGACTCGTCGGGTCGTACTTGCCGCCGGGCATCGTCGTATTTGCGGTCACGCTGTTCGTAACTGGGTCGATTTGCCTGGCCCTGGGCCTGGACCGCACCGCGTATCGATTCGCAGGGATCACCGAGGTCATCGTAATGCTGGTAGCACGCGAGCGGACGGCGAGGATCATCGCCGTTCATCGGTTTGTAGAAGTATCGTTGGGAATCGCGGTGGCGCTCATTGTCACCGCCGCGTGGCCGGAGCGCTTTGATCCTGCGCCGGCCAACGAAGTGAAGCAGGCGCCTGGCGCATAATAGACACTGTGCTTCGCGACAAGAGCCTGATCCCCCTCTCCCGGCAACATCAGCATGCGTTGGCGTTGTGCGTGCGCATCAACCGCGCGCCGCTGGCGACTGCTCGCGAGGTGCAGGCGTGGCAGGCAGAGGTCGAGCAGCATTTCGCGCTCGAGATTCAGTACCACTTCGCGGCCGAGGAAAAAGAAGTATTCCCCGTGGCGTGTACGGTGGCGGATCTCGTGCCAATGGTCCAGGAATTGGTGGCGGAGCATTCCCAGCTTCGTGACTATTTTGCGCGAGCGCAGGCACGCACGCTTGATGGTCCGTCGTTGCGGCAGTTTGCGGAGATGTTATCGGCGCATATTCGCAAGGAAGAACGGGGGCTTTTTGAAGGGATGCAGAAGCATGTCAGTCCCGCGGAGTTGGAGAGAATGGGCGGGCACATTGAGGAAGACCTCACGCCCGCGGCAGAGGTCTGCATTACGCCGACCGAGCAGATTTTGAAGTCCTAGCTCGCGGGCTCACGCCCGCATCGCCGGGGTCCCGTCCCTACGGGACTCGCCCAGTACAGCGTATCTACCCCGGACTTACGTCCGGGGCTAACCTAATGCCGCCGCTGGCGCGGCTTGTTCTGGGATCGCACGGGCCGAATCGATGCTTTTCTCCAAGTCTTAAATTCTTTCGGCGCAACGTAGCGCCGGCGTCCCGCCGGCAGTCGCGAGGGCATCTTGCCCTCGCCGCGGTGGGTGACTACCCGCGCATATCGACCCTGTGATACATCCGAAATGCCGCCACTCCCTCAGGTCCCATGTAGCGTTCCAGCACAGCTGGTTCGGTCTCGCGCAGGTCGACCACGACCAGGCCATCGAGCACGTCGGAAAATTTGCGGTCCACGTTGAAGCCCAGGAACTTCCCGCCTACTTTTGCATATTGCTTCATCAGGATCGGGAGCCCCTTGCCGTCGATCTCGACGTCGGCGATCGGATTCGACAAGTCTTCCACGTCGCGCAGCGCGTTGCAGAGAGCGCGGCAATCCCAGCGGCGCAACCGCGCGGGGCGGAAGGGACGGCGCGGAGTGACCATGCCGGAGAGTTCGTCCTGGCGCATACGGGTCTGGAAAAACGAGCAGATCAGCTCGCGCGAGGCCTGCGTGTACGTGTTGCTGATGCTTACAGCTCCAAAGAGCACGGGAGTTTCAGGGCGCTGTGCAACGAAGCGCGAGATCGCCTTCCACAGCATCAGCAGAGGTGCGTATTGCCGCTGGTACTCGGGACGCACAAACGATCGTCCCAGCTCGAGCGCGGGGCCCATCCTCTCGAACAGTTCCGGCTTGTAGTGAAACAGCGTGTTCGTATAGAGGCCTTTTATGCCGCGCTGCTCCATAATTTCCTGCGTGTTCGCCGCGCGGTAGGCCCCGACCAGTTCCCTCTTCACTTTGTTCCAGAGCACGAGATGCCAATAGAACGAATCGAAGCGGTCGAGGTCGGTGCTGCAGCCGGTTCCTTCTCCGGCCGCGCGAAATGTCACTTCCCGCAGGCGGCCCACTTCTTCAAGCAGGTTGGGAATTTCCTCGGCGCGAGCGGCATAAGCGGCAAACTCTCCATTCGAGGTCAAGCAGCGGTCCGCAGGCAAGGCGTCGAGATCGCGCTCCATGAGGGTTTGGTCGACCGATGCCGTGATCGGCATTTCGCGTTTCTTCGGAAGGACTGAGCGGAGAGAAGCTGGAATGCCGTGGGTCTTTCCTCGTTCAGCCAAAAGGTACGTGCGCCAGCGCAGGTACTCGGTGGCATTGCGGTCATCGAGAATTTCTGCCATCGCCTCGGTTCCAATAACACTGCCGATCCGCAGAGCCACCTCGCGTCCCTGTTGTTGCAGGAATTCCTGCAGCAGGAAGGCCAGGCGCAGCCGGGGATGAAGCATTCCCATCAACTGGAAGCCGACGCTGTTTTGCCCGCAAAAATAAACAGGCAGGGCCACCGCACCGGTCATGCGAACCAGACGCACGGCGATGTCGTTCCAGGGCGGATCGACTACAGACGCCTGTGGCAACTGCCAGTGCGAAACTTCTCCCGCTGGAAAGACTGCCAGCATGCCACCGGCCCGCAACCATTCCATAGAATCTTTCAACGCGCGGCGATTCCGTGCCTGGGATTTCGAACTGCGCAGCGGGTCGACGAAGATGCAGCAGTGCTCAAGTTCCGGCACGCCTTCGAGCAGGAAGTTGGTCATGACCTTGACATCCGGTCGCACACGCGCGAGTAGAGCGCCGAGCACGGCTCCATCGAGCATCCCATAGGGATGGTTCGATACCACCAACACGGGACCAGTCTTCGGAATGCGCTGCAGGTCGGCGGAATCGACCTGGACCTCCACTTCCATTTCACGCAGCAGATTTTCCAGGATCGAACGCGACCCTCGGTCGCGGGCTCGGACGTACAGGTCGTGCGCCTGCTGCAGGGGCAGAAGCCTGCTGGCGAACGGAGGCAATCCCGCGAGCAAGGGCGCGCCGCCCAGAACACCTGCCGCGTTTCCGCGAGAATCCGCTGAATGGAGAATGGGCATGCAGCCATTCGTAGCCCAACCGATTTGACAGGGGATGAAAGCCAAATGAAATGTTCGTGAATGTGAAAGAGGGGAAGCACCGAAGTAACCGGTGCGCGGAGTCACTCCATCTTTGCGGAGCCGTGGCTACGCGGCAAACTCTTCGGCGGGAGGTTCGGGCAGGGGCTCGGGCAAACGGTCGGTGACTTCGGCGAGGGCGGCCATCTGTTTCGCTAGCTCAGGAGTTAGCACGCCGGGTTGCAAGCGCCAGCGCCAGTTGCCTCCGCGCTCGCTGGGCATGTTCATGCGCGCTTCGCTGCCGAGGCCGAGGAGGTCTTGCACGGGAATCACCGAGAGGCTGGCCACTGAAGCTTGCGCCGCGCGAATAAACGACCAATGAATTCCGTCGTTGGACTTGCCGAAATAACATTCGGCGTTGCGCCGCTCTTCTTCCGTGGCACCGCTCTTCCACCATCCAGCTATCGTGTCGTTGTCGTGCGTGCCGGTGTAGATCACCGTCTCGGGCGTCAACTGCTGCGGCAGGTACATGTGGGCGCCCTGGTCACCAAAGCCGAATTGCAGGACGGCCATTCCGGGCATCTGCAGGCGCTTGCGCAGGGCGTGGACTTCGGGAGTGATGTAGCCGAGATCTTCGGCGAAGAAGGGCAGGCCGCCGAGCGCGTCTTGCACTTTCACGAACAAGTCGTCTTTAGGGCCATCGACCCAGCGGCCGTTGATGGCGGTGGGCTCGCTGGCGTCAATCTCCCAGAACTGCTCGAACCCGCGGAAGTGATCGAGTCGAATGTAGTCGCAGTGCTGGGTGACAGCGCGCAGTCGCGCCACCCACCAGGCGTAGCCTTGCTGCTTCATCACATCCCAACGGTAGAGCGGATTGCCCCAGCGCTGGCCAGTTTCGCTGAAGAAATCGGGCGGGACGCCGGAGACCACTTCCGGATTGCGGTCCTGGTCGAGCCGGAATAATTCCGGATGGGTCCAGACATCGGCGCTGTCGTAGTTCACGAAGATTGCGATGTCGCCCACCACGCGCACCGAGCGGCGAGCGCAGTGGTGGCGCAAAGCGCGCCACTGTTCGGCGAAGGCAAATTGCAGGGCGCTGCGCCAGACCAGTTCCTCGGCCATCTCCTGGCGCACGCGAGCGAGTGCGGCCGGTTCGCGGAAGGCGAGATCACGCGGCCACTCGTTCCAGTTGGCCAGCTTGTGATGGGCCCGCAGCGCATCGAAGAGCACGAAGTCGTCGAGCCAGTCTTGGTTCTCGCTGCAGAAGCGCTCGAAGCGAGCGCGAGCGTCACCCTGCATGTTCTTCGAGAATTTGCGCGCCGCCTCGGCTAGCAGAGGCATCTTGCTGAAGAAGACTTTCTCGTACTCCACCGGACCGTTGGCTTCGGGCAGGTCGGCAACGCGGGCGTGGTCAATCCAGCCATGTTGCGCCAGGCGTTCAAGACTGATCAGGAGTGGATTGCCAGCGAACGCCGACGTGGCCGAATACGGAGAATTGCCGTAGCCCAGCGGCCCGAGGGGCAGAACTTGCCACAATCCCTGTCCGGCTGCAGCGAGAAAATCGACAAACTCGTACGCCGCGGGACCGAAATCGCCGATCCCCCCGCGCGCAGGAAGCGAACTGGGATGCAGCAGAATTCCTGTGGCGCGCGCGAATGGCATGGCTCTTCGGAGATCACCCGGTTCTTACATTGAGGAGTTACGTTGCGGAATGATGCCGGGCACGCCAGAGCGTGCCCGCAGTTGTGTGTTAGAAGCCGACGTCCGCCCCACCTTGGCCCTTGGTGAGGTTCTTCATTTCCTGCTCGTTGATTTTGATCTTGCCGGATTTTTCCATCTGCTGGCGCAGGTTCGAGATGAACATTTCAAAAATATCCTGCTGCTTGGCTCGCAGCAGGTTATCGCGGATCTGATCCTTCTTGGCCGCGAAGTCCTGGTCAGCGGGTTCCTGCTTTTCGAGGACGGACAGAACAACGCCATTGTTTCCGGCATTCACCGGGCCGCTGATCTCGGCGGGTTTCATGGAGAACGCAACCGAAGCCTGGCCAGCCATGCTGCCGACATCCGGCACCTGGCCGTCTGGCAGGACAAAGTCGCTGGTCTTCATAGTGGCGCCCAGTTCCTTCGCTGCCTTCTTCAGATCGTGTTCCGACTTGGCACGGTCGGAAAGTTCTTGTGTTTTCTGATTGAGCAGGATGCTCGCGCGCTCATTCTTGAACTCGCCGTCCACCTTGGAACGAATCTCTTCGAAGGAAGGCGTAGCCGGCGGCTTGATGCCGTCGACCACGAAAATCACCGCGCCCTGGCTCAACTGCGCCATGTCGGGCGGCGACTTCTCGCGTTCGGAGAAGATCGCATCCATCAACTGGGGAGACGCGCCGATCCCGGGCAATACGTCGCTGCGACCGACGAAGTCGGTGGTGACCACATTCAAGTTCTTGGCTGCAGCTGCTTTCTCGAGGCCCTGAGTACGCGCCTGCTCGAGCAGCGAAGTGCCGGCATTTTCCATCATGCGCGAAGCCTTCTGCTGCTTGATCAGAGGCTCGATTTCGGCCTTCACTTCGTCAAGCGTCTTGGTGTGCGCTTCGTGCTTGTCTTCTGTGCGGATGATGTGGAATCCGTACGAGCTCTTCACTAGGTCGCTGGTCTGTCCCGGCGCCTGTGAGAATGCGGCCTTCTCAAATTCAGGAACAGTACGGCCACGGCCGACCCAGCCGAGTTCCCCGCCCTGTTTCGCGCTGCCCGGATCGTCGGAATATTTCTTCGCGAGATCTTCCATCTTGCCGCCGGCCTTGAGCTGCTTCAGGACGTCTTCGGCTTTCTTGCGTGCTTCTTCCACGCCCTTCTCGTCGACCTTGCCGTCGGCGCCGGCCGCCGGAGTCTTGATCAGGATGTGGGCAACCTTTACTTCGTCGGGAACGCGATATTGATCGCGATGCTGATCGTAGTAAGACTTCACTTCTTCCGGCGACACCTGCACCTGGCCGAGAATCTTGCTCTTGTCGAGGAAGACGTACTGGACCTTGCGCTTCTCGGGGATGGAGTCCTTGTAGCGCGGCTGGTTGCGCGTGTAGAAGGCTTTGAGCTCTTCGTCGGTCGGATGCAGACCCTTGCGGATGTCGTCCTGCGACAACACGGCGTAGTCGAACTTCACCTTGGTATTGCGCTTCTGAAACTCCTGGCGGATATCGGCGTCCGACACAGACGCGCTGCCTGTGATCAGCGCAGCCAGCTTCTGCTCGAGAATCTCGTTCTTAACGTCAGCCTCAAATGAAGAGACGGTCAGGTTCGCTTGCTGGAGCAAATTTGCGTAGGCTTGCTCACCGATGAACTTGCCGTTCGGAAACAGCGTTGCCGCGTATCGGCCATGCTGCAATTCGTCACGGACATCTTCGTCGGTAGCCTTGAGGCCCATGCGATCGGCTTCGGCCACAATGGTTTTGCCGGTGATCATCTGCTCCACCGACTGCTGGATCGCGCGCGGCATGATCATGGGCAGCAATTGCTTGCCCATGGGGCCATACTGGGCGACCTGCTGCTCGGCGAGGGCGCGAGCGCGGTCACGAACTTCCTGGGTGGTAATGTCCTGGCCGGCCACCTTGGCGACCACTCCCTGGCTGGGCTGGCCCATAATGTCTGAGCCCAAACCGCCGGGAATCAGCGTGATGACCATGCCGCCGCAGATGATGAGTAGCAGCGAACTCAGAATAATTTTCTTGGTGGGGCCTTGGGTTTGCAGAAAACGAATCATGGCGTCCTGTTCACTCCAGAATGTTGGGGGGCGGAATAGAAGATTATAAACTAAGGGGCTCTCCGGCCGTTGGCCACGGCGGTACCGGGCAGCGTGCGGACTGGCCGCAAACTGACCTCGAAAAAACAGCTATTGAAACGTATCAATAAAACGTGTTATCCAACTGGACGTCTTGGGCTTCACCTGCGTTCCCGTTTCTCGACCTCCGTTGACGAGGACTCATCCATGAACCTTCGTTCCCTGTTTTGGGCTGTCGCTCTTTCTTTCGCAGTTCTGGTCTCTGCCGTGGGCCAGGAAACGGCACCGCGCCGTCCTGCTAACCCGGACAAACTCGAACTCAATGGCGGCTGGATGCTCCAGTCCTCCCGCAAGGTCGACCAGGGGGGCGAGGCGCTCTCCAAGGCCGGATTCGAGCCGAAGGGCTGGTATCCCGTCACTGTCCCTACCACGGTGGTCAGCGCGCTCGTGAAGCACAAAGTCTTGCCGGACCCGACTTACGGTATGAACCTGCGGCAGATGCCCGGTGTCACTTACCCGATTGGCGCGAACTTTTCCAACATTGCGATGGCGCCCGACAGTCCGTACCTGCTTTCGTGGTGGTATCGAAAGACGTTCGTGGTGCCAGCGAACTACAAGGGCAAAACCCTCTGGCTGAACTTTCGCGGGATCAACTACCGCGCGAACATCTGGCTCAACGGGAAGCAGATCGCCAAGTCTGATGACGTGGCCGGAGCCTGGCGGACATACGAATTCAACATCACCGACTCCGTAAAGCACGGGGCCGAAAACATTCTGGCGGTGGAAGTATTCGCGCCAACCGAGAACGATCTGGCGATTACGTTCGTCGATTGGAACCCGGCGCCCCCGGACAAGAATATGGGCCTGTGGCGCGCAGTTTACGTGAGTGCCAGCGGTCCGGTCGCGCTGCGCTATCCGACCGTCGTATCGCACGTGGACGCGTCAGGTAACGCGCAACTCACCGCGACGGTCCTGCTGAAGAACGGCAGCAAAGAAGCGGTGAAAGGCACGCTGAAAGGCACCATCGACAAAATTGAATTCTCGCAGGATGTAGAGCTTGCGCCGGGCGAGAACAAGGATGTCACCTTTGAACCCGAGAAGTTTTCGCAGTTGAACCTGACCGCGCCCCGGCTCTGGTGGCCCGTGCAGATGGGCAAGCCGGAACTCTACTCGCTGAAAATGGAGTTTGTGACCAATGGCAAGACAGCGGACAGAGCAGAGACGAAATTCGGCATTCGCGAAGTCACCTCGCAGTTGAACGAGAATCAGCGGCGCATCTTCTCCATCAATGGCAAGAAGATTCTGATCCGCGGCGGCGGCTGGTCGCCCGACATGATGCTGCGCGAGAACTCGCAGCGCCTGGCCGACGAGTTCCGCTACGTCCGCGACATGGGCCTGAACACGATCCGCCTGGAAGGCAAGCTCGAGACGGACGAGTTCTTCGAACGGGCTGACCGCGAAGGCGTCCTCATCATGGCGGGCTGGTGCTGCTGCGATCACTGGGAGCACTGGGCGAAGTGGAAGCCACAGGATTTCGATATCGCTAAAGCTTCCCTTACGGATCAGATCTACCGGCTGCGAAACCACCCCAGCGTCGTGATGTGGCTGAACGGGAGCGACAATCCTCCGCCGCCCGATGTCGAGGAAATGTACCTGGCGGTGGAGAAGGAGTTGCACTTCCCCAACCCAACCGTCTCTTCCGCGACCGCCAAGCCAACCACTGTCTCGGGCGAAAGCGGCGTAAAGATGACCGGGCCGTACGAATACGTCGCGCCTTCGTACTGGTCGGAGGATAAGATCGACGGCAACCACCACTGCAATCCGGGCGGCTGCGGCGGAGCCTACGGCTTCAATACCGAAACCAGTCCCGGCCCGGCTGTGCCGGAGCTCGACTCACTGCGCACCATGCTCCCCAAAGATCACCTGTGGCCAATCGACGATTGGTGGAACTTCCACGCGGGCGGCGGCGAGTTCAAGGACATCCACGTCTACAGCGACGCTCTCACCGCTCGCTACGGTAAAGCCGACACGCTGGAAGACTATGTCCTCAAAGCGCAGTTGATGAACTACGAGGGCATCCGGGCGATGTTCGAGGCGTATAGCCACAACAAGTACACCTCCACCGGCGTAATTCAGTGGATGCTGAACAACGCGTGGCCCTCGGTCATCTGGCACCTTTATGACTACTACCTGCGGCCAGGCGGCGGCTACTACGGCGCCAAGCGCGCGATGGAACCGCTGCATCCGATGTATGCGTACGACGACCGCTCGGTGTGGATCGTGAGCGGCCGCTATGAAGATGTGAAGGGCCTAAAGCTCACGACGAAGCTCTACAACCTGGATATGGCGGAGAAGTACTCGCAGGACTCGCCCGTCGACGTGACCGCCGACAGCACGTCCAAAGTCCTCACGCTGCCTCCGCTTGACGAAGGCAGCCCCGTCTACTTCCTCGTTCTGCGCCTGCAAGATGATTCGGGGAAAGTTGTGGGATCGAATTTCTACTGGCTCTCGACCAAGCCGGAGACGCTGGACTGGGAAAAATCAAACTGGTTCACTACGCCCACCTCGCAGTTCGCCGACTACACCGCACTCAACAAGCTGCCTAAAGTGGATCTCAAGACGACCAACCGCACGGTCCGACAAGGCGAAGAGTCGGTCACGCATGTAACGCTCGAGAATCCAAGCAAGTCGCTTGCGTTCTTCGTCCATGTGAAAGTCAGCAAGGGCAATGGTGGGGAAGAGATCGTGCCAGTGATTTGGGAGGACAACTACATCTCCCTCATGCCAGGTGAAAAACGCGAACTGACGGCGAGCTACCGCACCAGTGAACTGGGGAATGCAAAACCTGTCGTGGAAGTAAACGGGTGGAATGTACACTGAGTGGCGTTTCACGACGGTCTCGTGCCGACGGGCGAGGACGCCCGTCGCTCCATCGACCTTACGATGTAGGTATCGAGCCTTGCAGACGACTAGCGACTAGCGACTGACACCAGGAGCCCATGGCCACCAATCCGACTGCCACCACCGCCAGCGCGCCGCGCCTGCGACGCACGCTCACTCTCTGGGATCTCATCCTCTACGGCGTGATTGTGATTCAGCCGGTCGCGCCCATGTCGGTGTTCGGCGTGCTCAGCGATCGCGGCCGCGGCCACGTGGTCACGACCATCCTCATCGCGATGGTGGCCATGCTGTTCACGGCATTCAGCTACGGGCGCATGGCGCGTGCCTATCCCAGCGCTGGTTCGGCGTTCACCTACGTTGGGCAGGAGATCAATCCCGCGCTGGGCTATGTGACGGGGTGGAGCATGGTGATGGATTACATGCTCAATCCCATGATCTGCATCGTGTGGTGCAGCCAGCAGGCCAATGTTTTTGCTCCCGGCATTCCCTACTGGGGATGGGCGCTGTTCTTCGGAGCGGTCTTCACGTTCCTCAACATTCAGGGCATCAAGACCTCGGCCCGCGTGAATACATTGCTGGCCGCCGCGATGGGCGCCGTGGTCGCAATCTTCTTTATGGCGGCTGCGCGTTACATCTTCGGCAACCCGCATGACGGCGCTGCGTTCTTTGCTCGTCCTTTTTACGATCCCGCAATGTGGGATACGAAGTCTGTTCTGGCGGCGACCTCGATTGCCGTGCTGAGCTACATCGGCTTTGATGGAATATCCACGCTCTCGGAAGAAGCGGAGAATCCCCGCCGCAACATTCTTCTCGCCACCGTTCTTACGTGCTTCGTGATCGGAATCCTTTCGGCGCTGGAAGTCTATGCAGCACAACTTCTCTGGCCAGCGTCGCAACCGTTTCCGAATTCGGACACTGCCTTCACCTTCGTCGCTGGCCGCGCATGGAAACCACTTTTTGCCATCGTAGGCTTCACGCTGCTGGTGGCGAACTTTGGCTCCGGAATGGGCGCGCAAATCGGCGCCGCCCGATTGCTCTACGGCATGGGACGCAGCAAGGCCCTTCCGCAATCGTTCTTCGGCGTTGTCGATCCCAAGCGGCATGTGCCGCGCAACAACGTCTTTTTCGTTGGTGCGGTCGCATTGGCAGGCGCGTTGCTGGTGACGATCGGACTATTCAGCTACGGCCTGGGGGCCGAGATGCTGAACTTCGGCGCCCTGATCGCATTCATGGGCGTCAATATGGCGGCCTTCGTTCGATATTACGTGCGCGAGGGCGGCAAGAGTCCGATACCGCCCCTTGTGCTCACAGCGCTGGTCATCGCGTTGGTACTGTTGCCAACTTCGAATTGGATCGTGCTTGCAGTCGCCGGCGTCATGCTGGCCATCCTGGCAGTCTGGGCGCCGCCGCTAGCTGGGTTCACGATTTGCTTTTTCCTGTGGAAGAACCTGAGTTGGAAGGCCTGGATCGTGGGCGGCATATGGATGCTGGCAGGCATCGCTTTCGGCGCAGTCAAGACGAAGGGCTTCCGCGGCGACTTGGTTGATTTCGAATTGCCGCCGGAAGAGGCGTAATTTGGGGTGGCAAAGAAAAAACTGGAACTGATGGTGCCCCACGTTCGCGCGTTCTGTGCGCTAAAGTGGGCCAACACACCGTATCGAGATGCAATATCGCAGGCCGCGTGGTGAACCCAGGTTAGCTCCCAAAGAACGGGCGCGAACCTGGGGCACCCGGCTGAGGTGAGCTTTTCATCGGAGTCCGCAATGTGCTTATTTCATCTTCGTGTGATCGTCTTTTTTACCCTCGGCGCTATCTTCGCCCAATCACAAGCCAAATCCGTGCAGGAACGCCTCGGCTACCCGCCCACGGCCCGCCTCCTCATCCTGCACGCCGACGACTACGGCATGAATCACTCGGTGAACCGCGCGATTTCTGAAGCGCTTGAGAAGCACTGGATCACCTCCGCCAGCATCCTGGTTCCCTGCCCGTGGTTTCTGGAGGCGGCCACCTTCGCGAAAGCGCACCCCGACGTCGACCTCGGTATCCACCAGGCACTCAACAGCGAGTGGACGCAATTTCGCTGGGGCCCAGTAAACTCGCGGGACAGAGTCCCATCATTGCTCGACGCGCAGAACTACCTCCCGCTCGACACGCCGGATGTCGTGAAAAACGCGAAGCCCGCCGAAGTCGAGGCCGAACTGCGTGCGCAGATCGAACGTGCCCAGAAATTCGGCGTGCACGTCACGCACCTCGACACGCACATGGGCGCGCTCTTCCAGACGCCCGCCCTGTTTTCGGTTTACAGCAAACTAGGCAACGACTTCCACGTTCCGATCCTCGACGCGCGCAACGGGCCGGAACACGCTGCACCCGCGGGTGCGTCAATGGCCGACGGGCGAATTCTGGTCGATCGCGTTCTCGAAATCGGCCCCGGCGTCGACCCGAAAGAATGGACCGCGTGGTACGAGAAGCAGCTCGCGCCCCTGGGGCCGGGCGTGTATCAAGTCATCCTGCACCTCGCCTACGACGACGACGAAATGCGCGGCGCGACCTCCGATCATCCCGACTGGGGCGCCGCCTGGCGCCAGCGTGACCTCGACATGGTCAAGAGCGCCGAGTTCCAGAAATTCCTGAAAGACCAGGGATTCGTGCTGGTGGGATGGAAGGATTTGGCGAGAGCAATGGAGTGAGACCAGGCCGCAGGTAACGGGTCACAGGCGCGCTTAACACTGAACGATGGAGCAGCGGGCGTCCCCGCCCGCTGGACGGGCGAGACGCCCGTCCCTCTAGCGACCATGAGTGCTGGAGTGTCACAAGCGCTCGCTCCTCGTCGTCCTTCTTCCAGTAGAATTTCCTCCGGAGACCGCCCTCATCATGCAGCACGCTTTCGGACTCAACATCCCCCAAACTCTCGACGACGTCTGCGATCCGTCTTCTCTGGCACTCATCGTCTACGACATGCAGGTCGGCATCGTGAAGCAAGTGAAAGACGGCGCGCAGATCACATCAAAGGTTCTGCAGGTGCTGAGCGCGGCGCGCGCTGCGGGCGTGCGGGTGTTCTTCACGCGCCATCTGTCGCTGCCGAAAGACTTGATGGGCGCATTCCAGTTGCGCACGGCGATGGCGTGGCAGCGCGTAATGACGGTCGAAGAGATAAAGCCGTGGTTTCTGCGCGATGCGCCCGGGTTTCAGATTGTTCCGGAACTCGAGCCCCTGCCCAGCGAGGCCATCTTCGACAAGATCACCATGTCGGCCTTCGAGGGCACTCCCCTCGACATCGCACTGCGCGACTGCAACATCCGCGCCTTCGCGATTGCCGGCATCGCCATGGAGATCGGCATCGAGCCCACCGCCCGCCACGGCGCCGATCTGGGGTACATTCCGGTGATCATCAAGGATGCCTGCGGCTTCGGCCACGCCGATGCGGCCGAACGCTCGATTAGCAGCCTTGAGTTCGCTGGCGACTCGATGCTGACGACGGTCGAGGAATTCTGCGCGAAGTTGACGACCAAGAAAAGCCTTCCAGCTTAATGAAACAAGGTATTTCGATTTCCGTCGAGTGGTGGGACGAGGATGTCGTCATCTTCGTTTTCAGCGCATCCAACGGAACCTTCTGCGGAGAGGTCAAGGTATACCTCGAGCCGAATGCGCTCGAACAATTCGCCAAGGATCTCAGCGGCTTCCCAAGAGACGCCAAGGATCAACGCGAAATTGACCTTGGTGCTTTCTCAATCATGCATGCAGGTGGCGGAATTCAGATGAGGTTCGCATGCCTGGATGCTGCATGCCATCCTGCCGTCGATGTAAAGCTGCGAACCCAGGAATGCAGCGCTTTCGGAGATCTGCAGTCAGTAGCTTTGCGAATTCCACTCGAAGCAGCCGCCGTCGATGACTATGTGAATCATCTGCGACAGTTCAAGGTTACGCCCCAAGCAATGATCGTCCTGCCAATGGCGTAATTAACCTTCAGACTGTTCCCAAACGCGCCTTGACCAACGACTACCGACCAACGACCGTTTTCGGATACTGGTACGAGTACCCCCGCTCCTCGTTCCCCGACACATGCCGCGTGTTGTACTCGAGCAAGTAGTTCAAATGTTCCGGGTCGAGCGGATAAGACTGCTTATACGGATATCCCTTCATCGCCTTGAACGGCAGCGGTTCGACCGTGAAGCCGTTGGCCGCGTAGAAATCCATATCCTTCTCGTAGCCCTTCACGAGGAAGAAGTAGTCGCGCGTCCATCCCGTCGGCAGCGCGGGAAGTTTCGTCGGATCAAATTCCAGCGCGATTTCGTCTCCCGTGCCGAACACCACCATGCGGTCGTCGAACGATGTCAGCAGCGGCAGCACGTCGCCGTAACGTGTGTAGTCTCCCGCCTGGCGCGCGAATGGGCCCGTGGGGCTGACCTCTTCGTAAACATATTTCACGTTGCCGCGCGGCTCCCCTTCGGTCTGCCGAGGATGGCCGTAAAAGTTCAGATTCGCGTTCGCCAGCGGAATCGGCGTCAGCTGCACTTTACCGTTCTGCGCGCTGCGGTCAATCAGGATGCTGTCCCAGTAAACCTGCAGGTTGGTCGTGATCCGGATTTTCGTCGTGCCGAGCGGCAGCTTGCCCGTGAGGTCGGGCGTGATGGTGCGCGGACCGCCTGCGGGGAATCCCATATCGTCGACGACGCGCACCCATTTGCCGTGCGCGTTGAGCGCTTCGACGTAAGGCGCAATCGCCTCGACCTTGGCCTGATGGGCCGCGTACACGCTGGTTGCGGTGAAGTATTCAGTGACGCCGTGCATCAGCAGCGCGAGCGGCCCGCCACCATACGGCTCATCCAGATCGAGTTCGAGCGAATGCATCTTGGTGAAGCCGTGGAAGGGGAGCAGCTCGAAATCGCCGAAATATTTGTTCGATGTAAGCGACGGCATCAGATCATGGCCGTGCTCGTCGCGAGCGGCGACTGGTGGTTGCGCTCCGCGGCTCTGAATCACGCGGAACGGCGGAAATGGCGGATTGCTGGCGAAGTACTCGTTGGGGAACACATTGAACGTACTCGGGTGATCGACAGCCAGCAGTTTCACCTCGTCGAGATAGACAGCCTCCTCCATCGGCTCCATCAGGCGGAAGCTGAGCTTTCCGTCTTTCTCGCGAATGGCGTTGCGATCCACTTTGATGTACTCCGCCGGTCGCGGCACATTGCGCTCGTTCGGTCCGACCCAGTGGCCGACCACGCCCGCGCCAATCATGTCGCCGACCAGTTCGTAGTGATGTCCATCCCAGACAAACAGCGTGGGACACGAACTGCCGCGGCGGTCGAGCTCAAGGAAGGATTGCTCGCGGTTGGCGGCGATTTCAATTTCATCCTGCAGCACGCCGGTAGGCCACAGCATGCGCACCACATCGGCCTGCTTCGCCTGCCCGAGGCCAATGGTCAGGTAAGGAGAATTCTGCCCGAGGTACCCGGACGACCCGTAGATCTCAAACTTCTGCCGGTTTGCTCCGGCAAAGACCTCGACCTTGGTGCCGATGGCCGACTTGTTGTCGTTGAGCCCCTTCAGGTTCAGGCGCAGCCAGTTGTTCTTGTTTCCGCCTTCATTGCGCAATAGCACCGCGGGCCCATGATTCTGCGTTATGAGCAGATCGACGGCACCATCGTTGTCGTAGTCGCCGGTGATGATGGCACGGGGATCCTTCAGTTGAATCTTGTCGAGGCCGACGTCAGTGGTGACGTCTTTGAAGCCGTCTGGGCCGAGGTTGCGGAACAGGCGCACCTCGCCCTTGCCGTCTTTGGTTTCGCCCACGGCGACGAGATCGACCCAGCCGTCGTTGTCGTAGTCGAAGGCGGCGACCCCGAAAGCGTGCACCCAGTTCGTTTCAGGAAGCTTCACTTGGCCGAAAGACTTGCCGTGGTCGTTACGCCACAGAGTGACGCCGGGAGAAACCATGTTCGTGACTGCCAGATCGATCCAACCATCGTGGTCGAAATCTAAGGCTGCAACACCCTGAGTAAACTTTGGTGTGTCTGAACTCCAAGGGAGGGCTTTGAATTTCCCCTCACGAGGATTTAACAGAATCTCTGGAGTATCGGCGGAACACATTGTGACTAGATCCACTGCACGGTCATTGTTGATATCCGAGCCGAGAGTATTCCCGCTGCACAGGACTGCACCCTCGACCGAAAAGATCACATCTCCGGTGACCGAGGTGAACGTACTATCGCCGTTGTTACGCCAAAGTGCCGTTGAACCACCGACGAATAGGTCCAGATCTCCGTCATGGTCGTAGTCGATAAAGGTAAGTCCAAATCTTTGCCCTTCTTGGGTGATGCCCGATGCAGCCGTAACGTCCTTGAATGTCCCACCGCGCTGGTTGTGCATCAGCACGAGGCCCTTGCCCGAAGTAATCGCCAAATCGGCGAAGCCGTCGTTGTCATAGTCGCCGGAGGTGCAACCAAACGCATGGGCTTTGGGATCGAGACCGGATTTTGCAGTTACTTCTTCTAGTTTTCCGTTTCCAATGTTGTGATACAGGGATACGCCACCCTGTGCACCATTGTCAGTCAGCAATACATCAATGCGACCGTCATTGTCGTAGTCGAAAAAGCATGAGCCCGGACCGAGCGCGACTCCTCGTTCAGTCGACTGTTTCTGGACAATCGCCTCCGAAACAATCCCCGCCTCCTTGGTCACATCCACAAACTTCACCGGAATCTGCGCCGGCACCTTCTCCACCACACCCGGCGACTCCTCCGCGCGCGAGTACTGGCCCTGCTCTCCATACGACAAGCTCATCGGCGAGCCCAGCTTGTTGTCCTTGATGTACTGAAACTTTTTCAAATGCTCGCGCGAGGTGTCGGTATTGCCTGACTGCTGGTAAGCGCGCGAGATACCGAACTCGGCCGAGGCATGCAGCGGATTCAGTTTAAGCGCATGCTCAAACGCGTCAATCGCCTGCGCATACTGCTTGGCCTGCGCGTACGCCGTGCCCAGGAAATACCATGTGTCAGCGTCGTTGGGATCGATTTCGGTGACGTGCTTGAACGCATCAATCGCCGCGTCGGTTTCATTCGTGTTCTTCGACAGCAGGCCGAGGTTGTACCAGGCATGCGCGTCTTTGGGATCCTGCCTGGTGACTTCCTCCAGGTTCGCCTTGGCGTCATCGACCTTCTGCAGGTTGAGCAGCGCCACGGCACGATTCAATTTCGCAATCAGCAGCTTCGGATCCTGCGCGGCGGCCCCCTCGAACTGCTTGAGTGCCTTTTCAAACAATTGCTGGTTCATGTAGGCGACGCCGATGTTGTTGAGGCGCGCGGCTTCAGCAGCTTTGGCGGCAGTGTCGGACTCGGCGGCGCGATGGGGCGCGACCGCGAAAAATCCGGCTGCCAGCAAGACGAGGACCGCAAGAAGCGCAACACGGGACCATTTCATGATGTGTGATTGACTCCGGAATTCGAACAGCGCCCGTGGAACATGTCAGCGCCTGCGGCCCAGTTCGAGTAGTCGTTGCAGTCCCCAGCCCACGCAGAACCCCACGATTGCTCCAAGAATCGCGCCCATAGTTTCGCGAGCCGGGCTGGCCGAGACGCCCCTGCCTCCGAGAGCATACCCGACGAAGGCCAATCCAAATGTCCAGATCCAGACTCTCAGTCTCATGGTCGACGATGCGTCGCCGTGCTCCTGTTGTAGCGGCGACAGCGACCGTTCATCCTACCGCAACGGACCGTGCCACGAGTAAAAGCCAACCGCAGCGGCTGAAGCCGATCTTCTCCGCACGCTAAGGGCACGGCTTCAGCCGTGCCGATTGTGGCCGCCCAAATTTGGGCTTTAACCCCTGAGGTTTTCTCTCCCGACCCTTCGCCAGTGAAGCGGTGGGCAGCTGCCTCGAGCGCAATCGAAAGATCCCCGCCCGCCCGACGGGCGAGAAGCCCGTCCCTCCATCGGTCAATTAATAGAGACTCGAAGCCCGTGCCGTCGCAGTTGCCGAACGCTCGATTTTCCGCGGCTTCCCATACGCCCGATTGCCCACCACGCCTTTGCCTTCCTCGACCGTAATCGTCTGTCCTGCCACTACCCCAGACAGCTTTTCCATCTGTCCGCTCGGCCACTGGATCTCGACTGCATCAGCTTTCGTAGAAGTTCCCAACCCAAACGTTAACACCAACTCGCTGGCCGACAGGTAACTCGAACCGCTGCGCAGCATCTGCCACTGCTTCGCGCCGCCTGAGGTCACGCGCACCACCGCGCCGATCCCGTCTCGATTCGACTTCGCGCCCACCAGCTTCACGCGCAGGCTGTGATTGGTCTGGCCTTCGTTATGGAACAGCCACGGCCGCCCGCCGTTCGTGGTCACTAGCACGTCAAGGGCACCATCGTTATCGATGTCAGCGTACGCAGCGCCTCGGCCGACCTTCGCAGTCGCGAAAGCCGTACCCATCTGCGCGGTCACTTCCTGAAATTTCCCCGCACCCAGATTTCGGAACAAGTGTGGCGGCTCGGCGTATGAGACGCGCTTCTGTACGCGCTCGATTTCATTTTCGATGTGGCCATCGGAGACAAAGATGTCGGGCCACCCGTCGTTGTCGTAGTCGAAGAAGAAACATCCGAAGCCCAGGGTGACCAGCGTATTGCGTCCGACCTCCGAGCGCGGCGCCTCATCCACGAACAGGCCGTTGCCCTCGTTGTGGTAGAGCGAAATCATCTGGTTCGCGAAGTTCGTAATCATCAGGCTGGGCCGTCCCGAGCGATCGTAGTCGCCCGTATCCACGCCCATGCCGGCGCGTGCCACGCCGTCTTCGCTGAAAGCGATCCCCGCGGCAACAGCCTTCTCTTCGAAGGTGCCATTCTGCTTGTTCAGATAGAGCTTGTTGGGCTGCGTGTCGTTGGCGAGCAGGATGTCGGGCCAGCCATCGCCGTTGTAGTCAAGGATTCCGATCCCCAGGCTCTTGGAAGTTGGATCATTGAGTCCAGATTTCTGGGTGGCATCTTCGAACTTTCCGCCACCCAGGTTGTGCCACACGCGCGCCGAAACGCCCTTGTACGATTCCGGCGTGCAGTACGACTTGTGCGCGCCGTCGAGCGTGCAATAGATGTCAGTCTGCTGCGACCACTGCACGTAGTTCGCGACCACCAGGTCCAGTTTGCCGTCGCGGTCGTAATCCACCCAGGCGGCGCTGGTCGAAAGCTCGTTCGGCCCCCACATGCCTGCGGCCTTGGTCACATCGGTGAAAGTTCCGTTCCCATTGTTGTGGAACAGGTGGCTTTGCCCAAGTGCGGTGATAAACAGATCGTCGTGTCCATCATTGTCGTAGTCGCCGACCGCCACGCCCATCCCGAACATCGATACCGCTAGCCCTGCTTTGCGGGTCACGTCGGTGAAGGTGCCGTCGTGGTTGTTGTGATAAAGCTTGAGCGTTGAGGGGATCTTCGTGTGTCCCGGCCAGTCCTCCCCGTTTACCAGGAGAATGTCGGGATAACCGTCGTTGTCGTAGTCGATGAAGGCGCATCCAGCGCCAAGGGTCTCGGGCAGCCACTTCTTTCCAAACGCGGCGTTGTTGTGGACGAAATGAATGCCGGCCTGCGCGGTAACGTCGCGAAACTGCGTGGTCTGCGCGGCTGCTGAGATGCTCAGGCATGAAACCAGTAGAAAAATGGTTATCTGAGTTCTATTCATGAAAACCGTGGGGTTGCTATCTGTTCTGCCCGCCAGAAGATGTCGCATTGCCTGGATGGCTGGTGCTTGGGCCAATGTTTGGGCTCGTGCTCGGGAAGGGCACGACTTCAGTCGTGCCGCTCACGCCGGTTTTGGATCGGGCTTTAGCCCCTGAGGTAAGCTTCGACGGCGCACGCGGGGTCTTTCCAGTTTGGGCCCCGACTCCATTCAACGCCACCGACACGTGCTCGTGGATCGTCTGCCGCTCATTGTTGTCTTCCGGATGAAGTTGCCGGTACCTGCCGGTAATCGTCTGCGAGGCCTCGTCCGCTTTGAAACGCAGATAGAGAGCCTGATGTTCTTTCGCCAGCTTCTCGTTGCCCAATCCGTTGTAGCAGAGCATCAAGTTGTAATGAGCCTGCAGGTCTTCGGGATCGATTGCCAGCACGGCCTCAAGCTGCTTCACCGCGTCGGAGTACTTGCGCTCGAGGAACAGGATGCGCCCCAAGTCATTCAATGCCACGCGGTCGCGCGGGTACTGCGCAAGCACAGTTCGCAGATGATTGGCGGCGTCCTCGTACTTGCCGTCAGCGCGCAAGACTCTCGCGTAGAAATATTGGGCACGCGCCAGATCAGGACTTATGGCCAGCGCCTTCTCGAGCACAGGCCGCGCCGCGTCCATGTCGCCTTCCTGCACGGCGGAGCGTCCAAGATTGACCCAACCATCCGAATTCTTCGGATCGATCTCGGTGACTTTCAGAAACGCGGCCTGCGCGGATTTCAGATCGCCCTGCAGGAAGAGTCCGATGCCGTAGTCATTCCAGCGCTGCCAGTCCTCGGGCTTGAGGTCGACCTTGGGAGTGGCTAGCGCCGCGCCCTTCGCGGCAACAGGCAAACTCACCTCATCCTCGGCGAGCGCGACGATCGGAACATCCGGAATTTTCTCCTGCTTTGCGGAGACACCCGTCAACGCCGCATCGAGAGTGAACTTGCGATCATCGTAGCTTGGCGTGACCTGCTCCGGATGAGTCGCATCGGGCTGTCCTACGAAAGAGAACTGCGTACCCCACCAGGCGAACTTGCGGTAACACAACCGCGCATGCAACGTGATCTTGTCGCCGGCATTCTCGGGGATGTGCACGCGGTAGTGGACGGTATCGGCCGCGCCCGGCGGGATCAGGCGCACATACACCACCGCGCGCGTGGCCCAAGCATTGCGCTTGTTGATGGGATTGCCATGTTCGTCGATCTGCAATGAGCGGTAGAAGTGCGCGCCCTGATCGACCGGCCCCTTGCCACCATTTTCCGCCATCCCGCTCCAGAAGATGGTCTGACCCTTGTCGTCGGTACCTTTGAGTTCGAGCCAGGTGTCGTAGGCATCGACCGTGCCGCCGGGGAAAAAGTGCCCGATCTTTTTCGTGCGCACCACCACGTCGACTCGCACCGTATCGCCGCGCCGCACCGCTGGCTGCACACGATTCAGGGGCGCCGTCACAGGCGCGGCTTCTCGGCCCGCCCCACCGGGGGCAATCTTCGATTCGGCCTCTTCGCCAACCGCAAACGTGGTCGCCATCTCGTTCTCGCCCGCAGCCGCGGCTTTGCTCACGGCTTGCGCGGGAGAAAGCGCAAAAATGTCGACGCTCAGGATGCCCGCTTTCAGGAAATCTTCCGTGATCTTCAATTGCGCTGCGTCCTCATTCGCCACGGGCAGCGCCGTGTTCGCTGCCGGGAACCGATGCGAGTGCACACTGCCATTGATGTTACCCATGTCGGCCGAGCGCTCCAGCGGCATGTGGCAATCGGCACATTGCTGTGGTTTCTTCGGGTAGTAGAACGACCGTGCGCCCTGCCCCGAGACACCGCTGGCCTGCCAGTTGTCGTACTCGTTGAATCCCCGAATCCAGCGGTAGTGATTCACGGGCACGTCTAGATGCACCTTGTGGCACGACGAGCAGAACTCCGCCGTCTGCGTCTTCATGAAAGGCTTCAGAAACGCGCGCCGGTGGGGCTCCGGATTCAGTTTCACGAGGAAATCATGCATGTAGCGCACGAAGGGATTCTTGCTCGCTGCGAGTTCGTGCAGTTCGGGATACTCCAGATAAAAGTCCCCCTGCCCCATGGTCGACTTCACGGCGGCAATCGAGTGGCACATCATGCAACCCAGTCCGGCCTGCGCGGGCGGAGTGTGCACGATCTGCTTGATCGGCGTGTCCATCAGTCCCGCATACAGCACGGCCGGATCATGGCAGCCGCCACACCACTTCGAGGGCTTGGTGCCGACCGTATCCTGCATGTACTCGATCGACTTGCGATACCACTGGTTATTGAACGACGAGAAATGGTGCGCCGAGCTGAACCACTGGTTGTAGATATCTTCATGGCAGCGTTTGCACGAGTCCGACTCCATGAAAAACTTGCTGGGAATTTTCTTGTGCCCGTAGACCTGCGCGGAGCTGGGGAAAAATGGACCCTGGGGTCCATCACCCTCGGCTTCCATGTTGAGCGGAGGCATGTCGGGATTCTCAATGCGCGCGTGATTGGCCCACCGAGACTCGCGCAAATAGCGCATTCCCGCGCCGAGACCGGCGATCACTACCAGGCATGCTGCCAGCCGCATGACCGGCGAGCCACTAGTAGAGCCCGACACAGCGCTCTTGCCGAGGCGTTCGGCCATCAGAAATGCCAAAGCCGCCGCGCTCGCGACCATATGCGCGTACATCCACTTCCATTCGGAGCGGATCGTCCCGGTATGCACGAGCCAGAATCCCAGCGCAGCGCCGACCAGGAACAACGCCCATCCCACGGCTGACAGCCAACTTCCCTCGCGCATCAGCCTGCCAAGCATGGGCAACAACAACGCGGTCGCCGCGACGCCAGTTGCCAGATGCAGCAGCACGATGACGGCATAGAAAACGTTTTGCTGGGGAAACGCGTACAGGTAGACCGCGGACGCGGTCAGGAAGGCAACCAAGCCGAACAGAATGCGTTGTCCTATGGATCGGGGCAAAGATGACATGTAGATCTGAACCGGAAGCCGCCCGCCGCGCCCACAAACGCGCCGAACGTAAATCCTTGAGCCCAACGAGGATAATTCCGGCGAAGTTCCGGGGTAATAGTAGAAAAATACTAGGCCTGAACATCAATCGCGTGAACTCTAAGGAACAGGCTCTTGCACTTTCTTAGGCGACTCGCCCACATACGCAAATCTTGCACATCTATTCGCGGTGGGCAAAAAACTGGATGAGGTTGCCCTCGTTATCCTTCACCAGGAAGCTCCGCACGCCCATCTCTTTGTCCTCGAAGATTGTGGCGCTCACACCATGTTTTTCGAGCTGGGCCGCTACCACATCGAAGTCCCGGGCTGCGACGATCACGCCCGCTTTGATGAGGCGCGGCACTGGATCTTCATTATCGATTCTCGAGAGCTGCTTGCCGTCATGATGAATCAGTTCGACGTAGAGGTTGCGTCCGGCCAGGACAACGGTTTCAGCTGGGACGCGCGGCGATTTTCCCCGCTTCACCCGGCGAAGACCGAGCTTCGACTTATACCAAAGCTCAGTTGCATCGAGATCGGCTACCACGACGGCGAAGAAAGCACCGCGAGCCGCAAAGAACGGGGCATCCGCCGTGGGCGGTTGTATTTGCGTGACCGCTTTCGCACCAAAAAGCAGCAGAGTGATAAGCAACGTCCATCTGAATCTGGTATCCACATTAGACCTCAATCTGACGCTTCGTTATCCACCCGAAGGGCCTTTTTCGCCGACGGCAGGTGGCTTGCGAAACCCTCCGCACTCCCGCTCCACCTCCGCCGCCACGGCCAGCACAAGCTCCTCTTCCCACGGTCGCCCGACAATCTGCACGCCGATCGGCAAGCCTTCCGGCGACTGACCAACCGGCACCACGGCAGCGGGCTTGCCCAGCAGGTTAAAGAACTCCGTGTAACTCCAGGCGCAGAGATAGTTCACGGTCTGACCTTCGACAGTCCAACTGCGTTCTCCATGCCGGAAGGCGGGAATTGCAGCCGCTGGGCACAGCAGGATTGGGAATCGTTGCATCTGCGCGAGGATTCGCCCGCGCACGATATCTCGCCGCAGCCATGCGTCGAGCAGCGTGTCGCCCGAATGCTGGGGCGCGGCGGCCACCCATCCCAGAAATTCATTCAGCAAGGGAGAGAGTTCGTTTTCGAGTCCTTTGGTCAGCGGACGCAACACCATGCCGCCCGCAGTTCCGAATAACTTCCACCACAACTGGCGGGCTTCTTCCAGGCCGTCGGGGCGGAAGGGCGCTACCTCGAATCCTCCACGCGACAAGGCTTGCGCGGCCGTTCGTATGGCCGCCCGAGTCTCGGGCGTCACCGGAGTGCGGCCATCGTCTTCAAAATATCCGATGCGGATTCGACGCAGATCTTCACCCGCAATTTTGCGCAGCGGAACCGGCGCTGACGACGGATCACCGTCGTCTGGCCCGGCCATGACCTCGAAAAGGGTCTGCAGATCGGCGACCGTGCGCGCCATCGGTCCCACCACGCCGAGCAGAGCAAACGGACCCGCCGACTCCGGAAAGTGGCCGGTCGATGGAATTCGTCCGGGGGTCGGCTTCAATCCGCAGATTCCGCTGAAGTGAGCCGGTACGCGAATCGATCCGCCGCCATCGCTGCCCACACCTCCCGCCGAGCATCCGGAAGCGATCGCCGCTGCCTCGCCGCCGCTCGAGCCTCCGGGCGTTCGTGCGACATCCCATGGGCTGTTGGTGCGACCGTAAAGAAGATTGTCGGTCTCCCAGGCCATCAGCAGTTCGGGAGCGTTCGTGACTCCGAGCACGATGGCCCCGGCCGCACGCAGGCGCAAAACCAGTACCGCATCGCGCGCGGCAACGTGGCCGGCTCGCAGCCGCGTACCTGATTCGCAGCGCAATCCCTCTGTGTCGATAGAGCTCTTGATACTAACGGGAACACCGTGTAGAGGTCCGCGAATTTTGCCGGCCACCGCCTCCGCCTCGAGCGTGCGCGCATCGCCGCGGGCGCGCTCCTCATCGAGGGCCACGAATGCGTTCAGTCGGGGATTCTCCATCGCAATGCGAGCGAAATGGGCATCGACTAACTCAACTGGGGAGACTTTCTTCTGGCGGACTTGCTCCGCCATCGCCACGGCGGAAAGGAAGTTCAGCTCGCTCATGGAAATCGATCGGGGTGAAGGGCGAGTTTAGCAGGTTGGGAAGTGGCTCTTAGGTGGCAGGTCTCTCGGGTCTCAAGGTATGCAGGAAGCGCCTCAGGTGTCGTGGTGGTAACAAATGTCGTCACTGAACTAGAAGCTGGTTTCGTGCTCTACTCTTCCGCTTGGGGCCAATGCCATGAAGCGTTCACCGGGTGTCACATTCGCCGCCGTCATCGCGTTGATCGGATCGATCTTCACGCTGCTCTTCGGGTTGTTGACCCTGGTGATCATGATGTTCGCACCCATCCCTACTCCCGGCCAAAGCCCAGTCTCACCCACGTTCATGAAGGCAATGTTCGTCTTGCTGTCTTTGTTTTATTTGCTGCCTGCGATCTGGGGAATCGTGACCAGCATTGGACTGTTTCGATTGCGGAACTGGGCCCGAATCTCGATCATCGTCTTCTCCGTCCTACTATTGCTGACGGGAGTCTTCCTGGGAGCGATTTCACTATTGATGCCAGCACCCGCCGGTGTTGATACCGCCTCCAATCCGTCAATCATGCTGGCGATCCGGTTGAGCATGGGACTCTTTTGGCTCACGATGATTGGAATCGGCGTGTGGTGGCTCGTATTCTTCACGCGAGCAAGTGTGAAGACACAGTTTGCGCCCGTAGCGGCGCTGAGCGCGATGGCGGCTCCGATGCCAGGAATGCCTCCGCCAATTGCGGCCCCCGTGCCCACCAGGCCGCAGCGCCCGCTCAGCATCACGATCATCGCCTGGCTGCTGCTAATTGGATGTGCCTTGCTGCCAGTGAGCCTTCTACTCAAAGCTCCGATGGTGCTATTTACAAGGATGATCACGGGATGGGTGGCGGCGGTCTTTTGTGTCACCTATGCGATCGCTAATTTCTTCGTTGGAAGGGGCTTGCTGCGTCTTCAGCCGTGGGCGCGAAAGGCAGCCATCGGTCTATACGGCTTTGGCCTCCTGAATACGGCCGTCTTCTACTGCGCGCCTGGCGGTCGAGCTCGGATGGTTGCGCTGATGGAGAACCAACGATCGATGTTCGGTTGGGAGGCAATGTTGCCGAATCAGCCCCAAGTTCATATGGATCTCAGTCCGCTGTTTCCAATCTTCGCAATGTTAGGGCTGATCGGAGCCGCGCTGCCAATCTACTTCCTGATGACACGCAAGGCCGCCTTCGAACGAAGCAGCACCAATGAACACTGAACTTCAAAGCAGAAACGCCCAGGTGGATTCCTAAGAAACTGGATCAGTTGGCCGGTGTGCTCGCAGCACGCCTTTTCCCTGCGCGCGCCGCGGCCCGCACTCGCGCCGGCTTCTTCATTTCCCGTTTCGCCAGCCACGATTTCAATTGCCGGCGCGCCGCCGAACTCATTTTCGAAAAGAAAATTCCGCCGCGGCCCGTATCGTCGGCCCAGGTGACTTCCCCGCTGCCTTCGAGCATGTAAGTCGTGCCGGGAAGAATAAATCGCAGCGGAAGTTCGGCTGCCGGCAACGGCTCGGACGCTTGCACGGAGAGCCCGTCTTCGCTGATCTCCAGCACCAGCGCCGGCACCGGGCACACGTCGCCGAAGCGCAGATACACGAGCGATTCCATTTTCCGCCGGCGGGATTTTCGCCGGTCCGGCCGCATGAACGCCTGCCCTGCGCGCAGGGAGCGCTCCATCTGTTCGCGGACCAGCGGCTTGTACAGAACGAAATTGGCACCCGCCTGAAATGTGCTCCCGATATCGGTCTGCGCTCCGATCAACGCGAACACCACTGGCCGGCGTTTGGCCGGGGCCAGATGCGCCATGCGCACCACCTGCGCTGCGCCCGGCAAATCAAAATCCACCACCAGCGCCGAGTAGTAGCCCAAAGCCAGCAGTTGCATGGCTTCCGGTTCGGTCGTGCAGACTTCCTCATCAATGCCGAATTCGTCGAGCGCGGCCACCAGCATGCGCAACGACTCATGTTCGCGGCACATCAGAAGCGCATTCAGTTCCATGGCCCGCAGCTTATGCCTGAGCCAGTTGCCGGTAAAGTAACGCCAGTAATCCTCGGATTCTTACTAACGGCGGAGATATCGCCAAGGTGGGAAACACGACGGGGCTAAGTGTCGATCATCCGTTCCAAACCGGGCTTGTCCAGGATAACTAAGGTCGAACCGCGCAGCTGCGCCAGCTTCTTCTGGCGAAATTCGCCGAGTACCCGCGTAACCGTTTCACGTGAAGTCCCGATCAGTTGCGCGATTTCTTCGTGGGTCAACGACACTTTGATCCGGATTCCTTCCTTGGTCGCATCTCCATCGCTCGACCACTCGAGCAGCAGCCGCGCTAACTTCTCGGCCACGGAATGCGAAAGCCCCAGCGAGCGGATCATTTCATAGGCACTCTGGCAATTCTTGCTGAGATGTTGTGCCGCGTTCAGGCACGCGTCGGCGTGGTTTTGCAGGAAGCGCAGGAAATCGTCACGCCGAATGAAATCCAGCTGGCAGGGCTGCAGGGCTTCCGCCGTCAACTCGTAGGGCTTGCCCGAAACCGTGGCATGCAGCCCGAGCACTTCTCCGGCCTGCGCTATACGCAGGATCAAAGTCTTTCCGTCACGCGACGTCGTTGAAAGCTTCACGCGCCCGCCGCAGATCATGTACACGCCCCGCGGAGCCTGCCCTTCCACAAATAAAACAGCGCCCTGCGGATAGGCGCTGGCGTATTTCACTTTGTCCAGTTCTTGCAGTGAAGCGGGCGGCAGATTGCAAAAATAGCCGCTCTGGCGCAACTTACAGAGCAGGCAATCTTCCGTGATCTGAATGCCATATGGCGTGCTCATAAGCCCCTCATGGCACGCACTCTATCACTGGCAATCACCCTCGAATGTGACCTGGATCACAAGATGGCGGCCCCCACGTCACCCGGAAGTGAATGACCTTCGCTCCCGAGTTGTCGTGCTTTGCTGTGATTTGGCGGGAATTGAATGGTCTGCTCTCAGCTCGAAGCTCCTAGCTCATCCCGACGCTGCCTTTGCTTCTTCTTCCGCGTAGAACTCATCCATCGGATAGCCCTCGTCTTCCCACGCCTTCAATCCTCCAGCCAGGGGACGCACGCGCGTGATTCCGATCTTCTTGAGTTCCATGGCGACCTTTGCGCTCGTGGCCTCACTGGGACACGTACAGTACAGAACGACCTCGCGATCCAGCGGAACCTCAGCGCGCCGCAGGGGCAACTCGTCGGGCGCGATTCGGATCGCCGTCGAAACCGTGCGGGGGTTGACCAGAAATTCCAACTTGTGGCGCAGGTCCACCACGAATGGCCGCTCGCCTCGGTCGATCGCAGCCTTAAGCTCATGCACGGTCATGCGCGACACGCGCAACGACTTGATAAATTTCTGCCGCTGCACATACTTCCACACCACGTTCGCGATCAGCGCGACGATCAGCAGGACCAGCAGCCAGCCCGCGGCGGCCTCAATCAAAACATCAATCGGAAGCTTGCGCGCCGGGATGTATCCGGCCAGAGCGAACACCACCGCCCATAACAATGACCCAAGCCCGTTGAATAACAGGAACCGGCCGCGCTCCATGCCCGACATGCCGGCCACCGGACCGGCCAGCCGTCCGACTCCCGGTACAAACTTTGAGTAGATCAGCGAACTGGTGGTGTGGCGCGCGAACGCGTCTTCCGATCGGCGCACGCAAGAATCGGGTTCGAGCGAAATCTTGCATAGCAGGCGCAGCACCGACGAACCCTGCCGGCGGCCCAATTCGTACCAGACCAGATCGCCAATCTCTGAAGCGATGACTGTCACCAGCACAATCGTGAGCAGGCTCAACTGCCCCAGACCTGCGATCGCGCCCGCTGCCAGCATAACCGGCGTGACGAGCAGGGGCAGTCCCAGGCGCTCAAGCAGCGCAACGACGAACAGCCACAAGTATCCGTGGCGAATGATGTCTTGTACTTGCGGATTCACGAATGCCCCAAAAGTCCAAGCGCTCAGCAGCTATCAGCTATCAGCCATCGGCTACAAGCCGTCGCTACCGCACCTTACTCAAATACTGATGAACCATCTGCACCGTGATCGAGCCTTCGCCAACCGCCGAGGCGACTCTCTTAATCGACGAATGCCGCGTATCGCCGGCCGCAAAGACTCCGGGGATGACGCTCTCGAAGATGAAGGGATCCCGTTCCTCGGTCCATCCCTTTGGGCGGTCTCCGTCCTTCGGCAACATAGCGCCCGTCAATAGGTAACCGCGTTCATCCATGGGAAGCTGTCCGCGCAGCCATGCCGTACATGGCATCGCTCCAATAAAGATAAAGAGCGCGCTGGTCGATTCGGTCCGGATGCTTTCGGTCGCATGATTGGCGATGGTAATCGACTCCAGGTGATCGTCGCCATGAACCTCGACCACCTCCGCTTGCGTCTCCACGCGGATGTTGGGAACTTCGCGTATCTGATCGATCAGATACTGCGACATGCCCTTCTCGAGCGAATCGCCGCGCACTAGCATGGTCACCGACTTCGCGAATCGGGCAAAATAAACCGCAGCCTGCCCCGCCGAGTTCGCGCCACCGACCACGAATACATCTTCGCCGCTGCATAGAGCAGCCTCGGTCATCGAAGCACCGTAGTAGACGCCGGCCTCCTGCAGCTTTTCAACGCCCGGGATGTCCAGCTTCTTCCACGAAAGTCCGCTGGCAATCAGCAACGCGTGGCAACTGATTTCGTTTCCGTCCCGCAGCTTGACGAAGCGATAAGGTCCATCCACGCGCAACCCGATTGCTTCCTGCGGAGACAGAATTTCCGCGCCGAAACGCTTCGCCTGTGCAAAGGCGCGGCGCGCCAGGTCCGCGCCCGTCAGGCCCGACGGGAAGCCGAGATAGTTCTCGATGCGCGAACTCATGCCGGCTTGCCCGCCGGGCGCCGAGCGCTCCAACAGCAGAGTTTTCAGCCCTTCGGAGGCGCCATACACCGCCGCCGCCAACCCGGCCGGACCACCGCCCACAATCACGAAATCGTAAAACGTGGTTTCGGCGCGCGTGCGCAGACCGATGCGCGCCGCCAGCTCATCGACGGGAGGATTCGCCAGCACTTCCCCGCCCTGCAAAACGACGATCGGCAGCGACGCCGTTTTCAGATCCACGTTCGGGATTAGCTGCTGCACTTCCTGATCGGGCGAGGCTGTCTCGATGTCCGTCCATTGATATGGAACCTGGTTGCGTCCCAGAAAATCTTTTAGCTGGTGGCTGGAGGGAGACCAGCGCGTTCCCAGCACCCGCAATCCGTTGTACGGAGGTTTGTACTCGGCCTGCCAGTCTTCGAGCAGGTCGTCGAGCACCGGATACAGCTTCTCCTCGGGAGGATCCCATGGCTTCAAAAGATAGTAGTGAACCTTGGCCGTATTGATGGCTGCGATGGCCGCGTTGGTGTCGGCATAAGCGGTCAGCAGCGCGCGCTTGGCTTGCGGAAAAATCTCCATCGACAGGCCCAGCACTTCCAGGCCCGACATCTGGGGCATGCGTTGATCGCACAGCATCAAAGCGACGCTGTCTCCCCGCGTCTTAAGCTGCTTCAGCAGATCCACCGCTCCGGAACCGGAATCGGTGCCCAGCACGCGATATTCCTTGCCGTACTTGCGGCGCAAGTCGCGTTCTACGGCCCGCAAAACCTCGGGTTCATCATCCACTGTGACAATTGCTGGGGGTGCCATCTCAAATAGTCCTTGGGTTCTTTGGGTCAGACGTCGCGGCGACAACACTACAACCAGACTTAGGAAGCTTAGACGACCTGAACCTGACTTTGGATTCGGATATCCGATTCCTGCCCCGGCGGCCCGCCATCGCGACACAAAGAAAAATCGACCGATTCCGGATCACATCGTTCCCACCAGGTTCCGATAGAATACTCTGGTTTATTCCCGATTGCTTCGAGGAGGTTTCATGGCTCCGCGACATCCTCCGCGATTTCTCAAAATCGTCGATGACTCCAAGAAGCGTGTGCGTGAAACCACGGTCGACGAGATAAAATCCCGCCTCGATCGCGGCGACAAGTTCGTTCTCGTCGACGTTCGCGAAGAAAGCGAATGGCAGAAGGATCACCTGCCCGGCGCCATCCACATGAGCAAGGGCGTCATCGAGCGCGACGTGGAGCATAAGGTTCCCGACCTCAACACCGAGATGGTCCTCTATTGTGGCGGCGGCTTCCGCTCCGCCCTCGCGGCCGATAACCTGCAGAAGATGGGTTACACGAATGTCATCTCCATGGACGGCGGCGTTCGGGGCTGGCGCGAGAAGAACTACCCGATGACGAAGGAATAGTCGTCAGTCTCTAGTCGTCAGCCAATCTCACGGTTATGGAGCGACGCGCGTCCCGCCCGTCGGGCCACACACGGCGCCAATTCACACAGCCCAACGAAGCTAAGCGATTGTTCATAAAATCCGAATCGGGTGGCTGATTGGAGACCAATGACTGCAGTGCAAACTCTTGCACGTCCTGCGCGCGGAGCCGCAGGGGGAATCTGCTCTTTCAATGGCGCTCGGGAGAATTTGAAAGTCGGCGCTGCACCATCGTGTATGGTGGGCGCTGAGGAGCAACCTCGATGGACCCGAACATTCCTGTTGGGATCTTCCTCGGTTTCATTGCCTGGTTCCTTTTGCGATATCTGGCGGGCGGAATCTACACCGTCGACCAGAACGAGCGCGCCGTCAAAACCAACTTCGGTCGCGCCGAACGAATTCCTGGAGCCACTACCCTCACCGATCCCATCTCTGCTTCCCTCGACGCCGAGGAGAAGCAGCGTTACCAGTATCCCCAGGTGCGCGTGATCATGCCGGGCGGACCCTATTTCAAGTGGCCCTGGCAGAAAATCTACAAAGTTTCGATCGCGACCCAGACCGTGAACATGGCCTTCGATCCGGACGCGCCCGGCGCCAATCAATCCGGCACCATAGTCGAGGCGGTCACCAAAGATCAACTCAATACCGGACTCACGGGCCAGATTCGCTACCACATCTCGGAGCGGAATCTGTACGCAAACATTTTCGCGGTAAAGCGGCCCATCTCGCATGTGATGGGCTACTTCGTCTCTGTCTTGCGCGAGCGCATTGCCACCTTCGAAGCCCCTGCCGCTCCTGGTGCCACCGATCCCAGCGGCAGCGGAATTTCCATCAACGATCTCCGCAAGAATCTGCGCGACCTTAACGAGCACATGGACCGCGAGTGCAGTTCATCCGAAGCGCGCTACGGGATTGTGCTCGACGCTTCTCTGATCACCGGCATCGATCCCCCGCCCGAGGTCGAATCCGCCCTCGCCGCCATCAACACCGCGCACAACATGGTTTCGTCCGATGTCAGCCTCGCCCAGGCCACCGCTGATCAGCGCATCGAGCAATCCAAGCGCGCCGCCGAGATCGAAACTCTCAAAGCCCAGGCCGAGGTTCAGCCCCTCATTTCTCTGGCCAGTCAGCTATCGGAATTGAAGAACACTGGCGAGGGTGCCTTGCGCGCCTACGTGCGCAATGTCCGACTCGGTCTTTTCGGAAGTACACAGCAGGTTGTCATGGAGACAAAGCGATGAACCTTCTTATCGCCGCAGTGGTGACGTTCATGGCCTGCTTCGTCCTCGTGCCCGTGATTTTCTGGCTGCTGCGGTTCTTCGGCTTCTACGCCTTGGTGGAGGAGCGGACCTGCTACGTTTACGTACTGTTTGGCAAGGTGGTGGCGGTCATCAATGAGCCCGGTCTGCACATTCTCCTTTTCAAGCTCGGTTTGAAGGCGCCGATTGTCCGCTGGCTCGGACGTCTGTACGTCCTCGACATGCGCATCGATCAGCAGTATCTGCGCAGCCAACCCGTCAATTCCGAAGAAGGCGCGCCCATGGGCATCGGCATCTGGTACGAGATGTTCATCAGCGATCCCATCGCCTTCCTCTTCAAGAACGCCGACCCGCGTGGCTCGCTCGCGACCAATGTGAGCAATTCGACCGTCCGCTGCCTCAGCAATCTGAAACTCGCCGATCTGCTGCAGAACCGCCACGCCATGAGCCAGACCGTCCGGACCGAAGTTTCACCGCAGTCACACGAATGGGGATACCAGCTGGGCTCGGTCTACATCCGCAAGGTTCACTTTCGCGACGCCCAAATGATCAGGCAGATTGAGGAAAAGGTCGTCAACCGCCTGCGCCAGGTCACCTCTTCGATCAAGCAGGATGGAGCCAATCAGGTCAGCATCATCACCAGCACGGCCGAGCGCCAGGCGGCAGTGGAATTCGCCAAGGCCGCCGCCATGCGGCCGCGAATCGTCGGTGAAGCGCTGAACAAAGTTGCCTCGGATCAGGAAGTCCAGGCCGCGGTGTTCGAGATTCTCGAGATCCAGAAGATTCTCGACAGCAAAGCTCGCATCACCCTGATTCCGGAGAACAGCGGATTTCTTCCGGAACTCTTAGCTTCGCGCTCGAGCGAAACTCCGGCCCCACCATCTTCCCCACCACCAACCCCACCAAGGGCGAAAGGTCCCGTAACAGCCCACGCTTAGCAACCGCTGAGCGAGGCGAGCATTTCGTCACGCTTTCGATCGCTGGATTGCCTTGTCGATGGCAACTTTCTCCGCAAGACTCAATGTCCGTACTTCCCCCTTCGCCGACTTGCCAAGCTCGAGCGGCCCAATCGCCACTCGCACCAAGCGCTGCACCTCGATGCCGAGCCCTTCCAGAATCCTCCGGATCTGCCGATTCTTGCCCTCGTCGAGAACAATCTCGATCCAACTGTTCTTTGCCCCGTGACGCAGCATCCGGGCACGCTGCGCGCGCAAGCAATCGCCGTCCACGCGCACGCCGCCTACGATCGCAGCAAGCAGTTCATCGTCGGCGACCCGGTCCACCTGCACGTGGTACGTCTTTTCCAGATGCGTTTCCGGCGCAAGGATTCTTGCGCCCCACTCGGAGTCATTGGTCAGCAGCAGCAAACCTTCGCTTGCCTTGTCGAGTCGGCCAACCGGCCCGACCCAAGGGAGGTTTTCGGGAAGACAGTCGTACACGGTTTCCCTGCCCTTTTCGTCGGAGGCGGTCGTCACAATCCCGCGAGGCTTGTTCATGGCGAGATAGACGAACTCAGCCGAGACAATCGGCTCTCCATCCACTTCGAGCCGGTCCTTTCCCAACCGGACAGGCGACTCCGGATTCTTTGTGATCGAACCGTTCACGCGTACGCGTCCGCTGCGAATGATGGCAAACGCCTTCGAGCGTGAACAAAATCCCAGCTTCGAAAGCGCACGCGCCAACCCAACCCGCTCCAGTTTTTCCGTCGCCATCACCGGATCATCCTAATTGACTGAAAATGCACGTGCTCGCGACATGTCCAATTGTCACAAAGCATGCGCCGTAACGTCGTCTATAATGTCCACTTCACCGTGCAGTCAGCTCCGCAAGAGTCGCTGGACCCAGACCATACCGGCACACCGGCATTTTTCGGGCTGCGCCCGTCTAGAGAAACGATTTTGGGAGATCGCGGCATTGCGCCGCAGCATGCTTTCTAAAGCGGTGTCGTCCTATATATGAAGACGCGAACCAAGGCCCCCACGATCGCCTACTTTTCGATGGAGATCGCGCTCGATCCCAACATGCCCACTTACAGCGGTGGCCTCGGCATGCTGGCGGGCGATACGCTGCGCTCCGCCGCTGATCTGGGCGCGCCTCTGGTCGCCGTCACGCTCGTGTACCGTAAGGGATATTTCCGGCAATACCTCGACCCCTCAGGCCAGCAGACCGAGCAGCCGCAACAGTGGGAACCCGAACGTACCCTCAAAGCCGTCGAGGGACGCGTCGCGATCGAGATCGATGGCCGGCAGGTCTGGGTTCGCGCCTGGCAGTATGACGTGCAAGGCATCGACGGCGACATCGTCCCCGTCTACCTGCTCGATACGAACGTTCCCGAGAACGCCGAATGGGACCGCCATCTTACCGATTCGCTCTACGGTGGCGACGAATCGTATCGCTTGGCCCAGGAAATTATTCTCGGCCTCGGCGGCCTGAAGCTGCTGCAGAAAGTCGGGCACAGCGGCGTCCAGGCCTATCACATGAACGAAGGCCACTCGGCGTTGCTAGCGCTGGGTCTGCTCGAACGCCGGCTCGACCAGAGCTTTGCTGGGCGCGTAAAGCAACTCGACATCGACGGCATCCGCCGCATGTGCATCTTCACCACCCACACCCCGGTGCCTGCCGGACACGATCAATTTCCCAAGCCGCTGGTGCGGCAGTTGCTCGGCGACGAGTGGATGTCACTGCTCGAGCAGACTCAGGCGCTGCACGACGACGCGCTGAACATGACGTACCTCGCACTGCGCTTCTCCGGATACGTGAACGGAGTGGCGATGCGGCACGGCGAAGTCTCGCGCGGCATGTTCCCGAATTACGCCATCAGCGCGATTACGAACGGCGTGCACGCCATGACCTGGACATCGCCGGCATTCCGTGAGCTCTTCGATCACTACATCCCGGGCTGGCGAACCGACAACAACTATCTGCGTTACGCCATCAGCATTCCGCTCGAAGACATTCGAGTAGCGCATGCGACCACAAAAGAAGCGCTGTTTGCCGAAATCCGGCACCGCACTTCCGTCTCCCTGGACCCGAAGGTTTTCACGATCGGCTTCGCCCGACGCGCCAGCACCTACAAGCGCGCGGACCTGCTCTTTCAGGACCGCGAGCGCCTGAAGCGCATCGCCCGCGACGTGGGTCCGATCCAGTTGGTGTACGCAGGCAAGGCGCATCCGCGCGATGATGGGGGTAAGAAAATCATCCGCCAGGTGTTTGAAGGCGCCTCCTCACTCTCTGAAGTCATTCGCACGGTGTATGTCGAGAACTACGATATGAGTTGGGGCCGCCTGATCACCAGCGGTGTCGACGTCTGGCTTAACACCCCCATGCGGCCGCAGGAAGCTTCCGGTACCAGCGGCATGAAGGCAGCGTTAAACGGCGTGCCGAGCTTCAGCGTGATCGACGGATGGTGGGCGGAAGGCTGGATTGAAGGCATCACGGGCTGGGCGATCGGCAACACCGACATCATCGAAGACCCGGCCTCCGAAGTCGCCACCCTCTACGACAAACTCGAACGCCAGATCCTGCCGATGTTCTACGGCACGCCAAATCGCTACACCGAAGTGATGCGCAGCGCCATCGCGCTGAACGGATCCTTTTTCAACACCCAGCGCATGGTCCAGCAATATCTGGCGAACGCGTACATGCTCCGCGAGGTCGCTCCCCAGGTCCCGAAAGCCAAGCCGGCGGTTCCGGTCATGGCTAACGAATAAGCTCGCAGCGATTTCCACACCGCAAAGCCAACCGCAAAGTCCGCAAAGAAAATCCGCCAAGTACGCAAAGAACTTCTTTGGCCCTTGGCGTTTCCTTAGCGACCTTTGCGGTTAAGCGCTTTTTCTAGCGCAACTTTCCGGCCAGTTCGCCACGCGGCACCGACACCTGCTCGCCGGTTTCTTGATTCTTCAAAGCAAACGCCCCGGTCTTCACTTCATTCTCCCCAACGATGAGCACAAACCGCGCCCCCAGCTTCGCCGCGGCCTCAAACGACTTCTTCAAGC